>Ga0137418_10002625_pt1 | contig 16433 bp, 20 predicted proteins | sample CZODoug3_1_2_16f_FD_122242 | JGI IMG/M metagenome (GOLD analysis project Ga0137418, IMG submission 122242) | Vadose zone soil fungal communities from Angelo Coast Range Reserve, California, USA - CZODoug3_1_2_16fungal (Hybrid Assembly) | ecosystem: Environmental > Terrestrial > Soil > Vadose... | reverse complement strand
TCGCCGTACTGCACCAGGGCGGATCCAGCCGCCTGTTTCGCCATCCGGCCAGTCTCGATCACGAGCTTGCGGCCGGCGAACGTCGTCTCAACGCGTTGCATAGACTCTCTTCTGTGATTGCTGTCGTGTCACGCAAAAAAGCCGACAGCCTTCGTGCTGTCGCGCTGCATTTCTCGCGGAATACAAAACGCGCGGGCCGCAATCAGTGCGCCCGCGCGTCGGTGTCAAAGCCGTCTTAGTAACGGAGCCCCAGTTCCTGAACTAGCTGACGGTACGTCTCGACATCGGTCCGCCGCAAATAGTTCAGCAGTCGGCGACGCTTGCCTACCATCTTCAGGAGGCCGCGGCGACTGTGGTGATCTTTGCGGTGCTCACGGAAATGATCCGTGAGGTAGTTGATGCGCTCGGTCAGGACCGCGACCTGAACCTTGGCGGATCCGGTGTCGCTCTCGTGGACCCGATGCTTCTGAATCGTAGGCGTTTTATCGAAAGCCATGTTCTGAAAATCCCGCCGCTCCGGCGGTCGCGATCGGCCCTGCCGACGTGCTCGCGGCTCTCTTCGGGTCCAATGACGTGAGCGGAACGATCATCCGCGAGCTCCGGCTCCCGCGGGTCCTCGGCGCGGCGCTCGTCGGCGGATCGCTCGCGACGGCCGGCGCCCTCCTCCAGGGCCTGCTGCGCAATCCGCTCGCGGACCCCTTCGTTACCGGCACCTCCGCCGGCGCGACGCTCGCGGCCGTCGCCGCGATCGCGCTCGGCGCGACAGCGCCGATCGTCCCGCTCGCGGCGTTCGCCGGGGCACTCGTGGCCGTCGTGATCGTGTGGCGGCTCGCACGGCTCGGTGGCTCGACAACGGTGCTCACCGTCCTGCTCGCGGGCGTCGTCCTCACGTCGTTCGTGGGCGCCGTCGTCACATTCATCCTCGTGTCGAGCGATCGTCTCGCGCTGCGGCTTCGTGCCGTGCTGGGTTGGCTGCAGGGCGGCGTGTCTGTGATCAGCTGGGAGGAGCTCGCGGTCGCGGCGGTGATAGTTGTCGCCGGTCTGGCCTTCGCATTGTTCCTCGCGCATCGGCTCGACGCCTACGCGTTCGGCGAGGAGACCGCGGCGACCCTCGGGGTGGATCCGGATCGCACCACGACCGCGGTCCTCGCCGCGACGGCCCTGCTCTCGGGCGCGGCCGTCGCGCTCGCCGGGCTCGTCGGATTTGTCGGCCTCCTTGTGCCGCACGCCCTGCGTTTCGCGATCGGCGCCACGCATCGCCGCCTCATCCCGGCATGTTTTCTCGCCGGAGCGGCGGCTCTGGTGCTGGCCGATCTCGGCGCGCGCGTCGTCCTGTCTCCCGCAGAGCTCCCGGTCGGCGCGATCACCGGGCTCGTCGGCGCACCGTTTTTCCTCGCGCTCCTCGTCCGTTCGCGGCGGGTGGTCGTATGACGACGCTGCACGCGGACGCGGTCTCGGCGGGCTACGGCCCGCGAGTCGTCCTGCGCGCATGCACGGTATCGGTCGCCCGCGGCGAGGTCCTCGCGATCGTCGGGCCGAACGGTGCGGGGAAGTCGACGCTTCTCCGCTGCCTCGCTGGCCTCGTGCGCCCGAGCTCTGGTTCCGTGCGACTCGATGGCGTCGACATCGCGGCGCTCGCGCGTCGCGTCCTCGCGCGCCGGATCGCGGTCGTCCCTCAGATCTTCGACACGCTCTTCCCGTTCACCGTGCGCGAGGTCGTCGGGCTGGGGCGAACGGCGCGTCTCGGTCCGTTCGGAGGCGCATCGCGCGAAGATGCCGCTGCCGTGGAGCGGGCCATCGCTGACCTCGACCTCGTCGATCTCGCCGCGCGCCGCATCGATCGGCTGTCGGGAGGCGAACGGCAGCGCGCCGTCCTAGCTATGGCGCTCGCGCAGGAGAGCGACGTGCTCCTGCTCGACGAGCCCACAGTGCACCTCGATCCCGCTCATCAAGTGGCGATGCTTCGGCTCATCCGCGAGCTGGCCTGCGCCAGAGGCTTCGCCGTGGTCGCGGTGCTTCACGACCTGAACCTCGCCGCATCGATGGCCACGCGCCTCGCCGTGCTGGCCGATGGCCGCATCGTCTGCGACGCTGCTCCCGAGACGGTGCTCAACGCCGAGCTGATCCGCGATGTGTTCGGCCCCGGTCTCGCGGTCGGCAGGCACGATGGCCGGGCCGTCGTTCTCCCGGTGCCCTGATGCGCTGCGCAGTCATGTGGTCGGGCGGGAAAGACAGCGCCCTCGCGGCGGACCGCGCGCGGCGGAGCGGTGCCGAGATCGCCTGCCTTGTGAACTTCTACGACGAGGAGACCGGGAGGGTCCGGTTCCACGCGACCCGGACCGAGCTCATCGCCGCGCAAGCGGACGCCATCGGCGTTCCGCTCGTGATGCGCGGGACCACGTGGCCGGGTTTCGACGAGGCGTTCGGCGACACGTTGCGTGCGCTCGCCGGGGACGGCATCGACGGGATCGTGTTCGGCGACATCCACCTCGCCGACGTCCGCGCGTGGTACGAGACACGGGTGCGCGCCGCTGGACTCGCGCACGTTGAGCCGCTCTGGGGCGGGGCCCCGCGCGCGCTCCTTGAGGAATTCGTGGCGACCGGCGGCCGTGCCGTCGTGACCTGCTGCGAATCGGAGAAGCTCGATGAGAGCTGGCTCGGACGCGTCATCGACGAGCGGTTTGTCCGCGAGATCGTCGCCCTTCCGATCGACCCGTGCGGCGAGAACGGTGAGTACCACTCGTTCGCGTTTGCTGGGCCGCTGTTCTTTCGACCCGTACCGCACGCGGCGGGTGAGCGCCGCTCAGACGGTCGGTTCGCCCAGCTCGATCTCTTGCCGGGCTTAGTGAGCGGCTAGTCGCCGTCGACGGGCGGCTGGAAGTCTCTGATGATCGCGAAGAGCAGCTGGATCGGAAACGTGAGCCACGCGAGCAGCCCCAGCATGAGGAGCGGCAGCGACGCGACCCACACGTTCGCGAGCTGAACGAAGAGCTGGATCGCGAGCAGGATCACCGCCTGGACGGTGAATCGCGTGCTCCACTCGCGACGCTCCGAGAGCGCGCGCCAGATCGCGAACGCGAATTTCGCCGCGAGGACGCCGCTCATGATCCGGATCACTCCCGCCTCGTCGCCGCCGAGCGCGTAGTAGAGCGGAAGGGGAAGGACCGCGACGACCGTGATCGTCAGGGATTCGCCGACGATCGCGCGCAGCCGCCAGAGCGACACGCGGTTCCACCGGCCTTCGTGGCGCAACGCTGTGACGAGGGTCGCGAAGCCCGCGGTGCTCAACGCCAGGGCCGCGATCGTCGTGAAGAAAAACTGCCCGGTCACTCGTCCGCGCTCAGGGCGACCGGCGCGGTCCAGCCCCAGTCCCACGTCGCGAGCTCGTCGATGAGCTTGTGATTGGTGAGGTCGAGGTAGATCGGCGTGACGCTGATCTTCCCATCGCGGAGTGCCGCGACGTCGGTCCCGGCGTCGGCGTCGCCCGCGATCGCCGGGCCGCCGATCCAGTAGTACGGCTCGCCGTAGGGGTCGAGGCGCTCGACCAGCTGGTCACGGTAGGTCCGCTTGCCAAGTCGCGTGACCTCCACGCCGGCGATGCGATCGCGCGGCAGAGCGGGCACGTTCACGTTGAGAAGCGCGTCCGACGAGAAGCCCCTCGCGAGGATGTTCTTCGCGAGCAGCGCCGCGAAGGATGCTGACGGACCGAAATCGATGTTCGCGCCGAAGGCCCCGATCGATATCGCGATCGATGGCACCTCGGAGAGCAGCCCCTCCATCGCGGCGGCGACGGTCCCCGAATACGTGATGTCGTCGCCCATGTTCGAACCGCGATTTATCCCCGACACGAGCAGATCCGGCTTGTGCGGAAGGAACCCGAGCATCGCGAGCCGGACGCAATCCGTCGGCGAGCCGTCGCTCATGAAAGCGCGCTGCCCGCTTCGAAGCTGGGTCGCTCGCACGCGCAGCGGCCGGTAGATGGTGATGCTGTGACTCGCGCCGCTCCAGTTGCGCTCCGGAACGATGATGTCGACGCTGCCGATCGCTCCGAGCGCGTCGGCGAGCGGGCCGAGCGCATCCGACTCGATGCCGTCGTCGTTGGTGATGAGAATGTGCTTGCGCTCGGCGGTCACTTGCCTCGTGCGCCGATACGCGCCTCGCGGGCGAGACGCAGTGCCTCCCTCGCCTCGGCTTCGGCGTCACGCAGGTCGGCCGCCGCGGCTGCCGCTGCCGCATCGGACTCTTCGATGAGCGACGAGGCCTCGGTGCGACCGCGACGGCCTTGCGCGACCTCGAACGCATATCGCACGAACGTGTTGATGATGCCGGCGACCGGCATCGCGAGGAGCACGCCCCAGAAACCCGCGATCCGGGAGCCGAGGAGTAGGGCGAGGAACACGAAGATCGGGTGGATGCCGATCGCGTTCGACATGATGCGGGGGCCGATGACGTTGAGGACGACCTGCTGAAGGGCGATCGTCAGCACGAGGACCCAGATGAACACGTCCGGCGCACCGAGGAGCGTGACCGCAAGAACGGGGATCTCCGCGATGATCGGACCGAAGAACGGGATGATCATCGTCAGCCCCGAGAGCACCGCGAGCACGCCCGCGAAGGGCACGCCGAGCGGGACGAGGATCGCGAGGGTCGCGACGCCGTAGATCAGGCCGAGGATGAGCGAGCCGCGGATGAATCCGCCGAACGAGCGGTCCGCGCTCTGGCGCAGCAGCTCGGCTTCGCTGCGAAGCTCGGGGCCCAGCGCGCCGATGAATCGCCGCCAGAGCTGATCGCCGTCGATCAGCATGATGAATGCGATGATCAAGATGAGCGTGAAATTGAAGAGCACGTTCGCCGTGGCCGAGACGAAGCCGAGCGCGTCGGCGGCGACCGATCCCGCGACCTGGGAGATCTTCGCCGGCACCTGTCCGTAGAGGTCGGTGACGCTCACCGGGACGCCCGCACCTTCTAACCGCTGCTGCAGCGCGACCACCTCTCGCGCGGCGCGGTCGCCGTACTCGGGAGCGCGCACGATGAGGTCGTTTAACTGGCTCACGAGGCCCGGCACCACGAGCGCGAGGGTGCCCGCGAGGACGAACGCGATCCCGATGTAGACGACGACCACGCTGAGTGCGCGATTCAAGACCGTGCTCTGGTCGATCCGCGTCACCAGTGGCGAGAGCAAGTACGACACCGCCCACGCGGCGACGAAGATGATGACGACGTCCGCGACGCGCGAGAGAATCTCGGTGAGATCGGCGAGGATCTGGAAGGTCGCGAGCACGATGAGCAGCACAACGAGCGTCGTGATGAGCTGCCGCTCGCGTGTCGAGAGATTCACAGGCGAATGGTACTGACGGAATACCATGCTTCTCCGTGCCAGACGCGCGCAGCCTCATGGATCGCTACGCGTCGTATCTTCCGATCACCGACCGGACACCCCGGCTAACCCTCGGTGAGGGCAATACGCCGCTGGTGCGCGCTCGTGCGCTCGAGCGCGAGACGGGAATCCCCGAGATATGGCTGAAGGTCGAGGGTCAGAACCCGACCGGCTCGTTCAAGGATCGCGGCATGGTCATCGCCGTGGCGAAGGCGCTCGAACAGGGCGCGCGCATGGTGCTGTGCGCTTCGACCGGGAACACCGCGGCCTCGGCTGCCGCGTACGCCGCTCGTGCGGGGATGTCGTGCACGGTGGTCCTGCCGGCGGGACAGGTGGCGGCCGGCAAGCTCGCGCAGGCGATCGCGCACGGAGCACGCGTCGTCGCCGTTCGCGGCCCGTTCGACGCCGCTCTCGCGGTCGTGCGCGCGCTCGCCGAGCAAGGCGAGGCGACGCTCGTAAACAGCGTGAATCCCGACCGCCTGGAGGGCCAGAAAACCGCCGCATTCGAGATCTGCGAGGCCCTCGGCGAAGCCCCTGACGCGCTCTTCATCCCCGTCGGAAATGCGGGAAACATCACCGCCTACTGGAAAGGATTCGTGGAAGCGGCGCGGAGCGGCATGGCGCGCCAACGGCCGCGGATGTACGGCTACCAGGCGGAGGGCGCCGCACCGCTGGTGAGCGGAAAGCCGGTCGCCGAGCCGCAGACCCTCGCGACCGCGATCCGGGTCGGGAATCCCGCCTCGTGGAAGGGCGCGGTGATGGCAAGAGATGAATCGGGTGGCGCGATCGACTCGGTCACCGACGACGAGATCCTGGATGCCTACAGCTTCCTCGCGCGGTGCGAAGGCGTCTTCGCCGAGCCCGCCTCGGCGGCGGCGATCGCCGGGCTGCGCAAGTGGGTGCGCGCAAACGGCGTTGGGAGCGCGAAGCGGGTCGTCTGCGTCCTCACCGGGAACGGGATGAAGGACCCCGACCGCGCCCGGTCACTTGCCGGCGACATCGCCGAAGTCGAGGCCACACCGGACGCGGTCCGCGCTGCGTTGAGTTCCTAGCAGTGGGGGAGCTTCGCGTGCGGGTGCCCGCGTCCAGCGCGAATCTTGGCCCGGGCTTCGATTCGTTCGCGATCGCCCTTCCGCTTCTCGCCGAGTTCGACCTCCGGCCGGCGCGTGCTTGGTCCGTGAACGTCGACAACGACGGGGACTCCCACGACAACGGAAACGGGGTCCCGACCGGGGACGACAACCTCTTCGTCGTATCCGCCCGGGCGGCGGCCCACGCCGCCGCGGAGACGCTGGGCTCGTACCACGTGACACAGCGCTCGGCGATCCCTGTTGGACGCGGGCTCGGCTCGAGTGCGGCGGCGATCGTGGGCGGCGTGGTGGCGGCTAACGCGCTGATGGGCGAGCCGCTCGATCGGCGGACGCTCCTCCGGGTCGCGAGCGAAGTGGAAGGGCACGCCGACAACGTGGCCGCCGCGCTTTACGGCGCGTTCACCGTCGCACTTCCGAGCGAGGACGGGCCTGTCGCGACGCGGATCGCGTTCCCGCGCGCCTGGCGGATCTGTCTTTTCATTCCGCGCGAGCCGCTCGCGACGGAAAAGGCCCGTGCCGTCCTATCGGATAGCGTCTCGCGGGCCGATGCGGTCTTCAACATCGCCCACGCCGCCGCGCTCCTGGCCGCGGTGCTGCGGTCAGACGGCGCGCTCCTCTCGATCGCGATGGCGGATCGCCTGCACCAGCCGGCGCGGGCGCAGCTCGTGACCGGTCTCGCCGACATCATGGCCGCGGCACGGGGCGCGGGCGCGTTTGGTGCCGCGCTCTCCGGCGCGGGACCCGCCGTCGTCGCGTTCGCGCCGGCGAGGCTCGCCGACCGAGTCGTCGTGGCGATGGAGGAGTCGGCGCACGCCGTCGGGACCAGCGGACGCGGTCGGGTCGTGCGCGTCCGGGCCGCAGGCGCGCAGGTGCGACGGTCGTGAGGACGGCGGCGCTCGTGCTCGCGGGGGTCCTGCTCTCGACCGCCTGCGCCGATAACCGGATCGTGGTGACGACCCCGACGCCCACCCCGGTGCGAAGCACGACCGCGCCAACCGCCACCGCGAGCTCCAGCCCCACGCCGAGCCCAACGCCGACGCCCACGCCGGTGCCGACGCCGCTGCTCTCCGCCCGAGGCGGGATCCTCGTGAAGGAACCGCTCGCGAATACGAAGGTCCGCAGCCCGCTCACGATCAGCGGCGAGGCGAGCGTGTTCGAGGCCGCGCTCATCTGGCAGGTGACCGACACTGCGGGCCGCGTCCTCGCGAGCGGTTTCACGACGGCGACCGCCGGCGCGCCCGAGAAGGGAACGTTCACGATCACCGCGACGTACGCCGACCCGCCGTCCGACATCATCGGATTCGCGGAGGTGTACACGCGCAGTCCGCGCGATGGCACGATCGACGAGATCGTGCGCGTTCCTTTGATCCTCGCCGCAGCGCGCTGATGCGCCTCGCGCTCCTGGCGATCCCGGCGGTGCGCAGTGCGCTGTCGCTCGAGATCGGCCGTGACATCGAATACCACGCGGCGCTCGGAAGCACGCAGGATCGCGCCCGGCATCTCGCGGCCTCCGGTTCTGGACCCGTCGTGATCGTCGCGGACCACCAGACCACCGGGCAGGGCACCCGCGGGCGCTCGTGGGACGCTCCAGCCGGCACGAGCCTTCTCGCCTCGTGGCTCTTCCGCCCAGCTCCTGCCGAACCCGGCCTTTTTGCGCTCCTCGCGGGCGTCGCGGTCGCGCGAGCCTTCGCGGGGCTGGGGATGGCCGACGCCTCCCTAAAATGGCCCAACGACGTCGAGGCGGGCAACAGGAAGGTCGCCGGCGCACTGGCCCACGCGACCACTGATGGAGAAGGCGGTTCGCTGGTGCTGGGGATCGGCGTGAATGTGCATCAGCGGCTCGACGACTTCTCGCCCGATCTCCGCGCGACCGCGACGTCGCTCGCCATCCTCGGCCACACCGTCGATCGGCTGTCCTTGCTCGTCGACCTCACACGTGAGCTTGATCGCGTCGCCATGACCGCCGAGCGGCGCGAGGCACTCGAGGAGTGGCGCAAGCGCTCCACGCTGATCGGGCGCGAGGTCGAGGTCACCCGCGAAGGAAGACCCGTCGTGCGCGGTGTCGCACGCGACGTCGCTGAAGACGGCGCGCTGCTCGTGGGCTCGGAGCGCGTGGTCGTCGGCGACGTGCGTGCGATCGCATGAGCGATCGGTCCGTCATCGTCATCGATGGAAGCTCCGCGATGTCCGACGAGGTGCAGCGCGAGTTCCGCTTCCGCCTGCTGCCGATCCACGTCTTGTTCGGCGATGAGGATTTCACGCCCGGCGTGAACATGACGACCACCGAGTACTACGAGAAGCTCGCGTCGTCGAAGAAGCCACCCACGACCGCCGCGCCATCGCTCGGCGAATGCGTCGAGATCTACCGCGCGCTCATCGATGAGGGATTCCGTTCGATCCTCGTCATCACCGTCATCAACGAGGCTTCGGTCACGCACACCGTCGCGAAAACAGCCGCCCAGCAGGTCGATGGGGCGAAGATCGAGGTCGTCGATTCGCGGACCACCGCCGGGGGCATAACGCTCATAGCCACCGCGTGCGCCCGGATCCTGCGCAACGGCGGGAGCTTCGACGATGCGGTCGCCATGGCCCGCCGCCTGGCGGGAAAGGTGCAGATCCTCGCGCTGATCGACACGCTCGAGTATCTGCGTCGTGGTGGCCGGGTCTCGGGTGCGCAGGCGGCGTTCGGCGCGCTCCTTTCTATCAAGCCCATCGTCGAGGTGAAGGACGGCGATCGCGTCCTCGTCGACAAGGTCCGTACTCGCGAGCGCGGCGTGGAGCGGCTGAAGCAGCTCATCGAGGAGCGTGTTCCGCCCGGCTCTCGCATCCATGCGTGTGCGATGCACACGAACAGTCCCGAGCGCGCGCACGTCCTCGGTGAGTGGGTCCAGGCGCGATTCCACTGCGTGGAGTACTGGGTGGCGGAGGCGGGCCCCATCATTGGGACGCATACCGGTCCCGGCGTCGCCGGGTTGTGCTGGTATCGCGAGGAGGACGCTCGAGGGTGAGGCTTCGCAACCCGTTCGGCCGAAAGACGAAAGAGTTCCCATCGCATCTGTGGACTCAGTGCCCCAGCTGCGGCGAGATGCTGTTCAACAAGCAGCTCGAGCGAAACCACAGCGTCTGCCAGAAATGCGGCCACCACTTCAAGCTCGGCGCCCTCGCGCGCATCGAGCTGCTGGCCGATCCGAAATCGTTCAGCGAGACCGACGCGGACATGGTGTCGTCCGATCCGCTCGGATTCGTCGACAGCAAGCCGTATCCCGAGCGCATCGCCGCGGCGCGCGCGAAGAGCGGTCACAAGGATGCGGTCCTCACCGGGGACGCGCAGATCTCCGGCATCCCGGTCGTCCTCGCGGTGATGGACTTCGAATTCATGGGTGGCTCGATGGGCAGCGTCGTCGGCGAGAAGCTCACCCGCTCCGCCGAGCGCGCGTTCTCGGAACGCAAGCCCCTGGTGATCGTGTCGGCCTCGGGTGGCGCGCGCATGCAGGAGGGAACGATCGCCCTCATGCAGCTCGCGAAGACCGTCGCCGCGGTCGCTCGCCTCGACGCCGCCTCGATCCCGTTCATCAGCGTGCTGACCGATCCGACGACCGGCGGCGTCCTCGCGTCGTTCGCCTCTCTCGGCGACATCGTGCTGGCCGAGCCTGGCGCGCTCATCGGCTTCTCCGGCGCTCGCGTCACCAGCGAGACCATCGGCGAGAAGCTGCCGAAAGGTTTCCAGCGAGCCGAGTTCCTGGTCGAGCACGGCTTCGTGGATCAGGTCGTCCCCCGCACGCAGCTCAAGGAACGCATCGCGTTCTTCTTGAACGCGTTCCGCGTCGCGGGCCAAGACCTCCGCTGGAGTCTTTAGATGTCGATGCTCGATCGCATCGTCGGCTCGCGCCGGACCACGGAGGGCAACGGGCATCTTGCCGTCGAAGCCGGACTCGTCACCGACGCGACACAGCTCGCGTCGAGCCGCCCGACGCCGTGGCAGACCGTGCAGCTCGCGCGAAATATCGCGCGACCGCACGCGCTGGACATCATCAGTCGTGTCTTCGAGCGCTTTCAGGAGCTGCACGGCGATCGCTCGTTCCGCGACGACCCCGCGATCGTGGGCGGCATCGCCGAGCTCGCGGGGCGACCGGTCATGGTCGTCGGACAGCAGAAGGGCTCGTCGACCGAGGAGAACATCCAGCGCAACTTCGGGATGCCGTACCCCGAGGGCTACCGCAAGGCGATGCGCCTCTATCGCCTCGCGCAGAAGTTCCATTTGCCGCTCGTAACCCTGGTGGATACACCCGGCGCGTATCCCGGTCCCGAGGCCGAGGAGCGCGGACAGGCCGAGGCGATCGCGTCGAGCATCCAGCTCATGACCCGCCTGGGCGTCCCGGTCGTGGTCGTCGTGCTCGGCGAGGGCGGCTCGGGCGGCGCGCTGGCGCTCGGCGTCGGCGACGTCGTGCTCGCGCTCGAGAACGCGACCTATTCGGTGATCTCGCCCGAGGGCTGCGCGGCGATCCTCTGGCGGAGCGCGAGCGAGGCCGAGCGCGCCGCTGTTGCCATGAAGCTTGCCGGCCCCGACCTCCTCGAAACGGGCGTGGCCGACGCGCTGATCCGCGAGCCCGCGGGTGGTGCGCATACGGACCACGAGGCGACCGCCGCCGCGATCAAGACCGCGCTCATCGCTCAGATCGACCGGCTGTCGCGTGTGCCGGTCGCCGATCTGCTCTCGCTGCGCTACGAACGCTTCCGCGCGTTCGGAACCTTCGTCGAGCCGAACGGCGGCAGCGCGCCCGCTCCGCCCGCGCCGTGGTGGCGTCGAATCATTCGCAATCCCCTTGAGAAGGGCGGACTTTGAGCGACAACGATCCGCTCCTCGGGCTCATGGACGACCTGCTGAAGCTCGAGCTTCCGGCCGGCCTGGACGGGGTCACGATCGAGGTCGAAGCCGACGGATTCGCGGTGTCCGTTTCGCGGCACGGCCAGAGCGCGCCCACGACGGCGCCGGCCATCGCGCTCGAGGAAACGTCGGTCGAGAAGACACAGCGCGTGCATGCCACGACCGTCGGGCTCTTCAGCGCCGCGCGCGAGTGGAGCACGGGCGACACTGTGGCGCGCGGCGACGTGCTCGGCGGGATCCAGTCGCTCGGACACGTCGCCGAGATCAGCGCGCCTGCGGACGGCGAGATCCGCGAGGTCCTCGTGACCGGCGGTGCGCCGGTGGAGTATGGACAGGCCCTCTTCGTTATCGCCTTGAGGTAATTCGCAGCGGTGTCACTTTCGTGGGGGCATCGGCCTGCCTCCGGCGTCGCGAAGCGACTCAGGGTCCCCTTGAGTTTCGCGCTCGTCCTGGTCGCCACCCTCGCGATCTCCGGAGCGGACGGCTGGGTAGGTCCTCCTCCGATCGGCCAGACCGAACGCGACGCGATCGAGGCTACGCTCCGGGAACACGTGATCGCGCTCAACAAGCGAGATCTCTCGAGCTTCCGGAATACGTTCGACCAGACACGGGTCTTCTTCGGCGATTGCCAAGAAGTTGTTTTCAAGGCACTCGCCGATGGAGTTCGCCTTGACGAGCCGGTCCTCGGGACGATCGAGCGCTACGGCGATTACCTGCGCGCGTGGGTCAGCGACGGCGTCGACTGGCGTCGTCAGTACTTCCGTCAGGTCGGCGATCGCTGGCTGCTGTCGGAGCCGCTGCCGCAGGAGTTGGGCCCGCAGCGCACAGCGGTCTACGGAGGGGTCGAGCTCCTGTCCTGGTCAATCGACGACGACGTCGTCGGCCTCGTCGGCGCGGCCCTTCCGGAGACGCGCGACTTCGTGTTGCGGCACGCGAAGGTTCCTCCGACGCGCCAGTTCACCGTGCGCATCGACCCGCTCGCCGATCCGAGTGGCGGAACGGCCTGCCTGAGCGCGGGGAATGCGTCGCTCGGATACAGGGCGCCGACGGCGCGCATCGTGATCAGCGACGTGCGAGTCACGACCGGCCTCGCCACCCTCTCCGCCGATACGCTGACGACGCTCCGCCACGAGGCGCTCCACTGGATCCAGCTCGACTACTCCGCCGACGCCGTTCGCAACATGGACTGGTGGCTCATCGAAGGGTGGCCGTATTTCCTCACGGAGCCGGTCTCTCGGTCGGATCGCCGAGTTGCTTTCTGTCCCGACGCGGCCGTCTCGATTCCGAGCCTTCGTGCGGGGCCGTCGCGCGGCGCCACGTACGAAGTCTTGGCTCGTGACTACGTTCTTGCGGGCGCCGCGGTCGACTATCTCGAGACGACGTACGGGACCGACGCGTACTGGAGGATCGTCGACGCATTCAGAACCGGTGTCGACGCGCAGAAAGCGTACGTCGCCTCGATCGGCGCAGACTCGGCGACATTCTTTGACGGATGGTCACGCTGGATGAAGGAGGGCTATTGCTGAGCGACCGCGTGACGATCTCGGTGTTCCCGTCTGGCGACGGACACGTCGCCGAAGTGACGGTGCCGGGTCCTCCCGTGACGACGCATCGCGTGCGCGTCTCGCGTGCCGAGCGCGAGCGGTACGGCGGGGAAGACGTCGCCAAGCTGGTGAAGCGCTCGTTCGAATTCCTGCTGGCGCGCGAACCGAACACGTCGATCCTGCGCGAGTTCGATCTCTCGACGATCGAGCGGTACTTCCCCGAGTACGCGCGCGAGATCCGGCGGGGCTAGCCGACCAGAGCGGGAGCCGGCGCCTCGAGCTGCTTGAGCGACCGCGTCGCGCGCCAGCCGGAGATGAGCCCGTAGATGCCGATCGCATGCACCGCGATCCCGAGGAAGTCCCCCGCAGCCCCGAACAGGAGGCCGTCGAGGAGATAGAGGCCGATGCCGAACGCGTACCAGCCGAGCTTCCCGCGACGCGCCGCACGCCCGATGAGGAGGACCCCGCCGGCGATGGCGATGTCGATGATGAACGCGTAGATCGGTGTGCGAACCGTGCTGCTCAAGACCTTGGCGATCTCATCGATGAGGTACGTCACGCCGAGACCCACGGCGAGACCCCACTGCGTTCCCGCGGCGTTGAGGACCGAGTTCAGGATCGACGCACCGCCGATCCAGTAGAACCAGGCGCCACCGTTGAGCCGACGCTGCGTGAGCTGGAACTTGAGGAGGTCCCGGCTGCTGACGGTCGCGCCGGCGCTGTCGGGCGCGCCCTCAGCGGGGGCCGGGAGCGCGGTCTCCGTCCCCAGCACGGGCTTGCCATCGACGTGGAGGGTCGGCTGGTCGTTCGAGACTCGCGGGGTATTCACAGTGAGCACGTGTCCGGCGAGGCTCGTGACATACCGGTCCGACTCGGGTGTCTGGTCGAAGCGCTCGAGTCGGCGGCGATCCACGGTGACGCGCGCGCCGAAGATGGGCGCGCGATCGACGAGGACCCGGTGCTGCTTGCCGGACGCTTCGGTGACCGTCCACTCCGCTACACGTGCCATGGCGGGAGATGATGCGCCCCGCGCGAAGCGCAACTCGGTAGCGGTCGCGTCTCACCGAGCGGCCAGTACGTAGACTCGGCGCCTTCATGACCAGCACGCCGGTCGCATGGATCTTCCCCGGGCAGGGCTCGCAGGTCGTCGGAATGGGGAAGGAGCTCGCCGATCGTTACGAGAGCGCGGCTCGCGTCTTCGAAGAAGCGAACGAGGCGGTCGGCGTCGACCTCCGAGCGCTCTGCTTCAACGGACCCCAGGACGAGCTCGACCGGACCGCGAACACCCAGCCCGCGTTGGTCGCGACGTCGATCGCGGCGATGCGCGCGGCCGAGGAAGCCTCGGGCGGTCCGCTCCCCGAGCCGACGGTCGTTCTCGGGCACTCGCTCGGCGAATTCAGCGCCCTCGTCGCGGGCGGCGCGCTCGCGCTTGCGGATGCCGTGCGGTTGGTCCGCACGCGCGGCGAGCTTATGCAGACCGCCGATCCCGTCGGTGCGATGGCCGCGGTCATCGGAGTCGACGCGTACGCGGTCGCGCGCGCGCTGATCGGGACCCACGTCGTGGTCGCGAACGACAACGCTCCGGGCCAGGTCGTCATCTCCGGACCGCGCGCCGAGCTCGCCCGCGCCGCCGAAGACCTGAAAAACATCGGAGCGAAGCGCGTCATACCACTCCGCGTCTCGGCTGCGTTCCACTCCCCGGCGATGCAGACCGCCGCGCCTCGGCTGCGGCTGGGATTCGCGTTCATGCCGCATGGCGCGGTGATGGCCCAATGGACGCCAGCGACCGAAGGAGCCGGCTTCGAGTTCACGCGCATTCTCAAACCTCTGGAACCGTTTCGCGACCGCCTGAACGTCGTCAGCGGCCTTGGGCACAGGGCGGCCGACACGACCGCCGTCCATTCGCTGAGCCCCACGACGTGGCTTAGCGGCGTGCGCCCGAAACCCACGCAGGGCGTTGACGCGTACGCCGGAGTCACCGTAGACCAGATCGCCGCGCAGCAGATCGGCCAGCGCCGGATTCTGGTATTTCCGGACCCCTTCAATCACGGAGGTCAACACCGTTTCCAGGTTCTGCATGCGGAAGTAGGCGTCGAGCGCGGCGGTGAGCCGGGCGGGCTCCCGCACCAGGTTGTCGACGGAAAGTTTCAGCGACGCCGCTTGGGAGTGAGCGGCGTCCCATTGCTGGACGTAGGTGTCGGAAGCCCCTCGCGTAACCCACTCCTTGGGACGAATCTGCTCAATGAGCGGCAACATGCGCCCGGATTGCGCCGCCATGTCCTGGACGAGCTTCTGAACGTCCCACTCGGTCGGCACGCCAGCCTGCTGCGCCGCGGCGCACTGCGGCAGCATCGAAATCAACGCCAGAATTCCAACCCTGGTCTCCATTCTATTTCACTGTATCATTGCATGCGGCGGTCCACTTGAAAGGATCGCCTGGCTCGCGGCATTCGACGGGCATGCGTACACTAATGCTCGCGTCGTTCACAGCCATTACGGCAGTCCTGATTGCCGCTCCGCTCGCCCGTTTGGATTCCGTTCCGGATGAGATCTCACGACTGGATAACTGCATCCAGCTCCGTTTCCTGGACGCAAAAGCGTTCGGAATGCGGCGTATTCTCCCCCAGGAGTTCCACGGCATCCGCACGTTCCAGCCGGAGAATTCGACCGAGCGGGCAGTAGTCGAGCAACTGCGGCACAGAGGATACGAGGTAGCGCTCTACCTTGTTGGCCGGAACGCGCTGGCCGCTCAGACGCCGTTCAAGAGCCTGAATCTGCGGCGTTCCGGGGTTCAGGGCCCGGCCTTCATCACGCCCGTTCACGAGGGCGAATTTCCGCCGCCGTTTCATGGCCGTGACGACAAGCATCGGCCCGGGCTCGACCAACCTGGTCACGGCCGCCGCGCTGGCGCACGTGAACCGGCTGCCGGTGCTGCTGCTACCCGGCGATGTGTTCGCCTCGCGCGCGCCGGACCCGGTGCTGCAACAGGTGGAAGACTTTCACGACGGCGGCGTGTCGGCTAACGATTGCCTGCGGCCGGTGTCGCGCTACTTCGATCGCATCACGCGGCCGGAGCAGTTGCTCAAGGCACTGCCGCGTGCGGTGCATGTGCTGACCGACGCGGCGTTGTGCGGACCGGTCACGCTTGCGCTACCGCAAGACGTGCAGACGATGGCCTACGATTTCCCGGCCGATTTCTTTGCACCACCGCCCGTGTTGTTCCGCGCGCCATCGCCGGCCGAAGCGGAAATCGAAGCCGCGGCCAGGGTGCTGCGCGCGGCGCAACGACCGCTCATCATCGCAGGCGGCGGCGTCCTTTATGCGGGCGCGTCGGCGCGGCTGCGGGCATTCGCAGAAACGCACGGTGTGGCCGTTGCGGAAACGCAGGCGGGCAAGAGCGCACTGCCCTGGGACCATCCGCTGCAACTCGGCTCGATCGGCGTGACCGGCTCTCCAGCCGCGAATCAAATAGCACGCGAGGCGGATGTCGTGCTCGCCGTCGGCACGCGCCTGCAGGATTTCACCAGTGGATCGCA
>Ga0137418_10002624_pt1 | contig 16433 bp, 15 predicted proteins | sample CZODoug3_1_2_16f_FD_122242 | JGI IMG/M metagenome (GOLD analysis project Ga0137418, IMG submission 122242) | Vadose zone soil fungal communities from Angelo Coast Range Reserve, California, USA - CZODoug3_1_2_16fungal (Hybrid Assembly) | ecosystem: Environmental > Terrestrial > Soil > Vadose... | reverse complement strand
TCGGAACCAGCACCTTCCAGCGGCGGCTCGCTGCCTGCTCTGTCAGCGCAGCGGGCATGGAGGAAGCAGCACGGTTCGTGCTCGAAGTCTGGCTCGAAGTCTGGCGGCCCTCGGGCGAAACCACTGCGGCAGGTTCTTTCTCATGCTCGTCTACGACGCTGGCGGCGCTTTGTCCGGACTCGGTCTCCCGTTTCAGCCGCTTCAAATCGGTTCCGATGTCCGCCGCGTGCTGGTAGCGCAGCTCCCGGTCCTTCTCCAGCGCTTTATTGATGACGCGTTCCAAGTCGCCGGGAAGATCGGGATTCAGCCGTACTGGAGCTACCGGAGCCTTGTGCAGAATGGAATCGAACAAAACGGCGGTTGTATCACCGCGAAACGGGAGCGTGCCCGTCGCCATCTCGTACAAGACCGCGCCAAAGGAGAACAAGTCAGTGCGCGCGTCGAGTTCCTTCCCTCTGGCCTGCTCGGGAGACATGTAGGCAACCGTTCCTAACGTTGAGCCAGGACTGGTGAGGTGCTCAGGACTCTCCGCGGCAGTCGCCTGAGCTGAGACTCCGGCCCCCTCGGCACTTCTGCCACCCATGGGCGCGACCTTGGCCAAACCGAAATCAAGAACCTTGGCGTGCCCACGCCGGGTCACGAAAATATTTGCCGGCTTGATATCCCGGTGGACGATGCCTTCGGCGTGGGCGGCGTCGAGGGCGTCGGAAATCTCGATTCCGAGGGAGAGCAGCGTTTCCAGATCCATCGGACGGTTGCCGATCACGTGCTTCAGCATCTTACCGTCGAGGTATTCCATGACGATAAACGCCTGCCCGTCCTCTTCACCAATGTCGTGGATCGTGCAAATGTTGGGATGGTTCAGCGCAGACGCCGCCTTGGCCTCACGTCGGAAGCGCTCCAGGGCCTGGCGGTCCTGGGCCACGCCTTCGGGAAGGAACTTTACAGCCACAAAGCGGTCAAGCCGGGTGTCGGCAGCCTTGTAGACAACACCCATACCACCACCGCCGAGTTTCTCGATGATGCGGTAGTGGGAGATAGTTTGGCCGATCATTCGAGAGCTGCCCTGGCTATCGGGTCGCTTCATCTTACGGACGCGGCATCCACTAGTCAACGAAGGGCGGGGGGTAGTATCTTTCGGGAGAAATTGTCGCCCCCTCCCGCTGCCGGGGTTGATTTTGGCCGGGGCCGGACCCGCAAACGTTGTGGGGCGTGCTCGCAAAGACCGCAATGCACCAGTGCAGCATTCCGGTCCTTTGTCATCCACCTGCACGAACCAGCCCGGCAACGTGCCCGCGAGTTGGTCAACACGCCAGAGTTTGCCAAGGCACAGCAGGAAAGAAAAAAGGTGGAAGCGTTGTTCGCGGAACTCAAGAATCAGATCGGATTGCGTCGCCTACGCTTGCGCAGATTAAAGTTTGTTCGCGAGCAGTTCTTCCTCGCGGCAGCTGCCCAGAACATCAAGCGACTGGTCCGCTTCCTCAGCCTCGGACCGCAGCCACTGCTGAAGGCAACAACTTAGTTCCAGCAACGCAAGAAACTCTCCCGCGCTGTCGTACTCACTAGCCGCCTCTTCCGAGTAACCCTTTTTCAACAGCCACGCCTGTTAACAATAGTTACTTCGGAGCAGCCAATTATTCGGGGGTGAATCAAAACCGAGATGACGACCTGCGGGAACTGTCCGCCACCTTGAAAAACTCCCAATTCCCGCTCAGGACTTGAACGTTCAGCGATGAACCCATGCCGGGCAAAACGAACGCCCCTCCCAACTAAGACTGCGAGCCCACCTTCCGCACCAATTCCTGAAATCGCGGATCGGAGCGCAGCGGATCGAGACGAGGTTCGACCGCCAGCACCACCAGTGCCCAATCATGCTCGTCGTAGGCTTTCTGCAGCCATCGGAGGGCGGCTTCTTTTTTTCCCAGGGCAAGTTGGACCACGGCGAGATCATAGGCTGGAACATAGCCCCGCATCGATCGCTCTTCCAACTTTCGGAGGAGCGCGCGTGCTTCGGCACTCTTCCCCGCCTTCGCATAGGCGTATGCCATCTCGGTCAGGCTCAAAATCGAATCCGGCGAGGGTCCCACCCGCTCCGCCTCGGCAATCGCCTCGGAATATTTGCCCATCTGTTCGTACACACGTCCCAGCCAGAAATGGGTTCGCGGAAATTCGTTGTCGAGTTGTTCCGCTTTGCGCGCCTCGTCCACTGCTTGCTCGTACTGCCGGGCGTAATAGAGGGTACGCACCACTTCGGCATTGTTGGCCATGGAGAGCGGATCAAGCCGGTGTGCTTGCGCGATTTCGTCCAGAGCTTCCCGGTGTTTTCCGAGAGAGACCAAAAACGCCGCATACAATCGGTGTGCTGGAGCACTACTCGGGTTCAGGGCAATGGCTTTCTTGAACTCCAAATCGGAGTCTTTCCACTCCCACATGTGCATTTTGAAATGAGCCAGAGCAAGACGTCCGTCGGCAAGACCGCCGTCCAGTTCGACCGCCCTTTGAGCGGCGTCTCGCGCTTTAGGCCACCCGTCCCTGGGTGGAATCGCATTCGTGATTACGAGAAAGGTGTAGGAATCCGAAAGCCCGGAGTATGCGGCGGCGAAATTGGGGTCTTCGGCGATGGCCTGATCAAAGTATGAAACGCTTTTGCGGAACCCGTTTTCGGTGAATTGGTTCCAGAAATATCGGCCCCGCAGATAGGCCTCGCTCGCGGCCGGATTGAGCGGACGCGGACCGGAAGCGTGTCCCGCCTGAGCAGACGCAAGTTTCAGCTGAATCTGCTGCGCCACCGCTCTCGCGACTTCCTCCTGCACAGCGATCGAGTGCGTCACTTCGCGATCATAATTGTGAGCCCAGATATGCGTTTGATTGTCGGCGCGTATGAGTTGCACCGCAATTCGCATCCGCTCGCCGTCGCGGCGCACAGAGCTCTCAAGCACGTAATCGGCGCCCAGTTCCCGTCCGATCTGGCCGACATCCTTGAGGGTCTGCTTGTACTTCATGGAAGACGTTCGGGCGATTACACCTAACTGATCCACATTCAGCTCGCCCAGTTGAGTGATCATCTCCTCCGTCAAGCCGTCACTAAAGTAGTCTTGTGAATCGTCTCCACTGAGATTCTGGAAGGGCAGCACGGCCAGCACCACGGGGCCCGCATGCGAGGAAGGAACAGCGCGTGTCCGCCGCCAGCCGAAGTGGGCAATTAAGGCAAAAACAAGCGCAAGCGTGCCGGCAACAGCCACCATTGAGAACCGAGGCCAACGTCCGTTTTTCCACCAGTGTCTGGATCCGATCAGGTTGGGTGGGTCGACGGCGGATGGAGGGTCGGTGGAAATTGCAGGTCCGGTTCCAATCTCAATCGCGGGCGCGATGAAGCGGTAGCCCTTGCCTGTCACCGTTTGCACAAAGCGGGGCTGCTCGGAATCGTCGCCTAGCGCCTGCCGGATTTTCCGGATGGCGGTGTTAATTCCGTGCTCAGTGTCGAGGAAGACGCCCTTACCCCATATTCGCTCGATGATCTGGTCGCGAGTAACCAGTTGGCCATTGCTCTCCGCCAGCAGAATAAGCAGTTCCATGGGGATTTTCTCGAGTTTGAGGACACAATCTCCCCGACGCAGCTGATAACGGCCGCTGTCGAGCTCGAATTCCGCGAATCGCGCTACCCGGGATAGCACGCCCGACACCCCTGGGGGGGACGGACGGAAATATAGCATTGATTGCGGGCGGATGTGACCTAATCTCTTGTCTTCCGCGACTTACAGCTTCACCGAAACTTCACTCCGACTTCACCTCGGCTGCCTTGTGCAAATTCCCCTCCCGTTCCAGTATGCGTTGCCCAAGGAGGGCCTTATGAAAGCCATGAATCTCAATTTCGCCAAGTGTGTAGCCTGCATCGTCCTGGTAGCTGGACTGAGTGCCAGCGCGTTAGCCTCGTGCGGCGATTCCCTGTCCGCGATGGCAGCGCAGGCCGCTTCCGTCGCGAGTCAATCCCACCCAATGCAACTGGACTCCGCCCCTTCCGAAGACAACGACGACCCGTCCATCGTCGGTCTTTGGCGCGTCCGGTTCGTGGTCGGCGATAAAACCATCCAGGAAGCGTTTCAACTCTGGAATGTGGGCGGCACCGAAGTTCACAATCCGAATGTTGATCCGAGAGGCGGCACCGTCTGCCTGGGAGTGTGGAAACGCAAGGCTTCGCACGGGCGTTACAAGCTCGCTCACCGCGTGTGGAACTACGACACTAGCGGAACCTTCATGGGAACCATCCACCTGAGTGAAACCCTAACTCTAGGTCATCACGGCACTACGCACAGCGGTTCCTTCACCTCGGACTTCTACGACCCTTTCGGCACCTTCCTCTTCGAGGTAAAGGGCAACGTCGTGGGAGAACGTATCTCGGTCGAGTGATCCTAGGTGTTGTGCGCGTCCAGGAGGAGCCCGCAGCAACTGCTGCTCTCGTCTGTGACATCTTGAAGCCACGGAGTTCACAGCGACCCTTCCATTGTTGTCATGCTGAGCTGAGCTGAGATGAGATGGGAGGACCGCTACGTCCTCCCATCTCAGTCGAAACATCCCTACGATGGTGAGTGCTGGAAGCCACATTCACCGGAGACGTCGTTTTCAACAAACGTAGTCATACCTTCCCGCAAACAACTTGAGGGTTTCGACGTGGAAGTTTCTACGCAGAAACGCGCTTTGCTCTGTCGAGGCACAAGCATACGTATGTGCGTAGAAGCACGTCTGGTCCACAAAACGGGTCCAATTCCTGTTGGCTCACTTGCCATCGACATGGGTCGGCCCTTCCAGTAGAACGATATCGGAATCGCCCTCGGCAACCGCGGCCAGGGTAGAGCGCCCGTCGGACGAGCAGGACACGTGGCGGGCGATGAACGTCGCGCGTTCGCCGAAGTCAGTAATCTGACGCCATTCGCCGGTCGTTGTCGAGAGCGCCCAGAGATTGGTGGTAAATCCGTCGGTCAACGCTTGCGCCAGCCATTTCCCGTCGGGCGACGGTGCGGGACTTACGATCTGCCAGATTGGCACCCACGAGGCCGGAATGCGCGCGAGCACGCAAAATGGCGCGTCTTCGGGCGTGGCGGTCCGGATTTCGAATTCCGGCGTTCCGTCGACAAGCCGCCGCTCGAAGAGATAGTACAGAGTGGTGCCATGTAAACCGATCACGCTACGCAGCCGCTCGGTCCTTACAGTGACGGCTGGCCCTCCATCGATAGGCGCTTTTTTAAGCGCGACAGCGACGGCTCCCGGGCCGCTCCATGTCGAGTAATATACCCAGCGGCCGTCCGGCGACCAGGCAGGGCCGATACCGGGGTTCGCGACATTGCGCAGGTTACTTCCATCCGAATCCACCAGCCACACGCCAATCCCTGGTTGCCGCGTGAGGAGACAAAAGCGATAGTGTGGCCCTCGGGCGACCACAGCGGGACGCCCAGGGCCACGTTCGGATCGTGCTCGTGCGTGATCTGGCGTAGCCCGCCACTTCGGTGTTCACGACCCACAGGTTTGCATGTCCGCCGCTGTCGGACAGAAACGCAACCTCTTTGTCGTCGGGACTGCCTGCGGGAGTGAGGACCTGTCCAGTCTGTCGCGTCACAACGAATTCCGCCGCGCACGTTCTCGCTGGGCGAACCGTCGACCGCGGAACTTCCAGATGTCGGTCTGCAGCTTCATCCGGCTGACCAAGATTGAGCCACTCTTGGAGATGTCCGGACTCATATACGACGTCTCGCCCGATGTGACCCGGCGGACGCTTCCATCACGCAATGTCACCTGGCACAGGCCTAACGTCGGCAAATAGGGTATCGTGCCGCCGCGGCTTGAGCTGTAGATGAGAGGTAAGCGCCATCGGTGCGCGCAATTATAGGTCCCCAGAATGCGGCCTTCAATTCACCTCTAACGCCCTACGGGCATCTTTGATCGGAAATTCCCGGCGGGGCTACTGGAAGAAAAGAAACAGCTCGTTTACCGCAGAAACATATGGAGGCGATCACTCATGGATTTCTGAGGGCGCGTCGGGCCTTGGAATAATCGCCAGTGCGGCTAGTCCAATTACTTGCCAACGTCCCGACCGCCCAGAACAGCGCCACCAGAAAAAACAGCTTGCTCCAGGGGACACCCGAACGCCAGGCCCAGAGCGCGGCTAGGGTTGGGACAACGGCGGAACACGTCACTCCTGCCGACCACATAATCGCTCTGGCAATCGGGCTGGCCTTTTGCATAGAGGCCTTCTCCGTCTGCACTCCAATGAAAGGAAGATGTTCGAACAGCCAACGCAGTGGCGCGGGCCAGCCGTCTGGATTCGCGGTCCCGCCGACCGTGTAGAAAGCGAAGCGAATGCCAAGCACTCGTCCGACCACCCAGTGAGCAATGGCATGGCAGCAAAAATAGAGGAGAACATATGCCACGGCCATGGCGACTACGGCAGCTAAGACCGAATGTGCGGATCGCGCCGCAACGAGAGCAAGATAAGCGGCTACAAGCCCGGCAATCTGCACCGAATTCCCGACGATGATGGAAAGGCGGCCAAAGATTTTGCGCCTCGCAAGCAAATTAGACCCATGCATATGTGCAATCCACTGCCGGAGCCGCGATTATAGAAAGCGAATCAGTGTTTCGCCACACATTATCTCTGTTCCGCAGCTCGGAGTGGTCTCCCCCGTAAAATCGGCAACCCGTACATATCGCAACCCTGATTCCGCGGATGCGACGATTTGGACCGCCAGTCGCCAAGCCGGAAGCAATTGGGCGACTGGGCCTCTTGGAATTACTCCGCTTCACCCGTCACTCGGGCCCGATCCTTTCCAAGGTCTTAAGACCCGGAGCAACACATCCGGCTTGGACATGGCGATCTCATTATCGGCGCACATTGGGCCCGGGACGAGTCGTCGGCAAGCCCGAAGTAATTTGATTCCTTCCGCATTGCCCGTCAACCGCTGGTCAGGCGATCATGGTCCCCACGGCCCGGGGAAACAGCGCGCAGGTTTTGCTACAACGCTCAGCCGTGTGCATAATCGAACGCAATGTATTTTTCTGACCTTGCACTCTCGAGACGTTTGGAGCGCGCCGAAGGGCACGCGTGTGCTCAGTACGCGGAAGCACGGCGTCGTCTATTCCCTGACAGCGGTGCCGAATGGATGGAATGCGCCGGCGCATACGCAGTCTTCGACGGCATCGAGTCTCCCGTCACTCAGACGTTCGGACTCGCTATATTCGAGGAACTGAGCTCGGCCTCCCTGGACGTGATTGAGCGCTTCTTTCTCGACCGCGGAGCGCCGGTGCTCCACGAAGTGAGCCCTTTCGCGGGGGCCGCTGCGCTGGGAATGCTCTGTACCCGCAACTACAGACCCATCGAGATAAGCAATGTTCTTTGTCGGCCTGTTGAGCGGCCCACCACCGAGGAGCAGAGCGCTGTGAGTGTGCGGGTCATCGCGCCGGAAGAAGCACATCTGTGGAGTGACATAAGCGCGAGGGGCTGGTCGCACGAACATCCCGAACTTCGCGATTTTCTTCTAGACCTCGGTGCCATATCTGCAGCACGCGAGGAGAGTCTGTGCTTCCTCGCCGAACATGACGGAAAACCGGGCGCCGCCGGCGTGCTGTGCATTCATGATGGCGTTGCATTGTTCGGCGGCTCGGCTACGGTTCCGGAGCTGCGGCGTCGTGGGCTGCAAGCAGCGCTGGTTCACCAGCGAATGCACTACGCCTTCGACCACGGATGCGATCTGGCGATGATGGTCGCACAGCCGGGCAGCGATTCCCAGCGCAATGCCGAGCGTAAGGGGTTCCGGATCGCCTACACACGTACAAAATGGCGGTTGTGCTCCTAGGTCCGCCTACGTGGGGATAGGTCTGGAGGAAGTGCTAGTGCCAGCGCTCTTGCTGTATCGTCGGCTACTCTGAAGTTGAGCCTCTTTCCGGGCGCCAACGTCTCAAGCTTGCCCGGAAATATCTCGAAACGATTCAGGCACCGCGAACGGAATCTGTGCCGATGTCTGGAGCCACTTTGCAGTGTTCATGAACTCGGATCAGTTTCTCAGGGAACTTGTCGCGTATGTTCTGCCGCTTGCGGGCGGCCTTTGAATCCAGCAGTTGACTGTCATTTGTTGAGAGACTCCAATGCACTCGTTGAAGCTTCCCATACGCGCTCTCCTCCAATTTCCGGACGGGTGGTCGGCAACTCTTACCTTGGGATTGGTTCAGGGTTGCCCGTCATAAATTCCGCAATCGGTTGAATTCCTGCCCCAGGAGTACTTACGGTTCAGCTTGACATGTGGCTAGCTATGTAGTATTACTACATAGCAGACGCAATGCCTGCCTCATTTAGACCGTCATATACATCTGCAGTTGTTCTCCAGACCATCGACGCTGGGTATAGCTACGGGTTCGACATCATGGAAGTCACGGGGTTTCCGAGTGGCACTGTTTACCCTGCACTCCGGCGTCTGGAACAGCAGGAACTAATCACATCGAAATGGGAGAAGGAGCACACCGCATACGCTGAACAGCGGCCCGCCCGCAAGTACTACCAAGTGACGCGGCAAGGCAAGGAAGCACTGGCAAAAGCCGTGCGACGGTATGCCCTTCTTGGACAACTTGCAAAAGAGGAGACTTCCCGGCGTCGTTAGGAGGTCCGGTGGACAGACAAGTTCCGGAGAGATTGTTGCGGTCGTGCCGCCTTGTTCTGCGAGTGGCAAGCTGCATTGTGCCCCGCCGGCAGCGACAGGAATGGTTTCGCGAGTGGCACGGCGAAGTCTGGCATTGGACACATTTTCTTGTCGAGTCCGAAAGACTGAGCGATCGCACCAAGCGCGAAGTCCTACAGCATTGCTGGGGAGCATTCCCGGACGCCCTGTGGCATCGCTTTAATCGGGTCGCGGTTTTGGAGTTCAGGAACGCGTACCCGCTTACACCTGGCTTTTGTCTTCTAGGTTGCCTGGCAGTGTTGTCCGCGTTGATCGGCGCAAGCCCGATGCCCCTTTCTTGGTGGACGTTCTCGCCACGACTTGATGATCAGTCCGCTCACTTGCTGACCGTGTCCTTAAACTGGCGATCGGACTGGCTTGAACCTGAGCTTTTACGTGACGAGATCACAAGGTGGACAAGAAGCTGCCCGTTGATCGCCCAATCAGGAACGTATGCATGGAGGCGTGGCCTCCTTCGTGGGCCAACTGGGAAAGAAGAGGTGCTTAGCGCACGAGTCACGCCTGGAATCTTCGAATTGTTCGGAACTCGTCCAACCCTCGGCCGCACGTTTAATTCCACCGAATTCTCGACGTGTGCGAGTTGCGTGGTTGTCGGCAATTCAATTTGGCGCAGCCAATTCCATCAAAGCAAGAGCGTAGTAGGACAGCACGTATCTCTGAACGGACGTCAAGTTGAGATTATCGGAGTTCTTCCTGAAGACTTCCGTCTGCCGGGACTGGACATCAGTGTGTATTCGCTGTTTGGATTGGACTTTCAGCCGCGGCAGCCGAATTTGGAGTGGCCTGGAGCTGTGCTGCGACTGCGCGAGAGTGTTCCTGTTGAACAAGCAAAGGAACAGCTCGGCAGGTATCTGGATGAAACGGGAGGCCTCGCTCCAAAGGCGATTCTAGATGTCCTGACGCAAAAAGACATGCAGTATCAATCGTTGAAGTCCTGCGCCCTTTTAATCCCGGTGTCAATCCTGTTCCTCATCATTTCGCACTGGGGGAATATCACCCGACTGCGAACGACAGGTCCAACCCGAAGAGTAGCTGACATTTTGGGATGGTGGCTGTTCTTTGGGGTCAAGAGCACGCTGCTAATCCTTCTCGTTCTGATTGCTTCCGTCGACGTCGTGCAGCTGAGGGTCCTTAGATTCAGTGTCGATGCTATCGACTATGCCGGTACGGCAGCCACGTGGGTTTGCCTCGTCGGACTGACGATAGCGCTGAGTTGGTCCGTTCGTGACCAGCTTTCTCGCTGTCGCGGGTGTCTGAGGCGTTTTAGACTCCGCATAGATCTTGGGGTCTCAGTGGGCACATTCGGTGAGCCGGGAGGAACAGAACTCGTGTGTGATGGAGGCCATGGTGTGTTGCATGTACCGATAATGCAGTCGGGATCACTGGATTCTGAACGGTGGACGGACCTCGATGAATCATGGCGAGCGCTGTCTACAGCGGAGGTTGGCGTGCACTCCTAGGTTCAGAGTTGTTCACTCGGGAAAGGAGTTCCAGAAATGACGAGACTGCGCTACATGCTGACCGGACTGCTTCTGGCTCTTTCCTTGGCGAGCGGACAAGAGCAACCCAAGGTTGAGAGCGCAGAAAAGGCCATTATCAACGCCTTTGATACCCATTCCGTTGTCATGCTCGGTGAGCTGCATGGAAGCAAGCAACAATACGAGCTGCTGCGCACCCTCGTCTTCTCGCAGGACTTTGCTAACAAGGTGGATGACCTCGTATTGGAATATGGGAACTCTTTATACCAAGATGTTGTGGATCACTATGTCGCCGGAGAGAGCGTTCCCCAGGAGGATGTGCAGCGGGCGTGGCTCAACACGACGGCAATAGGCCCGCCCTCACCAATCTATGGCCGGCTCTATGAAGCGGTGCGGGAGGCAAACCGCGGCCGCCATCACAAACTACGCATCGTCCTTGGCGATGTTTACGTGAACTGGAGTCGGATCAAGGATCGAGAAGATTTGGGTCCGTTCGTGGCGAACCGAGATTCTTTTTATGCGAGCGTGGTCAAAGAGCAGGTAGTGGCAAAGCATCACCGAGCACTGTTGGTCGCCGGTTATTTCCATTTCCTCCGTTCACGCGCTGGCCCAAGTTTAATCGAAAGGGAGCTTCAGGCAGCAGGGGCGACAACCTTCGTGACTGCTCCTGGCACAAACACGGTTGGCAGCTATGACGACTTCGACAAGCGTTTCGACACCTGGAAGCCACCGGCTGTTGCCGCACTCAAAGGGAATTGGGTCGGGCAACTCGCCGCGCTGCCGGTTTTGAGCGGTGGCACTATTGCATCTCCTCCCGGAGAAAACCTAAAGCTCCAAGATGCGGCGGACGCGCTTTTGTATTTGGGGCCTCGGGATAGCCTCACGCAGATACATACAACGCGCGCAGAACTCCGAGGTACAGCTTACGGCAAGGAAATCGAACGGAGGCTTCAAATCATGTTTGGAACGACCGTAGACGTTGTGTCGAACGCAAAAGAGACTCCAGAGTTTTCACGCAACTCGGGACCTCCGCCTCCCTTGCCGCCTCCGCCGAAGAGCATCCACGATCCCCTGCCCCCGATGCCTCCAATAAACTGAGAAGTCGTTTTACTGAGTGGAGATGCCGGCTCAAGCACCAAGATCGGGGCCTGTTGGTCGGCAACCTTCCCTTACCGGGTTATGGAAGAGTTTCGCATGGTGACGTGGATCTGGGATTGCAACAGCGGCCTTTGCCCGCTCACTCGATCCCCAATTCCTTCACGAGCTTTGACCACTTACTGTCCACGAGTGTCTTGGTTTTGGCGTCCATGACAATTTCGGCGGGCCAGGGGCGGGTGAAGCCTTCGCTGGCCCACTTGCGGGTGGCGTCGATGCCCATCTTCGATCCGTAGTTTGGCAAGCGCGAGGCGTGGTCGAGGGAATCGACCGGGCCGAGGGTGAACTGAATGTCGCGTTCGGGATCGATGTGGTTCAGAACTTTTAATGTCACCTCGCCGAGGTCCTGTACGTTGACGTCCTCATCGACGACGATGACGCACTTGGTGAACATGGCCTGACCGAGTGACCAGATGGCATTCATGACTTTGCGCGCTTGTCCGGGATAGGATTTGCGGATGGAGACGATCATGAGGTTGTGGAAGATGCCTTCGACGGGCAGATTGATGTCGATCAGTTCGGGGATGGTGAGCTTCATCAACGGTAGAAAAATCCGTTCAACGGCCTTGCCCATGTAGGCGTCTTCTTGCGGAGGTTTACCGACGATGGTGGTGGCGTAGATGGGATCTTTGCGATGGGTTATGCAGGTCACGTGGAGGACGGGATAAAGGTCTTCGAGCGAGTAGAAGCCAGTGTGATCGCCGAAGGGGCCTTCGGTACGGAGTTCGTCGAGCTGAACGTAGCCTTCCAAAACAATTTCGGACGTCGCGGGGACTTCGAGATCAACGGTTTCGCATTTGACGAGATCAACGGGGGCTCCGCGAAGGAAGCCTGCGATGAGGTATTCCTCGATATCTGGCGGCGCGGGGACGATAGCGGAAAAAGTGACGGCAGGGTCGGTGCCGATGGCGACGGCGACGTCCATGCGCCCGCCGGGGCGATCGCCGTCGGCGAGGACGGAACCTCCTGAGCTGCGCGCCATGATATCGACCGCGGAGCGCGCGTCTTCGTTGGAGTGGTGAGCAGCCGGGCTTTGCCCGAAGGGACGGCCGGGGGTGGCCGTCCCCACACGGTCAGTAACCAAACGGTCCGTGCCGGTGCCAGATTCTGTCTCGGCTGCCGCCCGGCGCATGGCTTGCCGATAATGTTCCGCTCCAACCTTCTGTCGTTGCCAATGCATTCCAGCGGTGCGGTGGTCGAAGATTTGCATGCGGTACATGCCGAGATTGCGTTTGCCGGATTTCGGGTCTCGGGTGGTGACGCAGGGGAGGGTGATGAAGCGTCCGGCGTCTTGCGGCCAGCACTGGAGGATGGGGAAGTCGAGTAGGGAGAAATCGTCGTGCTTGATGACTTCTTTGCAGGGGCCGATGGGCACGGTTCGCGGGAAAAACTTTCCGGCTTCTGCCAGGAGGGGGAGCATTTTCAGTTTGTCGAGGAAACCTTGGGGCGATTTCACGTCCATGAAGGCGCGGATGCGGTCAGCCACTTCGTCGAGCGAGTTCACTCCGAGAGCGAGTTTCATGCGGGTTTCGCTTCCGAACTGGTTGATGAGCAGTTGGGAGCCTGGGTAGCCTTTTACATTCTGGAAGAGAAGAGCGGGGCCTCCGGGGTTTTGCTGAGAAGTGGCGACTGACGACGGCTGGGCTCCGCCCGGCCGGACGGCCGAGGGCGACTGTCCCCAGGTGTGCATCTTGCTGACCCGATCGGTGATCTCGGCGATCTCTAGGATGGGATCGACTTCAATCTGGATGCGCTTGAGTTCGCCGGCTCGGTCGAGGGCTGCCATCCATTGGCGAAGGTCGTCGAAGGGCAAAGAAGTCTCCTGTGAGTGTGAGAGTACTACAAGCGCTTTTACCACAGTGGGCGCAGAGGATCACAGAGGAAAGGATTCAGCCGCGAAGGACACTACTTTCACCACCAAGGACACGAAGGCGCACGAAGGAATTCTTAAGGTGGCTTCAGGCTAATAAGCGCAGGATGGTTTGTTCGATCTGGCCCCAGATTTCGGTTCGCGGGTCGATTAGGTCGAAGTGGCCGGCGGCGGGAATCTCCAGCAGGTGGACGTCTTCTTTTTCTTTGCTGGTGCGCTTCTGTTTGGCGTTGCGGTAATCATGGCTGAAAGCGGGTGGGACCACGTCATCTTTGTCGCCATGGATTAGCCACTGACGAGCGTTGGGGATCGACAGTTGCATGGGGTCCGCTTCGCGGTAATGGTCGGGGACCTCCCCGGGCGTGCCACGGAGGAATTCGACAACTGCGTCGTTACTGAGGTGAAGTTGAAAATGTCGAAGGTATGAAGATAACCAATGAGAGAGGAACATGCTGACAGAGACTGTATATTATATGGCTGTCAACAGGTGTAATGTGCAGTAATAGGGGTCTTTGTATGAATATAAGCCGTCGTTTGCGTCATGGTCGGTGGTGGGGTAAAATATATATTCTCATAGGAATACTCATTGCATCATCGTCATCCAAAGTCCACCAGCAGCTCATTTTCCTGTGCTACGCCGATGTGCTCGACCGCGCTCGATAGCGTTGCTTCGGAACTCTCGGACGAGAATAAACCCGTGATTACCTTGCGGCCGGTGAGCGCGGCAAAGGTGAGAGGACGGACGAATTCCTGCGCCGCGGCGGTCATCACCACCTGAACGCTGAAATCGCGTTGGACCAGCGCGCGGCACAGCTCCGCTGCCTTATACGCCGCAATTCCGCCGCCTACGCCTACAACTACTGAACGCTTTTTTGGCGTTTCGGCCTCGACAGCGGGCATGCGATCACGGCGCTGACCTTGCATTTGAATTTGTTAGATGGTTTCGGGAGCCGGCGGCTCCTCCCCCGGGGTTTGTCCGGGAATTTCGTATTTCACCAGGCCTCTGCGAACTTCCTCCACCGCGATGATCGTGGGCTTCTTGGAGGATGTGGGAAGAAAGGGCCGTGCACCGCCTTGCAGTTGTCGCGCCCGCTTGGCCGCGACGATAATGAAGCGATAAGTACTCTGATCCGGGTCGTCCGGGATGGTGCAGTGGGCGTTGTTACGCGGGGTGGATTCCGCCATAAGTTCTGTCTCCGTTCAAGAATTCGTTTGAAACGTCGCCAAGATGGGACGAATCCGGTCCTCGATCCTGGTTCGCCGCGTCCGCTCGGCTCGTACAATGGCCGTCAAGGTCTCGGCCGACTCATTCAGATCGTTATTGATGATCACGTAATCGTATAAGCAGTAATTCCGGATCTCTTCGGCTGCGTCGTGGAGGCGCCGTTTGATGATGTCATCGGTGTCTTCGCTGCGGGCCCGGAGCCGCTGCTCCAGAATCTGGCGCGAGGGCGCCAGGATAAAGATAGTCACTGCGTCCGGCAGCTTACTCTTCAATTGTGCCGCACCTTGGACGTCAATGTCGAGTACCAGGTCCTTACCCTCCGCCAGAGCCTCATTTAGCACGCTGCGATGAGTTCCGTAATAATTGCCGAATACCTCGGCATGCTCAAGAAACTCGCCGCGGGCGATGCGCTCCTCGAACTCGGGGCGCGAAATAAAGTGATAACTTGCTCCGGTGCGCTCATGGCCGCGCGGCGCACGGGTGGTGTAGGAGATGGAGAATTTCAAGTCCGGGATGCTCTCGAGGAGCCTGTGGACCAGAGTGGATTTACCCGACCCGGATGGCGCCGAGATGATAAATACGGTGTTCAGCGCTTCACTCCAGGTTCAAGGATTGCTCGCGGATCTTGTCGATTTCAGCCTTGGCGGCCAGCGCCAATTCCGTAATTGTCAAACCCAAATCACCTAAGCCGCCTGTCTTGGACAAAACGGTGTTGGTCTCGCGATTCATTTCCTGCAATAGAAAATCGAGCTTCTTGCCCACTTCGCCGCCCGCATTCAGCAGTTGCTCGAGTTCAGCCACATGGGTCTTGAGCCGGATCAACTCTTCGCTGATATCGCTACGATCAGCCAAGAGCGCGGCTTCGGCGGCCAGACGTTGGGGATCGATCGCAGAGGCACGCAACAGCTCGCTCAATCGCTCACTCAGCCGCTTGTGAAAGGCCGGAAGAGCGCCGGAACGAATGCTTTCCATGCGCGCAACTCGCGTCCGGATCTCGCTACAGCGTTCGCGGATCTCCGCGGCCATCTCGGCTCCTTCTCGCTCGCGAAAGGTGTTCAGTTGCGTCAATGCCCCTTCGGTCAGGGCCACCAGTTGCGGCTCAAAACCGTCAGCCAACTCAGGCGCAATTTCCGTTCGAAACATCCCCGGAATGCGAAAAGCGACGTTGAGGTCTGGCGTGCCCGGCAGTTGGAATTTCCTGGCGGCGAAGTGGAACGCAGCCATGTAGGCTTCGAGCAACGGACGGTTCAGGCTGGATCCATCGGCTGGACCGCTAACCTGGCTCCAGGCGATATTGAGTTGTAAGTGTCCCCGCGCAACCCGATTTTTGATCGCTCTGCGGATTGCCGCTTCGAACGGGTCAAGGCCTGGCGGCAAGTGTAGATGCATGTCCAGACCCCGATGGTTCACGGTCTTCACGCTGAGCACGATCTCACCCTGCGGCAGGTTCTTACGCACTTGCGCAAAGCCGGTCATGCTGCGCACGCTCACAAGTCAACCGCCATATCCGTTTCAACGAATTGCAGTGCATGCAAACGTTGATAGATGCCGCCGCCAGTGACCAGGTCCGCATGCGTTCCGGTTTCCGAGATTCGACCCTTGTCCATCACAACAATCTTGTCGGCCCGCCGGATAGTGGAAATGCGGTGCGCGATGACGATGACCGTGCGTCCGGCCATCAAGTTAGCGAGTGCGCGCTGAACCAGCATCTCCGATTCCGAGTCCAAGTGAGAAGTGGCTTCATCCAAAATCAGAATCGGCGCATCTTTGAGAAGCGCGCGCGCAATGGCAAGCCGCTGCCGCTGGCCACCGCTTAACTTAATGCCGCGCTCCCCAATGGGCGTATCGTACCCATTCGGCAAGCGCTCGATGAATTCATCCGCCAGCGCGGTCTGAGCCGCTCGCCGGATGGCATCCCGGCTGATTTCCGGCCGTCCGTAAGAAATATTGTTGGCGATGGTGTCGTTGAACAAAAAAGTGTCTTG
>Ga0137418_10002623_pt1 | contig 16435 bp, 16 predicted proteins | sample CZODoug3_1_2_16f_FD_122242 | JGI IMG/M metagenome (GOLD analysis project Ga0137418, IMG submission 122242) | Vadose zone soil fungal communities from Angelo Coast Range Reserve, California, USA - CZODoug3_1_2_16fungal (Hybrid Assembly) | ecosystem: Environmental > Terrestrial > Soil > Vadose... | reverse complement strand
TTTCCACCGCGCGCGCACGCCGTATGCTCGAGCTCCCGTGCATGACCGATGCGCGCGAGGCTGGGCGTCCCGTCGGAGCAATGGTCGGCGACCACCACGATCTCGTACAACTCTCGCGGGTATTCGAGCCGCTCGAGGCTCCGTAGCAACACCGGGAGCATCAGCGCCTCGTCGTGTGCCGGGATCACCACCGCGAACCGATGTCGCGGTGGCAGGGCGGCGCCCCGCGGCTCTCGGCGAGAGTGACCGACGATCGCCGCTACAGTCAGAAGCGTGAGGTAGCCGGTGAACACACCCGTCGACAGAACGAGCGTGAACCCGAGCAGGCTCAGGACGGCGAGCAAGATATCCATTAGCCGTAATTCGCGTAGAAGTACCGGTTCCGGGTCAGGCGAACATGGTTCAGCACGAGGCCCAGGATTTTGGCGCCCGAGAGTTCGAGGCGGTCGCGGGCCACCCACACGGCCTCGACCGGCGTAGCGTGGGCTCGCGCCACGAGGAGCACACCGTCGACAACGGGCGCCAGGACGGCTGCGTCCGAGGCGGGAAGGACCGGGGGCGAGTCGATCACGACCCACCGATACTGTTCTCTCAGGTTGTTCAGCAGGTCGCTGAGCCGCTCGGACGAGAGAAGCGCGGCAGGGTCGGCGGGCCGCGGCCCGGTGGGCAGGAACGACAGGTTCGAAACCCCGCTGGGCACGATGGCGGAGCAGGGGGCGTCCCCGCCAGCGAGAAGCGTCGACAGCCCGACGCTCGGAAGCTCGAGGCCGAACGCGCGGTGACACACCGGCTGGTGGAAGTCCCCGTCGATCAGCAGCACCGGGTGGCCGGTCTTGGCCAACGCCGCCGCCAGGTTCACGGCGACGAAGGACTTGCCCTCGGACGGCTGGGCGCTCGTCACGAGGAGCGTACGCGGCGCGGCCGAGGCGCCGCGCTTGAGGACGGTTGCCCGAATGGAGCGGAACGCCTCGCCGGCGATCCGTTCGGGCCACAGCCGCGTTTCCCTGGGCAGAGCCCGGACCGGGAGATCATCAAGAGGGGCCAGCATCCGGCGCGTGTAACCGCGGATGGCCGGCACAGTCCCGACGCTCGGGAGCTGGGTGATCAAGTCGGCTTCACGTGCGCTGCGCAGCGTCGTGTCGCCGAGCTCCAGCACAAACGCCAGGGCCAGCCCGCCCAGGAGGCCCCCCGCCAGTGCGAGCATGAGGTCTCGCTGGTGGTTCGGCCTCACCGGCTTGCGGGGCCGCTCCGCGGCGTCGATGACCTTGATGTTCGCGACCCGCAGCTGGGCAGACAGCTCCAGCTCTTTGAGACGCTTGATGAGGTCGCTGTAGACCGTGTCGGTGGCCTCGGCCTCCTTCCTCAAGAGTTGCAACTGCGTCTGCCTGGCGTACTGCTGGATGGCCAGGTCGCGCTGGCTGTCGACCCGCCGGCCCAATTCGTTGGCCCTCCGTGTCGCCGCGAGGTGTTCGCGCTCAACGGCATCCCGGGCTTTCGTGACCTCGTTGTCCAGGCGGGCCTTCGCGTTGGTGAGCTCCGCCTCGAGCTCCAGCATCTTCGGATGCTGTGATCCGTAGACCGTGTGCGCGCGAGCGACCTCCCGCTCGAGGCGCGAGAGGTCTGCCTTCAGCGTCCGGAGGAGGTCGTTGCCGACAGCGGCCGCGACAGTGTCCGGGTCCGCCGTGGCCAGTAGCCGGTACTTAGCCTCGTTCCGGATGCGCTCGCTCTCCGCCTCTGTGTAAGCGCGGTTCTGGTCGTCTAGCTGACGCAGGACGAATTCGAGCCGCCCATCGGCGGTCGGTACGATTCGGTGCTCTTGGACGAACCGCTGGATGGTGCCGCCCGCCTCCTCGCTCCGCCGACGGAGGCCGACCAGCTCCGTCTCGAGCCACCGAGTCGCGGCCTCCGAAGCCTCACGCCCCTCCTGGCTGGCGGTGTCGATGTACTCTTTCGCGATGCGGTTGGGAATGGCGGCGGCCAGCTCCGGATCGGGGACTCGGGCGGTAATCTGTACCATCCGGCTTCTCTTGACCTGCGATACGTCGACGTACGACTCGAGCCCGGCGTGGCCCCCCTGGGTCTTGGAGGCGAACGCCGGATGGTGATTGAGGTCGAGCGCGGCCCCGACGCGGGCCAGCAAGCTGTGGCTCCTGAGCCGTTCATACTGGGTGGTGTAGTAGGCCTCGAAGACCCGCTCGTTGAATCGTATGTCTTCCTGGGGCGCCGGCTCTGATGACATGCCGGTGAACGCCACGACCCTCGGGCGCTCTGGGTCGATCTGCAGCACGGTCGCCGCCTCGTAGATCGGCGTCGTGGTGTAGCTCCAGAGCGCGACCAAGGCCACCACTGTCGCGGTGAACGCGACAATCAACCAGCGACGGTGGATGAGGATGTCGTAGAGGCTTCGCGACGGTCGGGCGCGGGGCACTCCCGCATCGGCCGACTCTCCGCCAGGGATCGGGAAGGCCTGGACCACCCGGGTCTGCGCCGGCAACTGAAGTCGGCTTTCCATGTCGGGAATCATGGGACGAGGCCGATGCTGAGGAGGCGCCCCAGGACCTCGAGGACCGTGTAGCCGACGACCTTCGCGCGGCTCGCCGGGACTACTACAACGTCGTGCGCCCTGAGGGGCAAGTCCTTGGTTGAGTCCCCCTCCAGGATCGCGTCGAGATCCAGGCCAGCGATCTCCTCGCGATTCCCGTTCTCGGTGGTTCGGACGATCGTGACTCGATCGGACGCCCGCTTGGTCACACCCCCGGCCTCGGCGATCGCCTTGGCGACCGTCGTGCCCCGGCGCAGCGTGTACGCACCGCGCTTTTCCACCTCGCCGCTGACGTAGAACGTACTGGCTTCCGGGACGTACACGGAGTCGCCCGGCTCCAGCATCACACCGCTGCTCTGGCCGGCGCGGAACAGCCCGTCGATGTCGACCTCGAGTGGCTGCGGCTCGTCGCTTCGGGGCTTCGCCCTGCGTATATACGCGACCTGGCCTGCATTCTCGCGCGCGCCGTGCGCTTCGGACAGGGCCTCCCGCAGCGTCACCTCGTTGCTGCGGAGTGGGTATGAGCCAGGCTGGTTCACGGCGCCGACCACCGCGAACTGGCGTCCCCGGAATTCAGAAACCGTCACCGAGACACGGGGATTCTTCAAATACGCTGGCTTCAGCGCGTTCTCGATGGCCGTCTCGATGTCGCGTCCCGTAAGGCCGGCGGCCCGAATCTCTCCGACGAGCGGCAGCGTGATGGTGCCCCTCTCGCTGACTCGCGCGGTCCGGCTGAGGTCGTCATGGCCGTGAATCTGGACGAACAACTGGTCACGTGGCGCCACGAGGTAATCCCCCACGTCGGGTGGAGCGACAGCCGGACGCGCCGGCTCGGACGGGGGCGTTAGTCCGGGCCGCAATCCGGGCAGATCTGTACGTGTGGCGGTTGGCGCGGCCTTGGTCTCGCGAGGCGGGGCCGGCGCGGTTGCTTGTGTCGCCGCGCTCGGTCCACTTGCCGCGCATCCGGCAGCGAGCGCCACGACGAATAAGCTCGCGAGCGATCCATGCATGACGGCCACCTCCTGCCTGGCGGCGAGGTGCAAGGGGAGTGCCCGTCGGGCCAGGGGTCGTGCGCCCCGTGCTCCCCGGCGCTGTGGACCGCGCGGGCGACGGGGAATCGGGACTCCCGGCGTGCCTCGGTTTCTGTCGTCGATCTCGCTCGGGACTCACAAAGTTGCCGACGAAGCGGCAAAAATTGCTGCGCGGCTCGTCGCGGTCTTGGGTAGCTTGTCATCGGCCCGGTCAATGCCGCCGAGAACCTATTGATGGTCTCGATCGGACCGAGGCCGAGCTCCACCACATTGAACTGAGCCCCCCCGAAACTTCGCGTCCTGCTTCCATGAGCTGGGCGTAGCCGAAGATCGTGGCGCCGGAGCTAGCAGAGGAGATGGAGACGCGCGGGAACCCACGGTCTCCGATTACTGGATCCGCCGGATTGCCGGCGCGAGCGTCTAGGCACACGTTATGCGAGCGACAGGAGAGGCATGCTGGTAGGAACGAGATCCGTACTCGGCGGGAAGCTGACAGTCGAATTCAGGGAATCAGACGCCAACTGCCTCGACATCGGCCTCATCAATAATATGCCTGACGCAGCCCTGGAAGCGACGGAACGGCAGTTCGGCTCCCTTCTCGACACGGCGGCCGACGGCATGCTGGTGCGCCTGAGGATCTACGGGATGCCGGACGTTCCTCGAACGGAGTCCGGCCGCCGCCACGTGGACAGCTTCTATTCCGACATCAAGGAACTCTGGGACGACCATCTCGACGGCCTCATCGTGACCGGTACGGAGCCGCGGGCATCGAACCTCATGGACGAACCGTACTGGGGGAGCCTGACAAGAGTCCTGGAGTGGGCCGAGGACAACACGCACTCGACCGTCTGGTCCTGCCTGGCTGCGCATGCCGCGGTGCTCCACATCGATGGCATCGGCCGGCGAGCGCTCAGCGATAAGCGGTTCGGAGTCTTCAAGTACGCACGTATCTCAGATCACCGATTGACGGCCGACACCCCACCCCGACTGCAGATGCCCCATTCCAGGTGGAACGAGGTTCCGGAGGACGCCCTGACGTCGTGCGGCTATCGCGTGCTCACGTGGTCGGCCGATGCGGGCGTCGACGCGTTCGTCAAACAGCGGAGAAAGAGCGAATTCGTCTTCCTCCAAGGCCACCCAGAATACGAAGCGAATACGCTGCTGCTCGAATATCGCAGAGACATCAGGCGCTTCCTCCGGCGCGAGAGAGAGACTTACCCGACAATGGCGCAGGGCTACTTCGACAAACCGACCGTCGAGGCACTGGCCGCGCTGCAACGGCGTGCGCTGGCGGATCGGAGCGAGGCGCTGCTCGAGGATTTCACGACCACTCTGGCACGGGCCAGAGTGAGCAACACATGGCGTCCGGGCGCGGCGCGAATGTATCGCAACTGGCTGTTCGACATGTGCGCCCAGAAGGCGCGAAGAGTGAGGGCGAGGAAGTGGCGCTGACCCGGGGACCTCCTCCTGGCCCTCGGCAGGGCTCAGCCGCTTGAGTTTCAGAGCTCCACTGGCTGGACTGTGGGGCCCCTGCAGTTCCGAACAGAAACGAGGGACCACGGAAAGCTGAGATGAGTGACGTGACGACCAAGCCATCGAGCGCCACGCCGATCCAAGAGCGTGTCGAACGTACGATCGAGGACCTGATCGCGTCGTGCCCGGACCCGGTACAGCTCTCTCCCGAGGAACGCCGCGGGATCATCGCGCGCTACGCCGCAGTGCTCGAAGGGAATTTCATCTACTGGATGACCGCCGCCTATCTCTCCGTCGCGTCGGATGAAGCCCACGCGATCATCCAGGACAACCTCCGTGAAGAAGTCCGTGACAATCATCCCGGGATGCTTCGACGCTTCGCCATGGCCGCCCAGGCCCTTCCGACGGATTCGGATGCGCTGGCAGTCTCGCCGGAGCTGGAGAGCGTCCGCCGATTCGTGGCGGGACTCTCGGGCGTGAAGATCGTGCTCATGATGACCTTCTTCGAGGGTTTCATCAGTCGGTTCATGCCGTATCTGGCAGAGCTCGCTGCGAGCCGGGGCTCGGCGGAGCAGCAATATACGGACGTTCACGGCGTCGTCGACGTCGAGCATACCCAAGGACTCTTCCGCGCGTCGGAAGCGGAGATGATGCTGCTGCACGACGATTGTCCGCCTGCGGAGGAGCTCCTCGAGGGGCTGGAGCTCCTCCGGACGCTGATCCAGAGCATCCTTCGTCTCGGTGCCCCGGGCGTCTCGGTGTCCCGGGCCAGCCTCACTCGCGGTGACCAAACATGGCGAGCTCCGAATATGTCAGGTCCCCGAGACGCGGTGGATGGGGTCCCTTGAAGTATTGGGGATGTGAGCCGAAATACCTGCCGATGAGCCCTCGGATCGGGCCGTTCGAGTCGAGCATGACGAGCGGGCATCCGCGCCAGGCGAGGAAGCGCCCCAGCGGCCCGGCAAACCGGACGAAGTCTTCGAGAGCGCGGCAATAGATGAGGCATGCGATGGGCACGAAACGGAACCGGCGGAGCCTGAAGATGAATGGGTGGCTGCGGTTCGCCGAGCTGCAGACCAAGCTCACGCAGCCATACCGCGCGTGGTCCAGCAGGAATTGGATCTCAGACGGCGACAGGTCCTCTCGCGCATACGTATCGGATTCGACGGCCTCGACACGAGCGCCATACGACCGCGCCGAGAGCGCCGGGATGGCCACGAACCGCCCGCTGCAGTATCGCGTAAAGCCCTGCGCTTCGAGTATGGGGAGCGTATGAGGCGCGGGCGAGATATTGAAATACGTGACGTGCTCAGGCTTCAGAGCATGGGCCGCGAGCATCGCCGCGTGACTCCTGAATGCGGGCTCCACGTACCAGGCCGACAGATTGCATCGGATGCTCACGTCTCCGTCGACGGGGATGGACGAATGTATTCGAAGAGTGACTCCCACCGGAATGCCGGCGCTCTCGAGCAGATAGCCGTACTTCGCGAACCCAGACGGCGTCGGATGTTGCGACAGGCGCTCGATCGCGAGCCGAAAGTAGTGAGAGTCGCGGCCCGGGAAACCGCGCTCGAGGAGCGCGATGATCCCGTCGGTGTCGCTCTCGCGTATCTCACGACAGCGGACCCGCTGCGGTGGTCGCAGCGCCATGAGGGGCAACATACTCACATTGCCCTCGAAGGGCAATCACGAACGACGGAGGAGGCCTCAGAGCGATGTCAGTGAGAACCGACGTCATCTCACTATTCGAGCAAGTCGCCGCGCAGCAGAAGAAGCCGTTGGCGCCACTGTTGGATGAGCTCGTCCTGCTGGATTCGGGGCTCGACTCGCTATGCCTCGCGATCATCGTCGCCCGGCTCGAGGATACGTTGGGGGACGATCCGTTCACCGCCGCCCAAGACGCCGATTTTCCGGTGACCTTGGGCGAGTTCATCAGATTCTACGACGATGCCGTGCGATGACAGGAGCTCGCTGTGGAGCTCGTTGAGTGCGGCCGGGGGCCTGGCCCATTGCACGCTCCGTGGAGCCGAGGCGAGCGTGCCGTTGGCAGATCTGATTCACGGCTCGAGCCTCGGCGGCCGACTGGAGGAGCTCCGCGGGCGCTCGGTCCTCGTCGCGACCCGGGACCAGCTCACCGCCGCGTTGGCGCTGGTCGAGCTCGACGGTATCGCGGGGCGCCTCGTGCTGTGCCCTCCGGATCTTCCGGTCGAGCATCTCGCGTTCGTCGTCGAGACGGCGGCGGTGGACGCGCTCGTCTCCGACCGGGCCGCGGCCGCGGTCGAGTCTCTGCACGTTGGCCGTCTCGTCACGTGCAGCCCGAGGATCACACTTGCCGAGCCAGAGCGGAGCGGTCGCCTCCGGACGGAATGGATCCTGCTCACATCCGGCACGACCGGGCGGCCGAAACTCGTCGCGCACACGTTGTCGAGCCTGGCCGCGGCGATCCGGGACAGCGGGACGCCGGCGCGCCCCGCGGTGTGGAGCACCTTCTACGACATTCGCCGTTATGGCGGCTTGCAGATTTTTCTGCGCGCGCTCCTCGGCGGGGGATCGCTGGTGCTCTCTAGCGCCGAGGAATCGACGGCGGACTACCTGAACCGGGTCGGAACGCACGGCGTGACCCACATCTCCGGGACTCCGTCCCACTGGCGTCGGGCCCTCATGAGCCCGGCGGCTCACAGGATCTCGCCTCGGTACGTTCGTCTGTCGGGGGAGATCGCCGACCAGGGGATCCTGGACCATCTCCGGTTCGTCTATCCGGAGGCCAGGATCGCCCACGCCTTCGCTTCGACGGAGGCCGGTGTCGCGTTCGACGTGGGCGATGGTCGCGCAGGCTTTCCTGCGAGCCTGCTCAACCGGCCAGGCGTCGACGTCCAGATGAACGTCGAGGCCGGCTCGCTCCGAATCCGCTCGGCGGGAACCGCAATCCGCTACCTGGGCTGCCCGGCAGAGCCCCTCGCGGACGCCGACGGCTTCGTCGACACCGGCGACATGGTCGAACTGCGTGGCGACCGATACTATTTCGTCGGCCGGCGGGGCGGGATCATCAACGTCGGCGGCCTGAAAGTCCATCCAGAAGAGGTCGAGGCGGTGATCAATCGCCACCCCAGGGTATGGATGTCCCACGTGCGATCCAGAAAGAGCCCCATCACGGGGGCGCTCGTCGTCGCCGACGTGGTCCTGAAGACCTCGCCCGGGTCCGGGCGGGTGGGACTCGAGCACGAAATCCTGCTGCTTTGCCGTGAGGCGCTTGCGCCGCACAAAGTTCCGGCGGCGATCGACTTCGTTCCCACCCTCGCCGTCGCAGCGTCGGGCAAGATGGCGCGCGCCAATGCGTAACGTCGTCGTGACGGGCGGAAGCCGGGGCCTGGGGCTGGGCATTGCCCGCAAGCTCACCGGGGCGGGGTACCGCGTGATCGCCATAGCACGAAAAGAGAGCAACCAGTTGACGTTCGCGATGGAGGAAGCCGAACGGGACGGCCCCGGACGGCTCCATTTCGTCCCGTTCGATCTGGCCGAGATCGGGGAGATCCGCCGGCTGGTCACGACGTTGCGGAAAAACTTCGGGCCGATCTACGGGCTCGTCAACAACGCCGCCATCGCGTTCGACGGCGTTCTCGCCATCATGCACAACTCGCAGATCGAGGACCTCGTGCGTGTGAACACCCTGTCGCCGATCGTCCTCACCAAATACATCGTGCGCTCGATGATGGCCTACGGAGGCGGACGGATCGTGAACGTCGCCTCGGTCGTTGGCTTCACCGGATACAGCGGTCTGTCGGTCTACGCCGCGACCAAGGCGTCGATGATCGGCTTCACCCGGTCGCTCGCGCGCGAGGTCGGGCGTCTGGCGGTGACCGTCAACTCAGTCGCGCCCGGCTTCGTGGACACCGCGATGACACAGAACCTCGACGCCGAGCAACGGCAGCAAATCGTGCGGCGCAGCGCGCTGCGCCGTCTTCCCGACATCGACGACGTGGCGAACGCCGTCGAGTTCATTCTTAGCGACAAGGCGAAGAGCATCACGGGGACCGTGATCACGGTCGACGCCGGCAACACGGCATGAAGACCCTCGACGATCGTTCGACCATCACGCCGTGGGTGCGGGCGCTCGAGTTGACGGCGCCGATCGCGAAGCGTCCGCGTCGTATTCTCCCGACTGTGATCGAGGAGCTCGCCGAGCAATTCGATTCGGCGCCGGCGCTCCTCTCCGACCACGAGCGCCTGAGCTATCGCGAGCTCGCGGAGCGGTCGAACCGATATGCGCGCTGGGCCCTCGGTCAGGGCCTCGACGAGGGCGACGTGGTAGGTCTGTTCATGCCGAACCGGCCCGAGTACATGGCGATCTGGCTTGGGATCACGCGGATAGGCGGGATCGTTGCGCTGCTCAATACGAACGTGGCAGGTTCCGCGCTCGCCCATTGCGTCGATATCGTCGCCCCCAAGCACATCATCGCGGCCGCGGAGCTCATCGAGCCGTTGACCACTGCGCTGCTCGACCGCGAGGAGGCGGTCAAGATCTGGGTTCACGGCCCCGGCCGCGACGAGTTCCCGCGCGTCGATTGCAACGTCGAGCGACAGCCAGCCGAGCCGCTGCGCGAGGCCGAGCGCCGTCGGCCGACCATCGACCGTCCGGCGCTCTACATCTATACCTCGGGCACGACCGGGCTGCCCAAAGCCGCGAAGGTGAGCCATTTTCGGCTGATGCAGTGGAGCTATTGGTTCGCCGGTATGATGGACACGCGCCCAAGCGATCGGATGTACAACTGCTTGCCGATGTACCACAGCATCGGCGGCGTGGTGGCCACCGGGGCGCCGCTGGTGGCCGGCGGGTCCGTGGTCCTCGGGCAACGCTTCTCGACGAGCCGCTTCTGGGACGACGTCGTCGAGTGGGATTGCACCCTCTTCCAGTACATCGGCGAGATGTGTCGGTACCTCGTGAACAGCCCGCCGCACCCGCGGGAGCGGGAGCACCGGCTCAGGATCTGCTGCGGCAATGGGCTGAGGCTCGAGGTGTGGAACGCCTTCCAGCGCCGCTTCCGCATTCCAAGGATCCTGGAGTTCTACGCGGCGACCGAAGGCAATGTCTCGCTGATCAACGTCGAGGCTAAGCCCGGCGCCATCGGCCGGATTCCGCCGTTTCTCGCCCATCGATTCCCGGTGGCGGTCGTGCAATTCGATGTCGAGCGCGACGAGCCCGCCCGCGACGCGCGAGGATTCTGCGTTCGCTGCGGTCCGAGCGAAGTCGGCGAGGCGATCGGCAGGATCCCGGAGGATCCATCGAGCGTGGGCGGCCGCTTCGAGGGTTACACCAGCCGGGAGGCGTCGGAGAAAAAGATCCTCCGCGGCGTGTTCGAACCGGGCGACGCCTGGTTCCGCACCGGCGACCTGATGCGAAGGGACGCGGGGGGCTATTTCTACTTCGTCGACCGTATCGGTGACACGTTCCGGTGGAAGGGCGAGAATGTGTCGACCGCGGAGGTCGCCGAAACGATCGCCGCGTGTCCCGGCGTGACCGACGCGCTGGTCTACGGCGTCACCGTCCCCGGGGCGGAGGGTCGGGCCGGGATGGCCGCGATCGTGGTCGGCCCGGGCTTCGACTTCGTCGCGTTCCGGCGGTGTCTCGTCGAGCGCCTTCCCGACTACGCCCGTCCGCTGTTTCTGCGTATTCGTGACGAGATCGAGACGACGGCGACGTTCAAGCCAAAGGCCAAGCGCCTCGCGCAGGAAGGCTATGACCCGGCCGTCGTCGGTGACCCCGTCTATGTCGATGACCCGGGCCGCCGCGCATTCGTTCGGCTCGATCAGGACGGGTTTCTCCGAATCCAGGCCGGCCCGGTGCGCCCTGATCGGGCCGCGTCGCTCCCGAGGTGAATCCATGAAAAGCGAGACGATCGCCATCCATGCCGGCTACGACGTCGATCCGACGACGAAGGCGGTTGCCGTGCCGATCTACCAGACCGTCGCGTATGCGTTCGACAGCGCCGATCACGGCGCGGCGCTCTTCGATCTCGAGGTCGAGGGATTTCGCTACAGCCGCATCGGTAACCCGACCACGGCGGTGCTGGAGCGGCGAGTGGCCGCGCTCGAGGGAGGAGTGGACGCGCTGAGCGTGAGCACCGGGCAGGCGGCGCTGAACTATGCTGTGCTCAACGTCAGCCAGCCGGGGAGTAACATCGTGTCGGTTCCGCAGCTGTATGGCACCACGTACACGCTGTTTGCCCACGTCCTGCCCAGTCAGGGCTTCAATGTCCGCTTCGCGGACTCCGATCAGCCCGCCGCTATTGAAAAGCTGATCGACGGCAAGACGCGGGCGGTCTTCTGTGAAAGTGTCGGCAACCCGGCGGGCAACATCTGTGACATCGAGGCGCTCGCACGCGTGGCCCACGCCCACGGCGTTCCGCTCATCGTCGACAACACCGTCGCAACGCCCATCTTGCTGCGGCCGATCGAGTACGGCGCGGACATCGTGGTGCATTCGCTCACCAAGTTCATGGGCGGGCACGGCACGACGCTCGGCGGAATCATCGTCGACGGCGGCAAGTTCGCCTGGCGCGAGCACGACGAACGGTTCCCGATGTTCAACCGACCGGACGCCTCCTATCACGGGCTGGTCTACACCGAGCGTTTCAAGGAGGCCGCGTACATTGCGCGGTGCCGCAGTGTCTACCAACGCACCACCGGGGCCGTGTTGTCGCCGCTCAGCGCCTTTCTCCTGCTGCAGGGAATCGAGACGGTGGCGCTGCGGGTCGAACGCCACGTCGAGAACGCCAGACGCGTGGCCGAGTGTCTGCGCGCCGATCACCGGGTTGACTGGGTCAACTACGCGGGCTTCGCCGAAAGCCCCTATCACGCGCTCGCGCAGAAATACTTCGGCGGCCGTGCCTGCTCGCTGCTGACCTTCGGTCTCAAGGGGGGCTTCGAGGCAGGCAAGAAGTTCTACGACGCGCTCCGGCTCGTCAAACGGCTCGTCAATATGGGTGATGCCAAGTCGTTGGCCTGTCATCCGGCCTCGACGACGCACCGGCAGATGACGGTGGACGAGCAACGCAAGGCTGGGGTGACCCCGGAGATGATTCGGCTGAGCATCGGCATCGAGCACATCGACGACATCGTCGACGACCTCGATCAAGCGCTGGATGCCGCGTGGCCCGAACGCGGATCAATGCTGGCCGCGGGCTAGCGCTCCCGTGAGCAGTCACACGGCCATGACGTTTGACGACGTCCGGAGCGCGGTAGCGAAACTCGAGATCCAGATCGCGAGCGGCCCCATTGTCCCGACGGTGACGCCGGAAGAGATCCGTTGCCACCTCACCTCGCGTTATGATTTTACGAAGCCGCTGGATCTCGACGACGTTGGCGCGGACGTCGAACGGATGCTGCAAGCGTGGCAGGTGCACGTCACCCATCCGCGCTACTTCGGCCTCTTCAACCCGAGCGTGACGCTCGCGTCGGTCGTCGCGGACACGCTCGTCGCGATGTACAACCCACAGCTGGCGACCTGGCGGACCTCGCCGGCCGCGAATGAGATCGAACGGCACACCCTTGCGTGGCTGACGGGCAAGTTCGGCCTCCCGGCGAGCGCCATTGCGAGCTTCACGAACGGCGGTGCAGAGGCGAATCTCTCCGCGGTCATCGTCGCGCTGACGCAGACCTTCCCAGAGTACGGCGACGGCGGGCTGCGGCGACTGGGCGCTGCGCCTGCGATCTACCTGTCGGACCAAGCCCATCACTCGTTCAACAAGATCGCGCACATGACTGGACTGGGGCGCCGGGCGATCCGCACGGTCGCGACCGACAGCTACCTGAAGATGGATCTCGACGATCTCGCTCGCCGTGTCGCGGAGGACCGTCGAAACGGGTTCGCGCCATTCATGGTAGTCGGGACCGCCGGGACGACAGCGGCCGGCGTGATCGATCCTCTGGCGGATCTGGCGAGTTTCTGTCGCTCGCAGGGACTATGGTTTCACGTCGATGCGGCGTGGGGCGGCGCCGCGATCATCTCACCGCGCCTCAGAGACCATCTCGGCGGAATCGAGGCCGCCGATTCGATCACCTGCGACGCGCACAAATGGTTCTCAGTCCCGATGGGCGCCGGGATGTTCTTCTGCCGGCATCCCGACGCTGTCGGCGAGGCCTTCCGTGTGGAGGCCTCGTACATGCCTGGAAAGACGGCCGGGTCGGTCCTCGATCCGTATACGACGTCGGTACAGTGGTCTCGGCGATTCATCGGCCTCAAGCTCTTCCTCGCGCTCGCGCAGCACGGCGAATCGGGATACGTGGAGATCATCGAGCACGAGGCTCGCATGGGCGACGTGCTCCGGGAGTCGCTGCGCCGCGCGGGATGGCGTGTGGTCAACACGACCCCCCTGCCGGTGGTGTGCTTCACCCGGGATGGCCTTGTCACCGCCAAGTTCTTGGCGGCTCTCTATGGCCGCCAGATCGCGTGGATGTCGGAAGTCCGGCTGGGTGACGGCGCGCCGGTCCTGCGCGCGTGCATCACGAGCTTCCGCACGACCGAGTCGGACATCGATTGGGTCGTGCGCGAGATGGGTCGGCTCGTGTAGCCCAGAAGGACCGGTAGGCCGCTTGTGCGGTCCGCTCGAATCGATGCCGACAAGCAACTGACCAACTTGGCAGCCCGGTTCGACGGCAAGGTGGCGCTCTGAACACTTTGCAGGTATTTCCGGGAACCCAGCGGGGGCACTGACTCCAAACTGATCTGGCCGGTCCGAGACACTCCAGGCGATTTTTTGCCAGCGGCGCGCAAGGTCTTGGATCTTCTGGAAATTCGATTCCGGTATCAGATTTGCGTTGGAGTTCCTGCCGTGGACAGCTCTGGTGAGGTATCACCTGCACTGCGACCTCGCGGCGCCGGACGGCCATCGACCGTGGCGCCATACGCGCCTGAGGTCGCGCGGTGGCTGCGCGAGGATCCGGACCTCCCAGGCGTCGAAATCCTGCGGCGCGTGCGTCTCGCCGGCTATCGCGGCGGCAAAAGCGCGCTCTATGAACTCGTGAAACGGCTGAGAGTTGGGGCCTCCGGTCAACCGGTCCAGACGCTCCCTGCAGAAGTGACAGTCGCTGTCGAGAGTTTGCTCGGCCCTGGACCAGGTCCGGGGGTCACACGTCGATGATCAGCCAGGTACGACGGCTTGCGCCACGTGTGCATTTCCCGCTGCGACAGCTCGCCTTGTGTCTTGATTGCGACGAATGCTTCGGACTTGGCCTTGAGACGTGCCCGGGCTGCGGGAGCGCGACATCGACATCACTCTCGCGGTTCTTGGGGCAGGCCCCGTCGCGGCCCCAGCGGCGGCTTGACGGCAGCCCGGCGGCGTCCAACGGCAACGCCGAACAACCCGAGAGGGTCCGGCAGCTCGTTATCGTGGCCCGCAATCGCAGGCATCTTTACGAGTATCTCGAGCGAGCGTTCGCCGGGAACGAAACCATTCGAGTTTTCCTGGATCGGCGCGTCGTGGCGCGCCGAGCACATTCCGGCCCCCATGCCGTCGAACGGCGCTCCGGCGATCGACGCTTGCCCGGTAAGATCGGCGGGTTACTACGCGCGCTTGGCTGGGTCATCGTTCCCGTGGGTGTTTCCGAGACTCGTCGAGGCGCTGCCCGCTAATGTCGGCCAGGGAAGCGCCGGGCACGTCGATTGCCGATCCCAAGATGAAAGAGCTCGACAGGCTCCAGCTTCTCGAGCAGATTCGCGTGATCGATCAGGCCGTTCCGGTCATCATCGTGGCAGGAACGCACAAGACCCAGGAAGCCGTCGAGGTGCTGAAGGTCGGAGACTTCGTACGGTTCGAACATCTCGTCGCGCTCGCGCTTCCATCGGGGAGCCCGAGCGCGGGTGACGAAGCGCCCGTCGAAAACGGCAAGACCACAGGAGACGACAATGAACGCAACGTGCCAGAAGCTGGAAGTCAAGGACATCGGCGACTTGGAGAAGCTGGTCGCCGAGAACATCGAGGGCATTGAGTCCGGACTGCAGGTCATCGACTCGCGGGTTCGGCTCGGGCACGCGGCCATAGACCTCGTCGGGCTCGACGCGAAGGGAGCGCTCGTCCTCATTGCGCTCGACTTCACCGCGAGTGAGGGGCTCCTGCTCCGGGCCATGGATGCGCATTCCTGGTGTCTCGAGTACCCAGACACGATTCGGCGGCTGTACCCGTTGGCCAAGGTCTCGTCGACGCGGCCGCCGCGAGTCCTCTTCATCGCCGAGCGACTGACGGACGCGTTCGTGCGGCGGATCAAGCACCTCAGCTTCTTAGAGGTCGACTGCCTCAAGTTCTGCTACCTCGACGTGAACGGCGCCTCGGCGCTCTATTTCGACCTCGTCGAGCGGCTGCAGCGAGCGCCCGGCCCTAAGTCGGAGGACTGAGTCTCGATCTGGCAGATCTTGATAAGGGATTCGGCCGTATGGGCCAGGCCCTCGAAGGCGACTCGAACAGGCTAGCGTGACTACCGAATCCCGTTGGGGCCACCACGGAACTTGCAGAAATTTACGGATGATCTCGTCCGCTCGTAGCAGGAGCGATTGGGGAATCGTCAGCCCGAGCGTCTTGGCGGCCTTGAGATTGATGACTAGCTGTGGTGTCTCAACAGATTGTCCATCCGAGACCTCTCTGCGAAGGTGGTTGTCGCCAACCGACCACTTGTCCGCGGGAGGGATCTCGAATGGACGTCCACAAGAATGCCCGGACCACGCCCCACAGTCGAGGCCTGATTGCTCAGCGAGTGCACGCCGGAGAAACCGTGGCGGCCGTCGCGCGCGCCTTTAGCGTCTGTGACCGGACGGCCCGGAAATGGGTCCAGCGCGCGGCCCTGGCCGCCCCACGTCCCGGCTTCGAACGTCTTATGCATCCAGGCTGCCTTTTGGATCGGCGCGATGTACTTCCAGGTCTCGTAGTCGCCGGGACGGTATCGACGATGCAGCGCGTAGAAGACACGAAGGCCCGCCTTCCGAACGTAGCCATTGGCTTCCGCAACAGCCTTGAGGCGACTCCACAGCTTGCCGCCCTCGGAAATGAAATCGTTGTACGGGTCGATCACCAGCAGCGCGGTGAGCTGCTTGTCGTACGTCACGTTCGGCATGGTCGCTTCACCTGCGCTGGTACGACGTGAAGACGTCCTCCGTGCGCTAGCACGTACTCCCCCGGCGCCCCGCAGTCAAGTGGGTCGCCAGCATGCTCGGTAGTGTCTCGCTTGATGTGGAAATTGGGCAGTGCCTTCCGGTTCCCGAGGCTCAGGCGCCCACCGGCGAAATGGCCGTAACCCCGCCGTCGATCAGGAAGTCTGCCCCGACAACGTACGCAGAATCGTCCGACGCGAGGTAAACTGCCAGCTTCGCGATTTCCAACGGATCGGCCATCCGCTTGCTTGG
>Ga0137418_10002622_pt1 | contig 16436 bp, 13 predicted proteins | sample CZODoug3_1_2_16f_FD_122242 | JGI IMG/M metagenome (GOLD analysis project Ga0137418, IMG submission 122242) | Vadose zone soil fungal communities from Angelo Coast Range Reserve, California, USA - CZODoug3_1_2_16fungal (Hybrid Assembly) | ecosystem: Environmental > Terrestrial > Soil > Vadose... | reverse complement strand
AATACGTGTCCGTCATGGAAATGCTAAACCCGATGCATCGCTTCTGGTCGGACGGCCGCTGGAACAAGATTACGCTGGCGCACGGCTGCTATTGGAAGAAATGCTCGTTCTGCGACGTCTCGCTCGACTACATCGGCCGTTACGATCGGCCGGGTGAGGACATCGTCATGCAGCGCATTCGAGCGCTGATCGCGGAGACGGACGAGACGGGCTTCCACCTGGTCGACGAGGCCGCGCCACCGGCAGGCATGCGTGCACTCGCAAAGCGCCTCATCGACGAGAAACTCAGCATCACGTGGTGGGGCAACATTCGTTTCGAGAAAACCTTCACGCCCGAGCTGTGCCGTCTGCTCGCCGCAGCCGGCTGCGTAGCCGTGAGCGGCGGGCTCGAAGTGGCGTCGGATCGATTGCTCGAGCTCATGCAGAAAGGCGTCACCGTCGAACAAGTGGCGCGCGTGAGTCGCGCGTTCAGCGATGCCGGCATCATGGTGCACGCGTATTTGATGTATGGCTTCCCGACGGAGACCGCACAGGACACGATCGACGCGCTCGAGCGCGTGCGTCAGCTTTTCGCGGCCGGCTGCATCCAATCGGCGTACTGGCATCGCTTCGCGGCGACGGCGCACTCACCAATAGGTCTGCATCCCGAGGAATACGGCATCACACTGCGGCCGCCACGCAACGTTACGTTTGCACGTAACGACATCGAGTTCGACGACCCCGTAGGCACGGATCATGACTTCTTAGGCAGGGGCCTGCGCAAGGCTCTTTACAACTACATGCACGGTGTCGGCCTCGATGCCGACGTGCGTGAGTGGTTCGAGCCGCGCCCGGAAGGCCGTCGTCGCGGCGGCCGGCATCACGGTCGCCGCGGTTCGCTTCTTTCCGTGCCGGTCACAACCGTCCCGCCGGACTTAATCGAACGCCTCCTCGGCTAATTCACGCGTGCTGATCGCTTTCAACAAGCCGTTCGGTGTGATCTGCAAGTTTCGCCCCGAACCCGGCCGCCGCACGCTTGCCGACTACATCAACGTCGCGAACGTTTACCCCGCGGGCCGCCTCGATACCGACAGCGAAGGATTGCTGCTGTTGACGGACGATGGCGCGTTGCAAGCACGCATCGCGAACCCACGTCATAAGCTCGCGAAGGTCTATTGGGCGGAAGTCGAAGGCGCGCCGACCGAGGCGGCACTCACCCAGTTGCGTAACGGCGTAGACCTCGGGGATTTCACGACGAAACCTGTCGGCGCGCGACTCATCGATGAGCCCAGTAACCTTTGGTCGCGCGATCCACCGATCCGCTATCGCGCCAAGATTCCGACGGCGTGGCTCGAGCTAACGCTGCGCGAGGGCAAGAACCGCCAGGTTCGCCGTATGACGGCGCGCGTCGGCTTCCCAACGTTGCGACTGGTGCGGGCAGGTATTGGGCAGATCAGCGTGCACGGCTTGCCGCCTGCTGCGTGGCGTGAGATCGACGCGGCGGCGCCGTGGCCCCTCACGTAATTTGACCTAACGAGCCTCGGGGCGTCGACGCGTGCAACACCCCCGGTTGCGGTCAAAGGGCCTGACCTCGAGCACCATGACACCGGGTGCTACTCCCTGATATGGGGTGGTGGCGCCCCCGGCCGGAGTTGAACGGGAGCGCCTAACACGATGACCTATTGTGAATTTTGCCGGCGTTGCTAGGCTAGATACCCGTCGCCGTACCCACCAAAACGGCTCGCAGGGTGGATTGAACTAAGAGCTTCTACTTGTCAGTCAGCGGGTGTGCGCCTGTGTCCAATTTCTGGGCCAGTTGGGAGGTCGCAGGGATCGTGGCATGGATCTGAGCGCTTCGATCTTTAACTTAAGCTGTCCTCTTGAGGGTCGTATGCACGCAGGTTATTGAAAATGCTGGGGTGGTATTGGTCCGACCTAGAGCTTATAATGAATTCACTATATGAGCATGCCCTCCCCCGATATCGCTACCGTTCGGGCATTACGCAGTGATGTCGCCGTGCAGCTTGCGCGCTATACCCGTCGTATGGGCGTATCTCAGGTCGTAGCCGCAAACCGGCTCGGCCTGCCCCAGCCGACACTGAGCAAGATCATCAATGGTCGTGTATCAGACGTCTCGCTCGAGCTGCTGATCCGTGTAGCCGTACGCGCGGGTCTGCCTATGACCCTTCAGATAGGTCTTGTCCCGCAAGAAGCCGGCGCCTTTAGCTCTGGTACTCATTCGCGTTCAACCCGAGCGTTCCGATCCAAGCTCGGAGATGTAGCTCGCCAATCTTTGATCCAATCCGAGGCTAGTCTTACGCCCTCGCAGCGACTAGAGGCCTTTCTCGAACACAATCAGTTGCTAGGCGCCCTACACCAAGCAGGCCGCGCCGCTGAGGGACAGCGAGTCCGTAAAGCGCTGTTCAAAGCGTGAGGACCGATCGGGCGGGTCAATCCGCGCTCCTGTTCCTCGATGTAGTCGAAATCCTGCAGCGTGAGGACGTCGACTACGCCGTAATTGGGGCCTTCGCGCTCTCGGTGCACGGGGCGGTCAGGGGTACAACGGACGTGGACGCCCTCCTGTTCACAACGCCGCAGCAGCTGGCAACTCTGCAGACGGTGTTTGATCGAGCGGGTTTTGCCACCGAATTGCGCCGCGGAGACGCGGACGACCCCATTCCCGCGATGCTCGTATTGAGCGACGGCCATAACAATCATGTCGAGCTTCTAGGGGGACTCCGCGGGATGGATCCCGCGGTTTTCTCCCGAACCGTAGAAGTTCCCTTCTTCGGTGTAAACCTTCGGATCGCCGGCCGCGAGGATTTGATTGCAATGAAGTGTTTTGCAGGCGGCCCGCAAGACATCCTAGACGCGCAGTCTGCATATCGTAGCGCGCAAGGCCCGGTTGATCTGGATCTATTGCGCACGGTGACTCGTCGATTTGGGCGGGAGGCGGCCGATAATTTGGAACAAGTCCTCGCAAACTGAACATTCCTTTCACAATGTTGCCCGTCTGGTGAAGGCAGACAAAATCAATGACTTCAGAAACTACTGCTGACGCGCAAACCCGGATGAGCGCCAATCCGAACGACCTGCCATTACCGATTCGGCGCACGACGGTCGCCGCGCAGTGCAATCCACCGTTTCTCGGATGACGAGCGTAGACGCCAGTAGATCGCTCATGGCGCACGAAGTGCCTATCTCTCTAGCCTTTCGTGACTCCCGTGGACTGTCCGCCCAAAATCGCGCCGGTTCACAGGACCTCCAAGCGAGAACTTCTCAACTGGCACCCGCAGCCTGCCGAAGCAAGCTATATGCTCACATAGAGGCTCACCAAGGGTCAGGATTTCAGAGTGAATTGCGGTGCAAATTAAACGAATCAGGATCCGGAATTTCCGATCTATTAAGGACCTTGACCTTGAGTTTGGTCCGACCACCGTGCTGATCGGACAAAATAACACCGGCAAGACAGCAATCGTTGATGCCGTACGGAACGTACTAACGCGACGCTGGGGCCAGCGCGGAACTGGCTTTACCGAGAACGACGTTTATCGGCCGGACGAACAAGGCGACGCAAAGACGCTACCCCCGGTCACGATAGAAATTGCTTTTGAAGAGCCCTCTGTCGGAAGTTGGGACCCCGACATGGTAGCGGCGCTGGAAGACATCATTGCCCTGGCGCCGGACGGCCGCAACCTTCTCACCGTGCGAGTAACGTGTGCTTGGAGCGCAGAAAAAGAGGCGTTTGACCCTAAATGGGATTTCATTGACGCGGCGGGCCAGTCTATGACAGGCAAGGCCCAGCGAGCCACGAACCTGACAGGGTTCTTTGGCTACGTGCCTCTGTTTTGGCTTGGAGCGCTTCGTGACGCCTCCGACGAATTCACTCCGCGATCGGGGCATTGGGGCCGCCTGTTGCGGAGCGTAGCAATCCCAAAAGAGCTCGAAGATGACGCTCTTCGCATTCTTTCAGAACTCGACGCGAGGATTACTGCCGCCGACCCAAAGCTCGCAGAGATTGCAGAGCTCATCGGACGGTCGACCCGGGTTGCAATCGGCGAGGGACCGGGCGCGGCGCGCTTGAACACGTTGCCGCTCGCGATCGAAGAAATGCTTCAGCGAACGGGTATCGTGCTCCGGAATGAGCCTGCGCGACCATGGCTGCCACTTTCTCAGCATGGTCAAGGGCTTCAAAGCTTAGCAGTGATATTCCTCTTTCAGGCAGCTGTACTTCAACAACTCGCCGAGAATGACAGGCCCGGAGCGGAAGCGATCTTTGCGATAGAAGAGGCGGAAGCGCATCTGCATCCACAGGCGTCGCGATCCCTCTGGGAGCACATTCAAGGGCTATCTGGCCAGAAGCTAATCACTACACATTCCCCCTACTTCGTCCAACACGTGCCACTACGCGACCTGCGCGTCCTTCGCCTGCGCAACGGATGTACGGAGTTCTCGAGCATCCCTTCGCAGATCATTTCTAGTCTTACGTGGACGCCGGCGGTCGAGGGGATTGTAAGAGGGGCTGCCGCGGCTGCCGTTTTCCTGAGGGATCCAAGCGGCCGGGTAGCGGCGCGCAGTTGGTTCGATGCTCGGATGGAGGACGCCCTGAACAGGTGCTATCGCGCTGATGCAGATGCTGCAACAAAGGCCGTTGGCGTCTCCACATTCCGCCGCGAGTGCCGGATACTTCCTTCGTCGCGCGACGAGGAAGAGCTTGCGTTTCACGGGCGTCGCGTTCGCGGTGACATTTTCTTCGCTCGCCGCTGGATCCTGGTGGAAGGTGTCTGTGAGTACATGCTCATCCACGCGTTGGGACGGGCCCTTGGCTGGGATGTCGACACGCACGGTGTCTCCGTCATAGATTTCCAGCAAAGTGGAAGCGCCGGGATTTATCCCGCGCTCGCAACGGCATTCGGAGTTCCCTGGCACATGATAGTTGATGGAGACCCTCAATCTGCATCGTTTCGCGATAAGGTGACCGAGCGCGGTTTTAACGATGACGATCTGGTCGGGCGTTTCGCCACCCTCCCCCCGCCCAATAAGCTTGAAGACCAGCTTCTTGCTGATGGCCATGAGCAACTGCTGCGCGAGATACTGGCTGAGGCGGGGCTCAGGACGGCGCGCACATGCGGTGCAGAGGAGTTTCGCGGACAACTGGCGAACTGGAAAACTACTTACATGAGCGGCCTGGCACGCCGCATAGTCGGTGATGCCGCTCTCGCCGCGCGAATGCCGGCGCCCTTTGTAAATCTGATAACCAGTCTGCGGGATGGTCGGTTGTGAAATCCCCGCTTGAAATCGCCTTGGACTCCCTGAGTCCGACGCAGCGGCCGGCAGCCGACTGGGGTGAAGGCGCCGCCTTGGTTTTGGCAGGTCCGGGGGTCGGCAAAACCACGGTAGTAACTACAAGACTCGCGAGATTGCTTGACCAGTCACGGAATCGAAAATTCAGAGTACTTGCACTAACGTTTACGACAAAGGCCGGTGACGAAATGCGGGAACGCGTGGAAGCTCTTGTCCCCGGGCTGATCGAGCGAACGGTGATTGGAACCTTCCATGCATTCAGCGCACAGCTGCTCCGCCAACACGGCTCGCATTTGGGCATCAAGCCCGACTTTGGAGTTTACGATCAAGACAGCGATCGCGAAGAGTTGCTTCGAGACGCGCTGGCGGAAGCGAGTAATAGCGGTGACCCTGTCGCAATCGACGACGTGCGATGGCTGAAGGCAATTGACAGTCTCCGAAGCGGCCTAATCGGCCCGCAAAGCGCTGCGAGCCGTTTTCAAGACCCCAAGGTCGGCGCGCGGGTGTCGCGCGTTTACAAGATCTATGAGGACGCGCTCCGGAGCCGAAACGTGATCGATTTCAACGGACTCATCCTCGACGCGTGCCGGCTTGTCCAACAAGTACCCGCGGTCGCTACCCGAGTTCAACAATCATACCCGTACTGGATGATCGATGAATTCCAAGACACCTCACCTTCGCAGTACCAGTTCATTAGGTACCTTGCTGGTGACAAATTTCGGAACATCCTTGCAGTGGCGGACGACGACCAGATCATCTATCAATGGGCGGGCGCGAGTTATCGACAGATTGTCGTGTTCCGCAAGCACTTTCAGCCGCATTTGTTTCAGCTCGTCGAGAACCGACGTTGCCCCCCCGACGTGGTCGAGGCCGCGAACAACTTGGTATCGTACAATGTCGATCGGACGCCGGGAAAAAGTCGCTTGGTATCAACAAAACCGAACCAGCGCGCGTCGATTTCGGTGAAGGTATTTCCGAGCGATTCTGACGAAGCCATGGGTGTCGCCGCTGATATTGCCTCGGGTGGTGCAGCAGCTTGGGGAAAGACTGCGGTGTTAGCGCGCACTCGCGCGCTGTTGAACCCCGTGTTGGAGGCTCTCCGTGGAGCGAGTGTGAAAGCCGCGATTGCCACTCGACGTGATAGGTTCGTTTCTCCGCAGTTCGTGTGGCTGCAAGCGTGCCTAGATCAATCGCTGCGACCAGGTGATAAGCAAGTGTTTGTTGCGATGGTCGACGCCGCGAATCGGATTGCGGACACGGAACTTGATCCGGCCCTGTTGCAAGGCGAAGCTGCCGGCTCCGGACGAAGTTTCCTCGAAGAATGGGCTCTGGCCGGCAAGCGGCTTGAGAACACCTCTATAGCGAAGCTAGCTGACTACGCGACCCGCTTGATTCAATCGCGTGAGTCGTGGCGTTCCGTACTTAATGACGCTCTGACGTGGCTGCCCAAGACCGCGTCGGTTGAGCAAGGTGTCATCTCGGATGCTGACGAAGACAAGGCAGCGTGGGAAACCGCCGCTAGAGCCATACGTTCGGAGAAGGGTAGGGACCTGGATCTCGCCGAATTTCTGCAGGGAATGGCGCTTAGGCCGAAGGAGCCGCCCCCAGATCCTGACGCCGTGGGACTTTTCACGATCCATGGGGCGAAAGGGCTAGAGTTTGAAAATGTTTGGGTCATAGGACTGGCCGAATCCGTCCTGCCGTCATGGCAGAGTCTGAAACCTGAGGCCAAGCCCGCGGAACTCGAGGAAGAACGCCGGAACTGCTTCGTGGCGATCACGCGCACGGAGAGGTCGCTTACGCTCACACGTGCCGAGAAATACCGCGGGTGGCAAAAAGAACCGTCGCGATTCCTCGCAGAGATGGGTCTTCGATAGCACAGCTTGTACGCGTCGGGGTCACCACGGTCCGGGGCTTGAGTCCCCGGTTGATCACGCTTTATCTCGCGCTACTAAGTCTTTGCGGCTGGGGTAGGGTACTTTGAGGTCCGCGGCAATTTGATCAAGTGCCGCCTCTCCTTCGTATGGGGCGAGTTCCGCGCGCCGAGCACGGAATATTTCCCAGCCCTTGCCCTTGCGGCGATGCAAGCGTCGCACGACTCTCACAGGTAGTGTATAGAACACAGGGGCAGTTTGGCCATCACGAACGTTCCTATGTCCGTGGAAGTAACCGATGTTCTGACAGACCAGGATGAGGTAGTCAAAGGCGTCGAGCGTTTTTTCCTTCAAGGGGAATCCTTTATTCGAATCCGTTGCATATCTGCTCTTCACTTGCACGCGTATCTGGCGTGTCGCCTTTCGCGGATTTGGATGAATGCAGATCAGGTCGTGTCCTTCGTTACGCGGCGGGGACTTGAACGCGAGGATGTTCCGTCGCATCAGAAAGCCTTGGACAAGGAATTCGGCGCCTAGGCTTACGACGGGCAGTCGCAGTGCCTTGCGCCTCTTAGTCTGTGTCTTGCGGGTCTTGGCCGTCGTGTTGACCACTTCGTCTTGCCTCCTTCGTTTTGGCACGCGCGCTACCTTGTGCGGCTACCGGCGCACTGACGTCCCCTGCCTCCGAAAACAGTTGGTGAGCACCAGAAGCGATGAGGCTAAGAACTCCCCCGACGTGCAAAACTGACAGCTGCATATTGATCCACCCTTGGGTACACACACAGTGTGCACGCTGGAGGGTGCGCCCGGCGCCTTCATCGCGCCGTGTCGCCCGTCACGGTCGGGTCGGCAACGGACACATGGTGTACCGGAATGCGAAGACGGACGAATCAATGGCGGATGCCATGTCCCGCAAAAGTCAGCGGGACATTTCTCGGCTAGACCTCTCCCGCGCTACTTCCCGCCACTTTTCAGCGATTTGTTCATTCTCCGTCCGCGGCGGCGGCATGCGATCCACAAATCGGCGCACCGACACAGCGAGCTCCAGCTGTCCTTGGATAACGAGACTGTCCGCAACTTCGTTCCATCCCCGTACAACGTTGCGCCGAGTCTCCAGCAAGCGATTCTTGCCGGATTCAGTCCTCACCTGACCGCCGGCGAGCTCCCGTGCGACCACCTCCGCCCGTGCGTGGTGGTGGGTCGAGTCGCCCCGCAACGCCGCCCGATAGATTCCGTCGGCCTTCTGCGGCCTAGTCTCACCCCGGACCGCCCGCTCAGTAGCGTTCGCCGCCACGCCCTGCTCGCGCAGGCGCCGTGCAAATTCCCGCCTCCACTCCCGCAGCGTCGCCCGCCGGATATTCAGCCGGTTACCGTCGGCGCCCAAGGCCTTAACGACCAGGTGCACATGCGGGTGCGGCTCGTCGGTGTGAAGTACCATGGCGTAGCGGTGCTTGAGCCCAAACTCCTCCCGGGCGAAGTTCTTGACGGCCGTCAGCACCTTCTGGGGCGGCGTCCCCGCCGGCATCGAGAACACGAGCTTCTGAACGAGCTTTGGCGCGTTGCGCATCCCACGCGGCTTAAGGTCCGCAGTGCGGCGCTCCTCGTCCAAATTTAGATCCCAGTCGTCCAGCAGCACCGCTGCGGTCCCCTGGCCCTTAAGTTGCTGACCGTCATCGGTCTCGATATCAAGCTCCCCTTTTCGCGTCAGGTAGTCCATATGGCGGGCAACCGCGCCGAGGTTCTGCCCTCCGCGGTTCAGGACTTTGACCATGACCTCCGGGGTTCGGCGGACGGTGCGGGCGATGACCTCGATCTGCGCCGGCGACAGCCGATCGCGCCGGTCGGGCCCGTGTCGGCCGTAGCTCCCGATATCTAGAAGCCCGCCGTCGCTCCCGACGTCAATGAGATGTCTGGGCATGACCCTCCCTCCACGAGCGCTCGTTGGCGCTCAGCAACGCCCTGAAGTGATCCCGCAGCGCCTCTGCCACCTTCAGCATGATGCCGACCTCAGCCCGCCCCGGTAGGGTCGGTCTGCCTCCCTGGTCAATCGCCCTGGCGATTTGATTCAGGTTACGACCCATCGCCGTGAGCTCCACCACCGAGTGCTTGAGCGCCAGGTACTCCGCCTTCGGTAGCGGCGCGACACCCCGCAGGTGCGAGCGCACCAGGAGCGAGACATAGGTCGCCGGAGCCATCCCTCGCGCGCTCGAGCGCTCCTTGAGCAGCCTCCAATCCTCTGGCGCCAGCCGCAGGTAGAGCCGCGCGTCGCGGTTCACTTTGTCCGGCGGCGCCGGTATTGGCAGCCCGGTGAGCGTAGCAGTCTGAAGCACGACTTCGAGCAGTTGCTTCACAAGCGTCGACTCCGTGATCTGTCGACGCTGAGCCAGCATGCGCACGAGGGATTTCATCTGCGAAGTCACGCGACAGTGAATGAATGCCTCCGCGGCCATAACACCGATCGTGATACGGCAGCGGCCACCTGCCAATCCTGCAAACCCCTCCAACCCGCCCAGTTCCGCACGTTGCAAGCCGCCGTTCCCGAAAGCGTCCGTTCGACAGCGTCACCGGCGGCAGCGCAGCTCGCCCGATCCGCCTGCCGAGGGATTCTATTCACGTCCGGGTTTTGTCGGCACCGGTGAACAAGGGCCGTCCCGCGTGCCGGTGGGCCGTTGTTCTCCGTCTACCGCCTCCGGTTGTGACTCTTTCCGACGCGCTCTGAAACCGCCTCGGCCAACGATCGAGTGTGCAACATCCCGGCGCGTATCACCTCGCTCGATGTTGCAGGCGGTTGCAGCTCTCGTTGTCGTGCAACTTGCGCAAGGAGGTAACTTCGCTCGATACCGGGCGTTACTGACTGCTTCGCGAAGAACATTATGAGCACCTGCCTCAACTCGGCCCGAGATCGCAGATGAGGGACGCGCCATGAGATTTCTTCGCATTCGCCAGGTGATGCAGCTCACCGGGCTGTCGCGGATGACGATCTATCGACTCGAGCTCGCGGGGAGGTTCCCCAAGCGGCGCCAGCTAAGCAAGAACTCCGTGGCATGGCTTGAGTCCGATGTTGAAGGCTGGGCCGACTCGCGGCCGGTCGCGCGATTGCGTGGCACGCCGCACGAGACAGCACCCCCAAGACCGAGCGGAGACGCACAGCGCCGCACACCGTGATGTTCGGGATACGCTTAGGGGTAGGCGCCTCGCGCGCTCAGCCTCGTCCGATTTCCACTCAACGAGTTAGCCCCGCCGCCAGGCTGCACCCGGGGAAGCAGTGGGATCGAACGCACCTCGCCAGGTGTTGATGACGCGGCCGGTACGACCGGTCTTGACCGACCCTTCTGAGACGCAGTGGATGCTCCAGTGCGGTCGTTCGAAATGGTGAAACGGACATCCGCCCCAGAGAACTCACCGCTCGCATTCATCTATCGATTGATCTCCGGAGACCGCTGTGATGCACGACTCGCCGCCAACAATTCATTGGTTTTCTGCCATAGCCAGTTTCGGTCGCACTTGAGCCAGGCGACCGGAATACGCACCGGACTGCCAAACATGGCTTGGCTCTGGCCCATGATCCAGCGAGAAATGAGCCCGCACTGCGCGATGAGCGCGTTGGCATCCTTTACGTGGATGACCAGAAAAGTGTTACCCATGGATGACTTCATCTCGAAACTCATGATCTGTGCCCACGACAGATGTCGAATTGCACAGAGATCGCGCCGGATGGAAATCCCATCTGAACCGAGAGAGAGTGCTGGTGCGCGACTCGGAAGAGACCGGATCGCCAATGCGCCGAGGAAGAGTGCCCCTAGATAGAAGACGCCCGTGGAAAAGCCATCGTAGCTGATGCCTCGTAGCACCTGCGCGAGAATGAGAAACGCAGCGGCTCCACCGAGAAGCCTCAGGGCAATCTTTCCCGTATTGGCCGCAATATCCACCCGATACGCTTGCGTTGACTCCCCGCTCCCGGCTGGCATCTCGTTGGGGGATTCACTCCCGGAAATCGGCGGTGACACAGGCATTGGGGTCGCGGTCATGATTGCAGCGGTCCAGAAGCGAGTACATGTCCCGGCAAATCGGGACAAGTAAAACACCCCGCCCAGCATCAGCGCGCTCATGGGCCCGATCAGCACCGTCGCACCTGCTCGGTTATCGGGCACTAGGCGCAGTACAGCGGCCACCCAGACTATGGCTCCAAGCCAGTAGGCAATGCCCCTCAGGGCGTCGCGGCCTGAGGCGGCACGCTCGAACGCCCCGGCATACTCGGCGAGCATGGTGGCAGCCACCAATGCGATCAGCCCGATGACTGCAATGTTGGTATTGCTGGAGGCGCTCGACTGAAACAGCCACCCCCGGTAGGTGCCGAGTGCCACGGCGAGCGGTATCGCCGCATAAGCAGCGATCAATGTCATCCGAAACATCCGCGCACCCCGGCCGCTCATTCGTCTGTGCCCCTCAAGCCTCTTGGAATCGCGGGAAATGAATCCTGCATACTAGCCCCTGCAGAGCGCAGCAGGCTTCACCCGGGGGAGTCCGGACCGATTTCTGCAATGCTTGCGCAGATAGCGCACCAGAATCCGATGGCCCCTGTTCTCAGTGATTGAGTTTATTCTCGGCGGCGGTGCCGGGGGGCGATCCCCTCGCGGCTTCAGGTGGAGCCTTCGGTGCCGGGGCGATATTGGGCACCAGCCCCTGCAAGTCGGACAGTGCGAATGCAATGGCAAGCTGCGTTTCGGCGTCAATCCTCTGACCTGAACGCTCCGCCGGTCGGAAGGACAGCGTTTCGTAGAACTCCAAGGCCGCCTGGTCGAGCGCGTCGACTCCGGATGAACCAACGACCGCCGCGGCGGTCGCGCAGCCAGAACTGTCGATCCTGAGCGCAAGCACGACAGACCCTTCGATCCCCAAGCGTTTGTCGGTCGTCGGATAGTATTCCTCGACCGAGCGCCTCGGCGGCTCGACAGCCGGCTTGTCCTTGCCCGAGCTCTGCTCGGCCGCTTTAGAACAGTCGGTCCGTCTGGATCGAAATGAAAGATCCGGATCGCGCTTGATGGTGGCGGCCAGCTGCCTGCGCTCGGCAATGTAGGCGTCTGTGAGCTCACGGGCACGCTGCCCCCAGGCCGGTTCGGGCGGGTGCTGGCTCAATTCCGACTTTAGAAAACTCTCTGCGTCGAGAACCCTCTGAGAGTGAGGAGTAGCAGGCGGCAGCCTGTTGTGCGCCAGAAACGCGGGCCACACTTCACGGTTGTGTTCCAAAAAGGGCACTTGGTACCAGTACGTCTGTAACGCGTCTGAACGTCGCGTCCACTCCCCATAATAGTCAGCCGGAGTGATTGCCCTTGCACCCGCGGAAGACCCGTTCGCCCCGTTTGCAATGGTTCCGGACTCCTCGATGCTCCGCGCCATCGCGATTAGGTAATCGTCAAAGTCACGACTCAGGGTTCGGCCGCGGACGTCCTTGCCGATCTGATCATCGTACCGTGACACTTCTTGCCGCGCGCGTTCCAGCTCGTTCTCGAAACTGGAAGCGAAGTTCGGCACAGTCGATTGCGTCACATCGGAGCCGACCCCGTGCTCGAGCACCCGCATGGCTTCAACCATGTTCTGTCCGAGTCGACTCACGCGGTCCGGCAAGACTTGTCCGTCGCTTTGAAGAGATAGTCCGTATACGACGTCGGAAGACGCAGTTCCTGGCTTGCTTCCGGGTGCCTGAATCATCGTGGAAACCGTGAATGCATCCGAGCTCTCCCGAACCGGTACCCCGTCGTAGGGGCTGCGTCGCGCCTGCAGATCGGCAAACGCGTCCCTAAGTTCGCTCTTGGCCGTCGAGGGCGGTCGCGGCCGCCGCCACGCGCCCACATATGCTTTCTCCTGTCTGTCCCGGTACCACCATGCGCCCACGACATCCCACGTGACCTCGCTACCTGGTGGTACAAATCCCATGGTCAGGACAATGCGACTGTGTGCATCGAGCTTCATCACGCTCGAGGGAACGCCCATCTCAAACCGCGGCGTCGTGAGATGCCAGTTCGGTGTCGACCCAAGCGACACGTGCTCAAGCGACCGCGGCAGAAGCGTGCGCCGGCGCAGGTACGCTTCCCACTGCGGCAGCGTCCCCTCATATGGCGTCGTAACCTGATCCGCAAGCAGCGTCAGGTTGTCCTTTCCCTGGCGCAGGAAGGGAGAGAGCGTGTACGCCATGAGCGCCACGTAGCCATCCGGGGTCGGCAGGAGAAGTCCGACGATGTACGCATCCATGAAAGGCAACGCCCAAACGCGCAGCTGCCACTTTCTCCCATAGCGATCGGCCCAGAGCGTTTCCGAGAGCGCTGGGCCGATCGATGTCACGCGCACCGAATCCGTCCCGACCTGACGGCGAACATCTAGAGCCTGCGCTGCAAGGTCTATGAATGCCTTGGAGTCGCCATAAAAAGCGTCGTCCCCTGCCTCAGCGCTACGCTCGAGGCGCAGCAAGGCTGCGCCCGGCGCCGCTGATTTTCCGACCTTACCGTCCTGCGGAAGGTCGGTAAAATCGAACTGGGCAGTCTGAACGGTCCATTGACCGTTAGGCTGTTGGATCAGCACCCCAGGCTCGCGTGAGCTCGTCCTGACCTCATAGATCACCGACTCGCTGCCGGCCCCTTTAGGGAAGAGTGACTCCGCGTAGGCCGCCAGCAGTTGCTTGCGCGCCGCCGCATCATGGCGGTCGACGAGACCCTGGTAAGCGCGCTGGAAGGCCTGCCAGTCGAGTGGTAGGTCAAACTCGTCCTTAATGTTGTAAGTCCTCGTGCCCCGCATGAAGGGCAGCGAAGTCAGGATGCGGAGGTCAAACTGCGCCCTGCCTGCCGGCGCGTCGAGAATGTTAGCGACAGGCAGCGCGTAGTTGAGATTCTCATTTGGCGATTTGGCCGTGATCAGCCCGATCACCCGGCCCGCCCCATCGAGAAGCGGACCGCCGCTGTTGCCGGGAGATGCTGCCGCCGAGAAACGAATCCACTGCCAGCGGCCGTCCTGAGCTTCCGGAGTCTGCGAGGTAAAGAGCCCGTCGCGAATCACGATGCCCTCGCCGAGGGCATTCCCAATGGCCAACACCGGATCATCGACCTTGGGCGTGCGATTCGTCTGCAGAGCGGGGGGAGCGGGATCGGGTGCTATCGAAAAAACCGCAAAATCCTCGTGCGCGGAGAACTTGACGATCGACTTGATGGCGTAAACCTGGCCGTCGGCGCTACGCACCATCGGAGCGCCGTATTGACTGTCGATCGCCAGCAGCAGCACGTGCGCTGCGGTCACATAGGAGTTCGCGCCCAGGGCAAAAGCAGTGCCGATGGGTCTATAGAGATCCGTGCGCTCCTTATACGGCAGCAGCTCCAGCGGCAACGGTTTCTCGTAAGTGAGGGGGTCATGGGTCGGCTTCTTGAGCACCACCTCGAACGTCGCCGCTCGAACCGCGCGCTGCAGCTCGGGAGTGACGCCACTGCGAGCAAGCGGTGCACACAGCCCGGCGACGCACACAAACGACAGAAGGCAAAACAACCGCAGGCCTCTTGCCAGCAGTGTCGCGGCCTTCAAACCTTTCCAGCGCAATCAGCTTCCCCGAATGGCAAATCGCTCTTGGGACGGCCTCGGCCGTCGGCGATCGTTCGTCATCAGTCGCACCCATGTTAACCCACGCTCAGCGCGCCACGAAGTCTGCTCAAGATGAGTATCGATGGACCGAGAGTTCGCTGGACTCGCAGTTTTCCGAACGTGTGGCCGCCTAATGGCAGTCATTTCCACGCCCTCGACGACCTGAGTTGGTGGCCGACAGCGGAAGTTCACGGGCTAAGCGTAACGCCGAAACGGCATTACATCGGCGCCCTGCCGCAGGCCGTCTAGGTAATCCGCCCAGGACTGCATCATCTTCCGGCGCTCCTCGAGCCGCTGAGCCCGGTTGTAGGCCCCCCTCACCTCGTTGCGCTCCTGGTGGGCAAGCTGCAGCTCGATGACATCCGGCGGATAGCCCGTCTCATTGAGTAGCGTCGACGCCATCGCGCGGAATCCATGCCAGCTCATCTGATCGCCCGTGTAACCCATCCGGCGCAGGGCGGCGGTGATGGCGTTATCGCTCAGCGGCCGCTCGGCGCTCCGCGGAGACGGGAAAACATAGCGCCCTCTTCCCGTTAGTGGCTTGATGTCGCGGAGAAGGGCCACGGCCTGGCGCGCCAGGGGCACGAGGTGCTGCTGGCGCATCTTCATGCGATGGGCCGCGATCCGCCATTCAGCCGCGTCCAGATCGATCTCGGCCCACTCTGCGGCGCGAAGCTCGCCGGGGCGAACGAAGACCAGAGGAGCGAGCTTCAATGCAGCCTCGACCACCGGGTGCCCGCGGTACCCGTGCAGAGCCTGGAGGAGCTGCGCCACCTCGCGCGGGTCAGTAATCGCTGCCCGATTTGTCACGGTCACCGGGGCTAGCGCCCCCCGAAGATCCGCCGTCGGGTCGCGCTCCGCGCGCCCGGTTGCGATCGCGTAGCGAACCACCTGGCCCACACGCTGCTTGGCCCGGTGCGCGGTCTCATGCTTGCCGCGGCGCTCCAGCCTGCGGAACACGCCGAGGAGCTCGGGCGCGGTCAAAGCAGAGACGGGGCGCGCGCCGATGTACGGGAACAGCAGGTCTTCAAACGTCCAGACCGCCTTCTTCATGGTCTTCGGAGCGAAGGGCTGCTTCGCGAGCCATTCGCGAGCGATCGACTCGAACGTATTGGAGCGGCTGTCGCGCTCGGCGCGCCGCTCGGCGGCGGGATCGCGGCCCGCCTCGAGCGCGCTCCGCAAGCTCCCACGCTTGGCGCGCGCGGCCTTGAGTGAGGTCGCGGGATACGTGCCCAGGCTCACCATCGACTCGCGGCCTCCAAGTGTGTACCGAAGCCTCCACTGCTTCGCGCCCGTAGGAGTGACGAGGAGGTAGAGCCCGCCTCCGTCCCGAAGCTTGTATGGGCAGGCCTTGGGTCTGGCGCTTCGAAGACGCGCCTCGGTCAGAAAATCGGTAGCGGCCAATTCGTACCCGTCGGGGTTCTCCGTACCCGTCATTGTACCCGTCTTGGTTTCCGTACCCGTCGTTTTTGGCCGTTACGCCCTGAGCGCTCCTGAGCAGCACATTTCTCACGAAATGCCTATTTTTGTAGGACTCAGTGAGGCTCCATGAGCCCAGGTGATACGCGCTGAGAGAGGGGTCTGGCGCCCCCGGCCGGAGTTGAACCGACGACCTACCGCTTAGGAGGCGGTCGCTCTATCCACTGAGCTACGGGGGCG
>Ga0137418_10002621_pt1 | contig 16438 bp, 15 predicted proteins | sample CZODoug3_1_2_16f_FD_122242 | JGI IMG/M metagenome (GOLD analysis project Ga0137418, IMG submission 122242) | Vadose zone soil fungal communities from Angelo Coast Range Reserve, California, USA - CZODoug3_1_2_16fungal (Hybrid Assembly) | ecosystem: Environmental > Terrestrial > Soil > Vadose... | reverse complement strand
TTGGTCAGAAACGGCTCGCCATACCGCACCCCAATCATCTGACCATAATGCCGGGCCAGTTGGTTCGTTTCGTCTTCCAAGCGGTCAATGGCTAGATACACTTTGCCCTTCGGCGCGCCTCTTGCGGGCCGGAACTGTGATGCAAAGGCCAGAATGGCTTTGTGGCGCTGCTCGAATTCCTTGGTAATGTCCACCACGAAGGTGGGTCGCACGGAGGCGTAGGAAGTGGAGTACAGAATCTTGAAGGGACGATACGGCTCGCCGTCGAGCGGCAACTGTTTCAGCCCGGCAAGAAAGCAACCTTCGTAACCGAGCGTGGAGGCGTGGTAGTGGTCCGGGTGGCGCGCTTCCCAGTAGGGCAGGATCACGGTTTTTGGGCGCAGCTCGCGGATTACGCCAGCCAGTTTTAGCTTGTGCTGGCGCGACGGTTGCACATCGGAATCCGGGACGCCCAGCGTGCCGCGCCATGAAACGCCCAGCAACTTTGCGGCTTTAGCCGCTTCTCTGGCGCGCGTTTCCGGAGTGCCTCGCGAACCCATCTCTCCCGCGGTGAGGTCCAGAATGCCGGTCTTGTAGCCGCGCCGCGCCGTCTTGATCAGCGTCCCGCCGCAAGTCAGCTCCACGTCATCCGGATGCGCAGCAATCGCCAGCAAATCGAGTTTCATCGATGCCCTCCACGGCGCGCTGATTCTAGCACTCTCGGGTGGGGCAGCCATTTTTGGCTGTCCTGTGCTACCTTTCCGTTCGACATGAAACTTACATTGCAGGGTCGCGCTGCGCTGGTTACCGGCGCCGCCAAGCGCATCGGCCGAGCCGTAGCCGTGCGTCTGGCCGCCGAAGGCGCCGACGTCGTAATCCACTACAACCGGTCGAAGGCCGAAGCGGACGCTGCCGTAGCCGAAATCGCGAAGCTGGGACGAAAAAGTGTCGCCTTGCAAGCCGATCTTTGCAGCGTCGCGGACGTGAAGCGCTTGTTTCAACAAACCGCGGAGCAATTCGGCCGCCTCGATATCCTGGTCAACAGCGCCGCCAATTTTCTTCCCGCGCACCTCGCAGACACGACGGAGAAGATGTGGGATGCCTCGCTCGATACCAACCTGAAAGCGCCATTCTTTTGCGCGCAAGCCGCTGCGCCGCTATTGAGGCAGTCGCGCGGCGTGATCATCAATTTCGCGGACATCGGCGGCATCCTGCCGTGGCCCGGCTACATTCCGCACTGCGCCTCGAAAGCCGGCGTGATCATGCTAACGAAATGTCTCGCCAAAGCGCTGGCGCCCGAAGTTCGTGTCAACGCCATCGCCCCCGGCACCATCACCATGTCCGGCGATCCCAGCGAATGGGAAGCCGACTTCATCCGCCGCGCCCCGCTGCACCGCACCGGCACCACCGATGACGTAGCCGACGCGGTCTCCTTCCTGATCCATTCGACCTTCATCACAGGTCACATCTTGGTCCTCGACGGTGGCCGCACGCTCTGAAACTCCCGCGACAATCCCTTCGTGCAGACTTTCGCGCCACGGTGTATTCTATTGTGCTAATGAGCGAAATAAGTTTTGACGTGATGCGGGAAGGGCCATGCCTCAGGCCCATCGAATGAACAGGGACCGGTCGGACGTTATGAATAATGAAGAAGCTCTCGTGAACAACGGGACTACCGTGAACAACGGCACCACTGCCGATAATGAGACGCGCATTCCCGTGCCTCACGGATTAGACGACTTGGAAGTGCAAGAATGGCTCGAATCGCTCGATTCCGTCCTGGAATCCAGCGGACCCGAAGTCGCCACGGAAATTCTGGAGCGCCTCCGCGCCCACGCCACGGTTTCTGGCATCGACCTCCCGTTCAGCGCCAATACGCCCTACGCCAACACCATTCCCGCTCGCCTCGAGCCGCTTTTCCCCGGCGACCAGGAACTCGAGCGTCGCATCAAGAGCCTCATCCGCTGGAACGCGCTGGCCATGGTCGTGCGCGCCAATCGCGTGGAGCACAATATCGGCGGCCACATCTCCACGTTCGCCAGCGCCGCCACGCTCTACGAAGTCGGCTTCAATCATTTCTTCCGCGCCCGCACCCTCGAATTCGAGGGCGACACGGTTTACTTTCAGGGACACGCTTCGCCCGGCATCTACGCGCGCGCCTTCCTTGAAGGCCGCCTCTCCGCGCAAAAACTGGAAAATTTTCGCCGCGAACTAAAACCCGGCGGCGGCCTCTCCTCGTATCCGCATCCGTGGCTCATGCCCGACTTCTGGGAATTTCCCACTGTCTCGATGGGCCTCAGCCCGCTGATGTCCATTTATCAGGCGCGCTTCAACCGCTACCTCGAAGACCGCGGCCTTAAGCCCGTCACCGACGCCAAAGTCTGGGCCTTCCTCGGCGACGGCGAAACCGACGAGCCGGAATCCCTCGGCGCCATCACGCTCGCCTCGCGCGAAAAGCTCGACAATTTGATCTTCGTCGTCAACTGCAACCTGCAGCGCCTCGACGGTCCCGTGCGCGGCAACGGGCAAATCATTCAGGAACTCGAGTCTGCCTTCCGCGGCGCGGGCTGGAACGTCATCAAGGTTCTGTGGGGCAGCGAGTGGGACCCCATTCTCGAGCGCGACACCGAGGGCTTGCTGGTCAAGCGCATGGGCGAACTAGTCGACGGCGAATACCAGAAGCTCGTCGTCGAATCCGGCGCCTACGTGCGCCAGCATTTCTTTGGCAGCGACCCGCGCCTGCTGCAGCTCGTCGAGCCGCTTCCCGACGAGGCGCTGCGCCGCCTGCGCCTCGGCGGCCACGATCCGCGCAAAGTCTACGCCGCCTACAAAGCTGCGGTCGAACACAAGGGCCGTCCGACTGTTATTCTCGCGCGCACTATTAAAGGTTACGGCCTCGGCGAAGCCGGCGAAGGCAAGAACGTCACCCATCAGCAGAAAAAGCTGAACGAGGAAGAGCTCCAGGAATTTCGCTCGCGTTTCGGCATTCCCTTGAACGACCAGGACTGCATCGAAGTGCCCTTTTATCGCCCCGCCGAAGACAGCATCGAAATCCAGTATCTGCGCGCGCGCCGCGAGGCGCTCGGCGGCTACGTCCCCAAGCGCAGCGTGCGTTCGCAGCCGCTCGTCGCCGACCACGACGAGCTCTTCAAGGAATTTTACGAAGGCAGCGAGGGCAGGGAAGTCTCCACTACGATGGCCTACGTCGGCATGCTGCGCAAGATGTTGCGCGATCCGGAAATGGGCAAGCTCATCGTGCCCATCGTCCCTGACGAAGCACGCACCTTCGGCATGGAGTCGCTGTTCCGCACTGTCGGCATTTACTCCAGCGTTGGCCAGCGCTACGAGCCCGTCGACGTCAACACGCTGCTCTATTACAAGGAAGCCAAAGACGGCCAGATTCTCGAAGAGGGCATCACCGAGGCCGGCTCCATGGCGTCCTTCATCGCCGCGGGCTCTGCGTACGCCACTCACGGCATCAACACCATTCCCTTCTTCATTTACTACTCGATGTTCGGCTTCCAGCGCATTGCCGATTTCATCTGGGCCGCTGCCGACATGCGCACGCGCGGCTTCCTGCTCGGCGGCACGGCCGGCCGCACCACGCTTTCCGGCGAGGGCTTGCAGCACCAGGACGGCAACAGCCACGTCCTCGCGCTGCCCGTGCCCAATCTGCGCGCCTACGATCCTGCGTTCGCCTACGAAATCGCCGTCATCATCCAAGACGGCATTCGCCGCATGTACAAAGATGGCGAAAACATTTTTTACTACATCACTTTGATGAACGAGCCCTACGCCATGCCGCCGATGCCCGGCGATGTGAAGGACGGCATTCTCCATGGCATGTACAAATTCCGTGCCAGCGAAAACAAAAAGTCCAAGCTGCGCGCGCAACTCTTTGGTAGCGGTTCCATCCTGCGCGAAGCGCTGCAAGCGCAAGACATTCTCGACCAAAAATATGGCGTGGCCGCCGACGTCTGGAGCGTCACCAGCTACAAGGCGCTATACACCGATGCGGTGGAAAGCGAGCGCTGGAACCGTCTGCATCCCGGTGAAAAGCCGCGCGTCCCGTACGTCACGCAAACTCTGGCCGACGCGCCCGGCGCGCTCGTAGCCGCCACCGACTACATCAAGACGCTGCCCACCATGGTCAGCAAATGGATGCCGCGCCGCCTCGCCACGCTCGGCACCGACGGCTTCGGCCGCAGCGAAGGCCGCCAATCCCTGCGCGAATTCTTCGAGGTCGACCACCGCTTCATCGCCCTTGCCGCCCTGCACGAGCTCCAACAAGACGGCAAAATCGAGCCCAGCGTCGTAACCAAAGCCATCAAAGACCTTGGCATCGACCCCGAAAAACCCAACCCCGTAATCTCTTGACTTTGGGCGGAATCTTTTAACGAGTTGTCCTCGGTGATGGTACACGGCGCTATGGACTTGCGCGATAGAATCGCTCTTCTGATTCTCCTTATGCCAATCGGAATCGTCGTCTTCCTTGCTTCGTTTTATGTTTTGGCGATTATCGGACTGCATACGGGACTCGAGCTTCACTTGCTCGAGCTTCATCCCTCTACCAAAGGCAATTCAGAAAACCTTGGGTGGATCACGGTTTGCGTTGGGAGCACATGTGCATCACTTTTGGCGGTGCGGTCTTGTTTCCATGTCTTAGAAAAACTCATTCGCTGAGCAGACAAAAATCTTTTCATTTTGTACGGATTCGCTGCTCGGCGGCAGCTTTAGGGATCCTGTGGGCGTTCCAGTAATTCAGCTGGCTTGATACGTCCCGTCGCCAGGTTCGCCACCAACTCCCGATTGGCCGCCAAAAAGTCGTAACTCCCCAACTCCTTCGGCAAAACCCACGCGATCTGCTCGAAACACAGCGGTCTCGCCTCGCCCTCGGCAATCGCCGCCGCAAAAAATCGAATCTCCAGCTCCTCCGCCGAAGCCGCATACTGGTGCCGCACGCGCCCCATCTCCGCGCATTTCGTCAGTGTAACGCCCAACTCCTCGCGCAACTCCCGCGCCAGGGCCGCCTCCGCCGTCTCGCTCTCCCGCACCTTCCCCCCAGGAAACTCCCATTTCAGCGGCGACGAATCATCCTTGCGCCGCTGCCCAATCAGCATCCGCCGGTCCGCCCTCTCAATCACCGCCGCCACAACAGTCTTCATCACTCTTCTCGGTGTCCTCTGTGTTCCTAACTCTGTGAACTCTGTGTTAAGTCGCGCCTTTTCTTCTCTGCGAGTCTCGGCGCACTCGGCGTCTCGGCGTTATCTCTTGATCTCCTTCCTTCGGTGTAGCACCTTCCACAACTCCAGAACTCCTCGCATCAACGGCGGCCCCGGCGTATTCAACAATTCATCCCGCACCACAAACACGCGCCGCTCCCGTATTGCCGGCACATCCTTCCAAGCCTCCACCCTATACGCTTGCTCCGGATCCGATTTCCCGCCGGTCGCCGCCCACGCCAGCACGATCACCTCCGGCCGCGCCTCCGCCATTTGCGCGTCAGTCACTTTTCCCCCCGCCGGAACAATCATCTCCCCGCCGCAAATCTTCACCAACTCCGCCACCCACGGCGGCGAACTAATCCGCGGATTCGGCCAAGCCTCGCAATACACCCGCACACGCCGCTTCAATTTCTTCGCCGCGCGCTCAATCACCGCAAATTCCGAACGCATCTTCCGAATCAGCGTCTCCGCCTGCGTTGCGCGCCTCGCAATTCCTCCCAACAACCGAATATCCGCATAGACATCCTCGATCGATCGCGGGTTCATCGCCAAAAAATTCACCGGCTGCTCCAACAATTTCCCTACCGTCTCCTGCTTGTACGGCACGGAGCCAATCACCAGCGTGGGCCGCAGCTTCACCACGTCCGCCACCGACTCCAAGTGCCAGCAATCCCCAACCTGTGGCAATCCCGCCACCGGCGCCACGTCGCAGCACCATTTCGTAACTCCCACCAAGAGCCGTCGCCCTCCAATTGCACACAAAATCGAAGTAGCGCTAGGCGCCAGCGACACAATCCTCATCTCCGGTTTTGTCTGCGCAGGCATACGTAGCGGCGGCCTTTAGGCTGGCGCTTTCAACTGTATCAGCATGTCCTTTCTCTGCAAGTGAAGAGCGCCCGCAGCGCAACCACATCTCCTCTTGCCCTTCCACAACAACCTCGGTATCCTCCTCCTGTAGAAGCACAAGGGGTTACCGCATGCGGCCCGAAAAACTCGATCTCCCCCAAGGCACTCTCGATCTCCTCATCCTCAAAACCCTTGCTCTCGAGTCGCAGCACGGCTGGGCCATCTCCGAGCGCGTCCAGCAAGTCTCCAGGGACGTTCTGCAAATTCAGCAAGGCTCCCTCTATCCCGCGTTGCATCGCCTCGAACGTCGCGGCTGGATCAAAGCCCGCTGGGGCGCCTCCGAAAACAATCGCCGCGCCAAGTATTACGACCTCACCGCCGCAGGCCGCAAACAACTCGAACGCGAAGAAAGCGCTTGGCGCAAGCTCGCCGCCGCCGTCGCCCAAATTCTGCGCACCGCTTAGTAGGCGTCGCTGTTCTCCGGCCCTCTTCTTCAGCCCTGGCGTCGTTTGCCGCGGCTCTTGCGCATTGACTTCACGTCGCCGGTTGTGTTGCACTCTCGCAACGAAATGTCTGGGAGGTGTCTTCGTATGCGCCGCGAAATATTCACAGCTATATTTATTCTGATCGCCGGTTCCGCTCTTTTGCGGGCGCAAACCGCCGACAACTCGCAATCCGACGATCCGCAAGTCGTCCGCTATCACGCCACCATCAACACCGTAAAATACGTTTACGGCGCAGCGGCTCCGGTCGCGCGGCTGAAACCCGGCAATATCCTGGAAGCGAATTCCCTCGACTGTTTCGGTAACGCGCTGCAAAAACCCGGCGACTCCTTCTCACTCGTAAAAGGCGACAATCCGCTCACCGGACCTTTTTTCATCGAAGGCGCAGAGCCCGGCGACACGCTCGTCGTGCACATTCTCGATCTGCAAGTCGACAGCAATCAGGGCATCGGCGCATTCTCGCCGGGATTCGGCGCGGCGAATTCCACACATTACACTCCCGTTCTGGAAACGAAGCCGCTGCCGGAGAGGATGTGGTTCTATCCCATTGACCGCGAGAAAAATACCGCCACGTTTCAGGCGCTCGATTCGAACTTCAAAGTGAAATTTCCGCTGCATCCATTTCTTGGCTGCATCGGCGTGTGCCCCGCAAATGGCGAAGCGCGGAGCTCCATCGTGCCCGCGGAGTTTGGCGGCAATATGGACGCGCCGGAAGTTTCCGCCGGCAACACGTTGTATTTGCCGGTGAACGTTTCCGGCGCGCTGCTTTATTTCGGCGATGGCCACGCCGCCATGGGCGACGGGGAAGTGGCCGGAAGCGCTGTGGAAGTGCCCATGCGCGAGCGTCTGAAAATTGACGTGATCAAGGGCCGGCGCATCGAGTGGCCGCGCTTCGAAAATGAAAATGAAATTATGACCACGGGCATCTACCGTCCCGTCGACGACGCTGCGCGCATAGCCGTTACGGAATTAATGCACTGGATTCACGCCGATTACGGCCTGTCCGAACTCGACGCCTACGAGCTGTTTTCCAAAGTCGGCAAACTCCATCTCACCGAAATGGTCGATCCCAATTACGTGGTTGTCGCCGCCCTCTACAAAAAATATCTGCCTCCGAAAAAATAAAACGGCGCTGCTATACTCTTGCTGATGTTCAGCGACGCCCTTCTAGATCATTTTCAAAATCCGCGCAATGCAGGCGAGCTTCCCGGTGCAGATGCCAAAGTGGAAGTCAGCAATCCCGTTTGCGGCGACGTTCTTCAGCTTGCCGTGCGCATCGAGGGTGAGCGCATTGTGGAAGCACGTTTTCTGTGCCGCGGCTGCACCACTTCGATTGCATGCGCTTCGCTGCTTACCGAGCAACTCCGCCACCGCACATTGGCGGAGGCCCGCTCGGTCACCGCGCAATCTCTTTCGCAAGCGCTCGGCGGACTTGCGGCGGCAACATTTCACGGCGCTGAACTTGCCGCTGATGCGGTTGAAACAATGTTGCGAAATATCGCTGCAAAATATCGATAGCTAATCCGCGCGGCCGGTCGCGCGGAGCAGCGTCTCCGGATCGTTCAGATTCAAAATGCAGCCCTCCTCATTGGTGGGCACTTCCAGAACATCCGCGGCGTGCGCCCAAACGACGGCGCGCGCGCCTTTGTCCATCGGCGCCCGCATCAATTCTTCGTACAGCGCGGCGGGAAAAATTACGGGATGGCCGCGGCGGCCTTCGTATTTCGGCAGAACAATTTTGCCGCGCGTTGCGTAAAACTGTTGGATCAGCTCATTCACCAAAGCGCCGCTGATCAGCGGATGATCGATCAGGCATAGAAGCAAGCCGTCCGTTCCTTGAGTCGTTCCCTCATTGGCCATTTGGCCTGTCGCGCGTAAACTGCGAAGCGCGGCTTGCATAGAACTGAGCTGGCCATTTTCCCAGTCGGGGTTAATTACGATTTCGTCGGCGGCGAGCACGATGTTTTTCGCGATGGGTTCGGCGTGGGCGCCGAGGACGACGCGGCGCACGCCGATTTTCGGGTGCACGGTGACTTCCAGCAGGTGCTCGAGGAAGGGACGTCCCTGATAGGCGAGGAGCGCCTTGGGCGAGCCCATGCGGCTGGAAGCGCCGCCTGAGAGGATGACGGCGGCCAACATAATTTTTTAGCGCGCGGAAGCGAAGCGCGATTCGATTCCAATTTTTTTGTGCATGGCGCTTTCCGCATTGCGGCGCACGGCGATCAGCTCGGCGACAATACTGATGGCAATTTCCTCCGGCGAAAGCGCGCCGATCTCGAGGCCCATGGGCGCGTAGACGCGCTCGAATTCTTCGGGGCGGTAGCCTTCTTTTTCGAGCGCTTTGTATACGGACAGCACTTTGCGCTTGCTGCCGATCATGCCGACGTAGCGCGCTTGCGTGCGCACGGCCCAGGCAAGCACGCGCATGTCTTCCTTGTGTCCGCGGGTGACGATGACAAGATAGGTGGAGGCGTTGGGCTGGATTTTCTCGAACGCTTGGTCGTAGCTGGTGAAGACGTCTTGCGCCATGGGGAAACGCTGGAGATTGGCGAAGGCTTCGCGGTCGTCCACCACGCCGATGGCGAAACCGGCAGAGCTGGCGGCTTTGGCCATGGCCATGGAGACGTGGCCGGCACCGAAGACGTAGACGATGGGCTGCGGAAGAATCGGCTCGACGAAAATTTCCACCGTGCCGCCGCAGATCAGTCCGTTGTCGTAGCTGGCTTCGTTATTGAGATTGAAAACCATTTTGCGCGGCGATTCTTTTTGCATCACTTCCTTGGCGGCGGCCCAGACGTCGGCTTCAACGCAACCGCCGCCGATGGTGCCGACCAGCGAGCCGTCTTCGCGGACGAGCATGCGCGAGCTTTCGTAGCTGGGGATTGAGCCGTTGGTGTGCACGATCGTAGCCAGCGCGCCGCGCTGCCCGGCGCGCCGCATCTTCACGATTTCTTCAAACAGGTCCATGCCGTTGTTCCGTAATTTACGCTACGCCGCACCAGCCCGAGTGTCAACGCACTTGCCACGTAGCCAGCAGAAACTAAGAAGTGATCGTAGACGGGCGGTTTGCAGGGGTACCCCTCCCCTGTATTCTTGTAAGTGTTGATTCTAGAGGGGGTTAAAGTCCTTTGTTTTGATACACTTTTGCAAGTGTTGATTCTAAAGGTAGTTAGAGGAGAGTGGGCGGTGAGTAGTGGGTGGTGGGTGTCGGGGAGACATTCCACAGGAGACACCGCGGCAACAGAGAGGGGCCGATCCGCGGACTTGTAGTAAAAGTCGGAGGCTCGGGAATCGGAACGGAACCGCGGAGAGAGGCATCCGTGAACGGCGAGCGAAGCGGGTTGGTGCGCCGATTCCATGCGGAATGGTAGCAACGGATCGGGACGGTTGTCAATAGGAATCTTTTACTTCTAAGGTACTCGTTCGAACGGATTGCTAAGTCATTCAAACGCGGAGAGTTGCAAAGAAGATGGGGTGGAAAGGTAACAATTCGGAAACCCGGAGCAAAACCGAAGTGCGGAATATCCCTTGTCAGCGGCCGGATGCGGTCGTAATTCAATCACCTAAGGGTCATTCGGCAAATTCTCCTTGACAAGACCGGCCAGACTGTCCTATTGTCATATGACAGCGAGCCGCCAATGATCTTCCAGATCAATTTCAAGTCCGGCATGCCCATCTATCTCCAGTTGGCGGATCAGATCAAGGCCGCTGCCGCATCGGGAGCGCTGCGGCCCGGCGAGGCGCTCCCATCCATCCGTCCCCTGGCTGAGGAACTTCGCGTCAACCGCAACACGGTTGCCAAGGCTTATACCGAACTGGAAAGCCTGGGCGTGATCAAGACGCTGCCGGGGCGGGGCTGTTTTCTGAATGAGAATCACTCGGCTTTGCGGAAAGAAGTCCGGCGCAAGCTGCTCATCGAGGAGATCGACCAGGCCATCGTGCAGGCACACCATTTGCAGGTGCCCCGGCCCGAGTTCCTGGAACTGATTCATGAACGAATGGATGTGCTCGACGAAAAACGGCGCGCCAATGAAGACCATAAGAAAGAGGTATGACCGGCCATGAACTCTCCCACTCCTGCCATCCAAATCGAAAATCTCGCCTACGCTTACGGACGCACGGAGGCCGTTCACGACTTGAGCTTGAAGGTGCAGCCCGGGCGATGTTACGGACTTTTCGGGCGCAACGGCGCGGGCAAGACGACCACGATGAAGTGTCTGCTCAATCTGCTCCGTCCGCAGCGCGGGCAGGTGCGAGTATTCGGCCTCGATCCGCCGCAGGCCGAAGTCGCCGTGAAGGGCCGGCTGGCTTACGTGCCGGACCAGGTGGTGTTTTATCCGTGGATGAGCGTTCGCGAGACGCTCGACTACCTGGCGTCTTTTCGAGCGCATTGGAACCGTAAGACCGAGCAGGAGTTGCTCGAGCGTTTCCGGCTTGATCCGGCCCAGCGCACCGATGATCTCTCAAAAGGCCAGCGAACCCAGGTGGCATTGATCGCGGCGATCTGCCCGGAGACGGACTTGCTGGTGCTCGACGAACCGACGTCGGGCCTGGACCCCATCGTCCGCCGCGAGTTCATCGAGACGGTGATCGGCGCCTACCAGGAAGGCAATCCCGGCAACCGCACGATTTTCGTCTCCACTCACCTCATCACCGAATTCGAGGGATTGATCGACGAGTTCACGATCATCGATCGCGGCCGCGTCGTGGTGACACTCGACTCCGACCAGGCGCGCGAGCGTTACCAGAAAATCCGCGCGCGCTTTGCGCAATTGCCGCCGGAACTCGACTTCAAAGCGGCGCTGCGCGTGCGCCGCGAGGGGCGCGAGCTGGAATTGATCGTCAATGGCGCGGGCCCTGAATTGTTGGAGCGGCTGCGGCAGCACAATCCGGAGGCGCTCACTACGGAGTCGCTGACGATGGAGGAAATCTTCTTCGCAAGCCTGAAATCGTAGGAGACGAAAATGAGCGCAAGAACCACAAGGTTGAGGAAGGAAGTACGAGCACTATTCCTACCATGGTGCGGCGTGGTGATCCTGTGCGCGCTGCCGTTATTTCACATCAGCCGAAGTCTGAGCGAGGCAAGTGTGGCGTTCTGCTACCTGGGTATTCCGATGCTGGCGACTCTCTCGCTGGGCTATGAATTCCAACACCGCACGCTTTCTCTCCTGCTCACTCAACCCGTCAGCCGGATGAAGATCTGGGGCGAGAAGATGAGCGTCGCGATCGTTGCCGTCGTGTCGGCGACTCTGATTTTTTGCTATGGCTGGCGTTCCGCGCTTCAGCAAGACCCGACGCTTTGGGTGCTCGCCGGCGTATATCTCATCGCCACAGTTCCGTCGACGACGTTTTGGACTCTATTCACAAGATCCACGATAGGCGGCTTCCTCCTGAACGGGATCTTCCCCTATATCTTCGTTCTGGTGAACAGGGAACAGATTTTCGGATCGAATCCTTCGCCAGCCCCATCCGTAACCGGCCTTTGGATCACCGCCTTCGCCGCGCTCTGCTACGCGGGCGTGATGCTCTGGCTTGGCGGGCGAATGCTGGCGCGATTCCAAGTGTCGGGAGGAATGGCGGGCGACGATCTGGTGATGGCCGGCTCAAACGTGATGCCTGAAGCTCTGGTTGGATTGTTTCGCAGCCGGCCCACCGGAGCGGCTCTCAACTTAATCCGCAAGGAGCTTCGCTTGCTGCGGCCGGTCTGGCTGATCAGCTTTTTGAGCCTTGTGTACTTGACCTTGCTGACCACGTTCAGGTTCCTACTCTTGCGGGAATCGGCCGACCTACACCTGGAGGGAGTTCAGTTGGTTCTGTACACTCCCGTGATTTTGTTCACCCCATTGATCGCAATTCTCGCGGGAGGCCTTTCGCTGTGGGAAGAAAAAACGTCGGGGACGCAATCCTGGCACATGACACTGCCGGTGTCCGCGCGCCGCCAGTGGCTGATCAAGCTGGCGATGGCCATTTTCACGGGCTTGGTTTGCGCGGTGCTGCTTCCAGCCTTCGTGATGGTCGTCCTTGGATTTATCTTCGGATCGCCTTTCATGTTCGTGGATCAGGCGATGGGCGGGTTGATGATCTTTGGTGAGTCCATTTTCGGATTGCCTGTTATGTCTGTGGATCACGCGCTTCCCGGATTGCTGCTCACGGCGCTACTTTTGACCGTTGCTTCCTTCTGGTGTGCGTGCGCGGTCAACGGGACGGTGCGCGCGGCGCTGTGGTTTGTTCCGGCCACGGGTGCGGTCCTTCTTGCCGGCCGATGCGGCGCCTGGATGGCGCCAAAACTGGTCGACCTCGCCGTTTCCAGGTTCGACCCCTTCACACACTTCCGATTCACCCATGCAGTTTCGAGCCTCCAGTCGTTCGTCATCGGCGCAACGCCACTGCGGGTTGTAACCCTCTTGTTGATCCCGACATTGCTCCTCGCGGTGATCCAAAGTTACCGGCTGTTTCGGACACAGCTCCAGGACAGCATATTGTCTGTGATCCGAAATCTGCTGCCTCTTGCCATGATGGCATTCCTGTGCGCCTTTTCTTTGATGGCTTTCCATACTTTCGTGGCCCACGCCAAGCAACAGATGTGGACAATGTTCAGAGAAACCCACGAAGCAATTGAGAAGATCCGACCCGGCACCGCGAGCCTGGATGCGAGGCATCCGTTGCAACTCACGGTGGAAGATCTGGTCACGGTTGCTCCCCGCTCGGAACGTACGCAGCGCTGGCTGCGCAACTCCCGCCACCCAAATTCTCTCCGCGAGCCTGCGGGCCACCCTTTGGTTTATCCTGAGCCTCGAAGGACCCGACCAGCCGCCCAATGAGCGAAGAAGACAAGAGCTCCAACTTGGACGAAGCCCTGCTATCCGTGTGGCGCCAAGTGCTGGTCGAACGTAAAAAGCGCGTAGTCCTAGGAGACGATTCCTATCCCGTGCTTTCCACCGCCAAGCGCAAGCTCGCGCAAGTCGATTTCGAGTTTGCCGGCCAGCGCATTCGCGGCCTCGAGCAAAATCCCGCAACCGCCTCGCGATGGGCCGCCCTCGCCCGCAAAGGCGCCAAGGTCATGCAATTCCTGATCGCCGGCCGCTACATCGCCGCCGTCAGCGACGCCAAAATTACTCACTTCAACAAAGTGAAATAACGTGAGGAAGAATCAGGGAATGACCTACGAAGATAGATTGGGCGCCACAAATCCTTCCGATACCTTAGGTGGCCGGAATAGTGAGAGCGTAGGCTCTGAAGATTTGGAAAGCCTTGGCAGGAGGCAACCTAGGGCCGAGCTTTAGACTCTGTATAGCAACCTCGTTTTTCGCCTTAGTTAGAATAGCCTAAACCTCTTCAGCAACATTAAACGAAGGCGACCCGAAGGTCGCCCCGTTTTTTGAATTGTGGAGTCTAGTCGGTTCCGGCAGAACTTCCTGAAGCAGTGTTGGTGTGTGATTTTCCCGAGGCCAGCAGAATCGCCGCATGTGACACTGGAATGGTGAATACGTTGTCGGCAGTCTGGATCTTGCTGAGGAAGTGCTGGTCCCCGGCTGTTTCGAAGCTCACCTTAGTTTTGTCGGCTGGCGCGCTTTGCACTTGAATCGGATGGACCATCGCACCGGCACGATTTTCGAAGCTGCTGAAGATTAGCCCCTCCCATTTATCATCTGCCACACGATTCACGCGGTATGTGCCCGCCGGAAGTGTTTTGCCGGCGACCACAAACTCGAACGGTATGGTCACCACGATTTGGTCTGGAACCTGGGCCTTGGCCGTGAAGCCTAACCCGGCGAAACCCACGAGCGCTACTGCAATACGCAAGCACAGCTTTTTCATCATTTCTCCTTTGAACGTTTTGGAGCCGTCATTAGAGGCAACTGCCGCGCCTGGGCTTATTCCGCAAGCGGGTTTAGCGTCTGTGTCAACAATCATCCTCAAAACGACTACACACCCTTAGACGCGCTCGCCCCCGTAGCAGTCACACAACAGGTTGTAAAGGTTTTGTCACCGACAGCGGCAACGCGCTGCTCCTGGAAGTTGGAGTCCTATGCTAAACGTTGCATCGGGTCGGGTAGAGCAATAGGACATCTCTGCAACCCAACCCAAAGGGAGCGTCCGCTCTTGCGGAAGAGGTGTACCATCGGCGGCGGAGTTTTGTGCGCTTCCATGATGCACGTAATTCGGTCTGAGCGACAGCCGGCTCTCGCCGGCCACAGATTCTTTTTGCTCTTCGTTTTTCTCTTGGCGATGCTAATTCTGTTTCCCTATGCCGAAGCCAGCCGCTTCGGTTCCTACGCATTTCGCCTTATCGGAAGCTTCGCCATCTTAGTCAGCGTGTATGCAGCCAACATTCACCGGAGCCTGCTCATCTTTGCCGTCGTGCTTGCGATTCCGGCCTTATTCCAACGCATGGTGCTTCCCAAAGTCAGTGCGAACTCATTTTCCATATTCAACCTTGTCCTGAGCTTTGTTTTTGACGTGCTGATTGTCGTGGTTATTTTCCGCCACGTGTTCGCTGCGGAACAGCCAACCTCGGAAACCATTTTTGGAGCCCTCTGCGTTTATCTCCTGGTGGGCTTCACTTTTGCCACCGTCTACGGAATGTTAGCCGCGTTCCAGCCGAACCCCTTTTATCTGGATCCGCGCACCAACCTTCATAACCTTCCCGACCGCTTCGATTTCATTTACTACAGTTTCGGCATCATGACTTCGCTCGGCGCTGCTGGGATTACCCCTGTTTCGTCTCAAGCTCGTTCCTTTTCGATCCTCGAAGCGATCCTGGGCGTCCTATACCTTGCCGTCCTGATCGCAAGATTGATAGGAGCCTACCGCCCCAAGTCCAGCACGCCTGGCACTCAGTAATTCACCTGATGGCGCATCAGGGATTCCCCTAACCTCGCTTCCAGGAATTCCCTCGATTGTCTTACAGCGTTTCCCCGCTATCGTCTCCGCCGTACCCTCGGCTCCGCGTTCCCCTAGGCCACGCTTAATTCGGAAAATGCTTAAAGGAGCTTCGTGTGAAACGACCAAGATGGAACATTCTTTCTCCGAAAGGAGATAACGCCATCTCAGGACAGAAGAATCCATGGAAGAAAGCATTGACGAGAACTGTATGGATTGCTCCGGGCTTGGGCGTCAGCGCTGCGGCGGTTGCGCTGATTCTCTTCTCGATTGTGGGTTCTTTACGAAGCCAGACAATCACCACTACGACGCTTCAAAATGCTATCCAGCTAAACCAGGCGCTCATGAGCTTGCTGCCACCGCCGCTCATCGATCCCACAACCGATCCGCCCGGAAACTTCACGAACGTAATCCCCTCGCAGTTTGACCCGGGGAAGACAAATCTTGTCCAGGCGACATGGCTCAGCGGAATCGGCTGTGTGACCAGCGGGTTCATCGCGACGCCGAACGCTAGCTTCACAGGTGTCGGAGGCACGCTGCCGTATAGCGACGCCGCTTGCCCGACCGGCGATCCAAACGACCGGCGTAACCAAGGTCTCCTGCTGGTCAAGACCGGTCCGACCAACAATTTTGCCGCCGCGACCGCTGAGCTTATCAACGTGAAGGGCATTACGCTTACCGAACTCGGGTATGACATCAGGAAGGGCGGTCTCAACACTTTCACCCCAAACGGATCGCATTGCGGTGCCGGTGCACCCCGGTTTGACATCGTAACGACGGACAATGCAGTACACTTCCTCGGCTGTAACTCACCACAACCCGTCGTAACGAATGTCGACATCGACTGGCTCCGACTCCGCTGGGACGCCGCGGGGCTCTTGGCGGCGTTCCCGCCAATTATGTCCACAGACGTCGTCAGCAGGATCGTTATCGTCTTCGACGAGGGCACAGACACGGGCCCGGACTTCTTCGGCGCCGCGATTCTCGACAACATCGACGTGA
>Ga0137418_10002619_pt1 | contig 16447 bp, 14 predicted proteins | sample CZODoug3_1_2_16f_FD_122242 | JGI IMG/M metagenome (GOLD analysis project Ga0137418, IMG submission 122242) | Vadose zone soil fungal communities from Angelo Coast Range Reserve, California, USA - CZODoug3_1_2_16fungal (Hybrid Assembly) | ecosystem: Environmental > Terrestrial > Soil > Vadose... | reverse complement strand
ATAAGCACCGTATCTTCTTCCACTGGTTTGGGGGACAGGGCAACCAGATCGCCCCGCTGGGTGGGAGTCCCGCGCTGGGCACTGCCAGCTCGAGCGACTGGTAGACCAGCAGGCCCGCGGTGTTTTGCTCGCCGTGCGGCGACCGTATCGCCCACGTGGGTTGCCTCGTGAAACCAGTGCAGCCGCAGCGGATTGTGACCGAACCGGGTTTGGGCTATCGCTTCCGTTCGGAGGTTCTCTAAACCCTTAGCACTTTTTCACGGTCGGCACGGGCCTGTATCTGCGCGCCCTGCTCGATGGTTTGGCGGATTTGCCGCGGCGCTCGGAGGAACTTCGCGAACGATTACGCGCGAGCGCCGCAGATCATTCTCCCGGGCACTTGTATCGCGTGCTCCAACGGCTGGATCGTGCGGCGGCGCAGAAGATTGCGGCCAACGATGAGCAGAAGCTGATTCGCGCTATCGAAGTCTGCCTTATCACCAAGAAGCCTCTAACTGAGTTACATCGAAGCGGCCGTGCACCATTGCAGGGTTGGCGCGCGCTCAAGATCGGGCTGGCACCTGACCGCGAAGCTCTATACGCGCGGATTCACGCAAGAACCGAGGCTATGCTCGCACATGGCTGGCTCGACGAAGTCCGATCTTTGCTCGATAGCGGGCTACCGGAAAATGCCAAGCCGTTCGATTTTATTGGGTACCGCGAATTGCGCGCCGTGTTGCAAGGGCACCTTACGATGGATGACGTTCGCGCCGCGATCCAGCAAGCTACACGCCGCTACGCGAAGCGCCAGATAACCTGGTTTCGGCGCGAGCCTGCTGTGCACTGGCTCACAGGCTTTGGAGATGAAGCGAGTGTGCAAAAAGATGCGCTGGCATGGGTCAAATCTCAGCGCGCTTGATAGGGCTCAGCCGTGAATTATTCATGCCGGAGCGCGACCATCGGGTCCACGCGCATGGCCCGCCAGGCTGGGATGTAGCAGGCAGCCATCGCCACACCCATCAAGAGAAGCGCGACAACGGCGAACGTCAGCGGATCCATTGCGCTGACACCATAGAGCAATCCAGCCATCAGCCTCGTAAGCACGAGCGCAGCTCCAAGGCCAAATCCAACCCCCACAAGCGCCATGCGCGCGCCTTCGCTCAATACCCATCGCATCACGTGCGCTTGGTGCGCGCCGAGAGCAAGGCGGAGGCCGATCTCGCGCGTCCGCTGCCCCACGATATAGGAAACAACGCCATAAATTCCGACACTGGCAAGCAGTAGCGCCATCGCCGCGAATGCGACCAACAGCATCATTGAAAACCGCTGGGCCACCACCGAATGGCTGTAGACGATGTCGTCCATCGTCTGCGGACTGAACATCACTTGTTCACTGTTCATCTGCTGGATTTCGTGGCGGATGGTGTCCACGAGTCCGAGTGGCTCGCCCGTCGTTCGCAGCACTACGGTGGTGCTGCGGATGGCGCGCGACATGTATTTGTCCGGAATTTGGCGAAACGGAAGGTAAAACTCCGCATGTATCGCTAGTTTGTCGTCAAGGCCCCATTGCTTCACGTGGCGGACCACGCCAACAATTCTCGTCGGGCCAACATAGTCGTCCACGAACGTTTTCCCGATGGGATCCTCTCCGGGAAAGAACTTCTCGGCGAAATCCTGATCGATTACGGCGATATGCGGCGCAGTTTCCGTATCTTCGGGAGTGAAGAACCGGCCGCGCACGAGCTGAATTCCCATTACCTTCAAATAATCCGGCTCGACTTCGGACCAGATGGACCAATACTTGTCGTTATCGCTCAGCGGCTTCGGCCGGCCTTCGATCCAGAACGGGTCCTCGCCATCGTCCCACATGGGAAGTGAGCCTCGCAGCAGCGAAACGGACTGCACACCCGGAATCGAAGCAAGCCTCTCGTGGAGTTGAAGAAGTGACGTCCGTATGGAAGCCGGAGTCGCCGTCTCTGTCGAAGGCGGGAGCCCTACGTAAAATGTCAGCACATGGTGTGGATCGAATCCCGGGCTGATGTCCCACAGCCGGGACAAAGTCCGCAGCATCAGCCCCGCTCCGATCAGGAGGACCACAGCCATACCCATTTCTGTCGCCACGAAGATTCCTTGAGCGCGGTGCCGGCCGCCACTTGAGCCGCGGCCGCCTTCTTTCAACGTGGCTTGCAGGTCGGGACGCGAAATTTTCAGCGCTGGTGCCAGCCCGAAAAGAATTCCCGATGCCAGCGAAATAACGACCGTGAAAAGGAGTACACGGCCATCGAGCCGGATTTCCGCGGCACGCGGAAGCGTTTCCGAGACGAGACCAAGCACAGCTTGTGTTCCCCAGGTCGCTAGCAGCAGTCCGAGCGCCCCGCCTGCGACGGCAAGCAGTGTGCTCTCGGTCAAAAGCTGGCGAAGCACCCGGCGCGTGGTTGCACCGAGCGCGGAGCGGATCGCAAACTCTCGAGTACGGTTCGTGGATCGAGCGAGGGAAAGATTCGCGACGTTGACACACGCAATCAAGAGCACGAAGCCCACTGCCGCGAGTAATAGAAGAAGGAAAGGTCGGATCTCTCCTACCATGCTGTCCCTCAAAGACATTACGGTCACGCCCGAGTCTTTGTCCGCGACGGGATAAACCTGCGCGAGACGGTTTGCAACGGATGCCATGTCGGCCCGTGCTTGAGCCAGCGTTACGCCATGCTTGAGCCGGCCAATCGCCTTTGTGCCCAGCCCGGAAGAGCGATCGTGAAAGATCACATCGGTCCACTGCCCGATAGGAACGCAAACCTCGTTGCCTTCCGGAAAGGCTGGCATGCTTAGATGAAGCCCGGCCGGAATCACGCCAATAATCGTATAGCCCGTCCCGTTCAGCTCGATTCTCTTACCAACTATATCTGGCACGGAACCGAACTTGCGTTTCCATAGGCCTGCGCTTATGAGAGCTACGGGCGCGCCACCCGGACGGTCTTCTTCGGAGGTGAATGAGCGCCCGATTTCAGGCTTCACGCCGAGCGTCGAAAAAAACTCGGCTGAAACCATCTCGCCGCGAATATGTTCCGCTTCGCCGGTGCCCGTCAGATTGAAATCGTCCGGGCGAAACGCGGCCATCGAAACGAAAGTGTGGTTCTCCCTCTGCCAATCGAGGAAATTCGGATAGGAAATGGATGCGCGTTCGAGATGCACTCGATTTGCATATAACGTCGCGAGTTCATTCGGCGCTGGAAAAGGCAGCGGATTCAGAAGCACGCCGTTAACGACCGAGAAAAGCGCCGTGTTCGCGCCGATTCCCAGCGCGAGCGTAAGCACGGCTACGACTGTGAAACCTGGATTCTTCGCCAGAGTCCGAATGGCGTAGCGAATGTCTTGCAGCAGGGTTTGCATACCTCACTCCGTTACAGCACGTTCCGTTCCAGATTAATCTGCTGCTAGTCCTTTGATCTCACACGGCTTATTCTGGTTCTTCAGGATAATACGCAAAGGACAAATGTCCGAATCCGGGACGCTTGTTTTGCAAAATCCAGTCGTCGCCGTATGGAAAGATCAGGTCGATTAATTATCGTGTGCGGGCTGCCGGGCTCCGGGAAGACCACGCATGCCAAGGGGCTTGAAAGCAGGCTCCGCGCGGTTCGTTTTTGCCCCGATGAATGGATGGATGCTCTTTCCATAGACCTCTACGATGAAGAAAGGCGCGCCAAGATCGAGGCGCTGCAGTGGAAGATCGCAAGGGAACTCCTCGCGCTCGGACTTACGGTAATCATCGAATGGGGCACCTGGGGAAGGTCCGAGCGGGATGCCTTGCGCCTCGGAGCGCGAGCGCTTGGCGCCGGCGTCGAGTTGCACTATCTCTCTGCGCCTGTGGACGTTCTCTTCGACAGAATCCAACGCCGGGGCTTGGAGAAGCCGCCCATCGAGCGAGATGACCTATGCCGGTGGTTCGACAAATTTCAGGAACCCACGCCCGAAGAGATGGCGCTCTTCGACAAGCCTCAGATTGCAGACCTTGCGTCCCCTTGAAAATGACGCGCTACCCCGGTTTCGATTAGCCGGATTGAGCGGCGCGCAATAGAGGAAAAAAGAGACGGGCAAGAAAGAGCTTGACATATTCCCATATGGGTATATATTCAGGACATGTCAAGGCCAGCAACAACCTCGGACGCGTTCAATGCTGTGGCGGAGCCGCACACTTGCCCGAGCGGATGCGGCAGCGAACACAAGCGCTGCGGCCCTCCTGAGGCGCGGACGAGCTGGAAGTTCAGAGGTGAAATATGTGCCCAATATGCATCGTAAGCGCAGCCGCGATGGCCGCCGGAGCGGGATCTACGGGAGGAGTTTTGGCGGTGTGCATCAGCAAATTCAGGAATTTTTTCAGGGCGAATGGTCTTGGTCTGTTTCAGAAAATCAAGGAGAAATAAGATGGCAACAAGCAAAGAGAAAGAGTTGGATCACCGGAAAGGGCATCTCGCCATGAACACTCCACCGATCGTGTCGCCGAAGGAATGGGAGGCTGCGCGCCAGAACCTCCTCGTGAAGGAGAAGGCCTTGACCAGGTCGCGTGACGCGCTGGCCGCCGAGCGTCGTCGCATGCCGTGGATGGCCGTCGAGAAAAACTACGAATTCGACGGGCCGAAGGGCAAGGCGAGCCTGCTCGAGTTGTTTGAAGGCCGCCGTCAGCTGATTGTATACCGCGCCTTCTTCGAGCCAGGGGTGTTCGGCTGGCCCGAGCACGCCTGCCGCGGCTGCTCGCTGGGCGCCGATCAAGTCGCCCACCTGGCCCATCTGAACGCTCGCGACACGACGCTCGCGTACGTCTCGTGCGCGCCGCAAACTGACATCCAGCGCCTGAAGGCTCGAATGGAATGGGATATGCCGTGGTACACCATCACGGACAGCTTCGATAAAGATTTCGGCGTGGACGAGTGGCACGGACATAACGCATTCATCCGCGACGGCGAGCGTGTGTTTCGCACCTACTTCATCAACAACCGTGGCGACGAAGCGATGGGGGGCACATGGAGCTACCTTGACATAACTGCGCTCGGGCGCCAGGAGGAGTGGGAGGACTCGCCGGAGGGCTACGCTCAGACTCCACCGTACAAGTGGTGGAACTGGCATGACGAATACGCCGCCAGCGCCTCGGTCGACCCTAGGTGGAACAAAGTGCTGGAGAACGCAAAGGTGACGTTGAAACTCAACGACTAGTACGGTGGCCTACGCGGTCGCTCACGTCCGAGGCGTGTTGGTGGGGGAACCCCGCTTTCGTGCGTGAGCGACGTAGGCTTCTGCACGAATGGTTGGCTAACCGGAAGCTACCCGGCTTCCCGGACGGAATGAGTCCTGTAAAGTTCGGCTCGTAGGAAGCAATTCCACTCGAAAATATAATTAGAATTGTCCCCACCAGACCCGCTTCGCTCGTTGGCCTTGGTCGCGGCGCATAGGCAAGCGGTGTATAATTGGCTCCTGGGTCCTCGCCCTTCAAGCACGATGTCAGCCTTCGCAAGAATCGTTCGCTCCGCACTATGACGCTTTATCCCTCTCAAGCATGAAAACTCAGCATGTAACTTCGGCTCTCGAACGCGCTCTGCTCGTCGGCGTAACGTGGAAGCGCGCGCGGCGGCCTCCGGGTATGCCGGCTGGAGAGCAAGGCCGCGAATCACTCGCCGAATTGGTGGAACTCGCACGGAGCGCCGGCGCGGAAGTCGCCGGCACAATGTACCAAGTGCGCGAGTCCGCAGATCCCGCCACGCTCGTCGGGCGCGGCAAATTGGACGAGATTCGCGCGGAAGCCACGGCGCACAAAGCGCCCCTGATTATTTTCGATGGGAATCTGTCTCCTGTGCAGCAACGCAACATCGAAGAAGCCACCGACCGGCGCGTGATTGACCGCACGCAGCTTATTCTGGATATTTTTGCCCGCCACGCGCGCAGCCGCGAAGGGCAACTGCAAGTCGAGCTGGCACAGTTGAATTATCTCCTTCCGCGCCTGACTGGCCGGGGCACGTCGATGTCACGGCTCGGCGGGAAAAGCGGCGGCGGGGGTTCAGGCGGTGCAGGCGGAGGAGCTGGCCGTATCGGCGTACGCGGCCCTGGCGAAAAGAAACTGGAAACCGATCGGCGCCGCATTCGCGAGCGCGTCACGAAAATTCAGGCCAGCATTGAAGACGTACGCAAGCAGCGCGCCCTCCGGCGCGAAGCGCGCAATGCCGTTCCGCTCGGTACCATCGCCCTGGTCGGCTACACGAATGCCGGGAAATCTACACTGTTCAATGCGCTCAGCCGCGCGGAAGTGCTTGTTTCGTCTCGCATGTTCGCGACCTTGGATCCCACCATTCGCGCGATTCGCCTGCCGTCAAACCGCCGCGTGCTGGTTTCGGACACGGTCGGCTTCATCCGCGACCTGCCGAAGGGACTCCTGACGGCCTTCCGCGCGACCTTGGAAGAAGTGCAAGAAGCCGCTTTAATCCTTCATGTCAGCGACATCTCAAACCCGCACCATGACGAGCTGGACGAAGAGGTCGACAAAATTTTGCAGGAGCTTGGCGTTGCGGACCGCCCAAAACTGCGGGTCTTGAATAAGGTGGACTTGCTCACCGCCGAGCAGCGGGAAAGTTTAGATCATGGTGCGTCGCGCGTTCCCGACACCGGCCCGGTGCTGGTCTCCGCGATGACCGGGCAAGGAATGGACGAGTTGCTCCGCCGCATAGATGTGGCGCTTCCTGTCGATCCCGTGGTCACTTTATCGTTGCGCTTGCCGCTGGCGGAAGGCCGCACGCTCGCTCTGATTCACGCGCTGGGTCGAGTGCTCCGCTCCGCAGTGGAAGATTCGCACATGGCCATGGATGCCGAAGTTCCCGTTTCTATTGCCAAGCGGCTGCGTCTGAGTCAGTATGCAGCGGATTCCAAGGAAACATTTCGGGCCTCGCGTGCGTAACTTGTGTCAGGAGATTGAACATGGCCGCATTTTTTCTCTGGTGCATCTTGTTTATCCTCTGCTGGCCTCTGGCTTTGCTCGCGATTGTGCTGTTCCCTATCGTCTGGCTCCTCACATTGCCGTTCCGCATCGTCGGTATAGCGGTGCACGGTATTTTCGCTCTGCTCGCAGCGCTGTTTTTCCTTCCTGCACGGGTTTTGCGCGGTCCACGCGCAATTTAGACGCTGAAGCGCTGTGAGCCGGGGTGACTTCCGAGTTAGCCCCCATCAAGTCCTGATTTTCAGGAAAAAACTGCTATTGTCCGCAGTCAGAGCCTCCCAGATAGCTTCTACTTACACTGTGGAAAACTCTGTGGAAACTAGAAGTCCTGCAAAATGTGCTATTTCCAAGCGCCTGCGATATTTCCAGCCATTTTTCCGCGTCCGCCACGTAAGTATAAGTTTTGCAGCTACTTACGGGCGTCCGACCTCTGTGGACCACCGACTCCGCGACCCAGGCCTTCAAACTCGCTACTCCGACATTTGCACAGCTTTGCAGCGCTTTCGTTCCAAAATAGTATCCGCCTTTGCATTTTTCCCCGCCAATTTGTGGTTAATCACAAGGTATCTAGGTCGACTCTTCCGTGGCGGATTTCGCCCCGTTGACGCGTGCTCCAGCCAAGTCTATAGTGAGACGCGGCTCGTCGCTGGCCCAGATTTCGGGTTTTTGCCGCTAAGCCCTGATGAATCTTCCGAATACACTCACGTTGCTGCGCATTTTCTTTGTTCCCGTTCTCATAGTCGTCCTGCTCACGCGCAGCCCCAATGTCGATTTGTGGGGCTTGCCTATCCACTATGAGTCTTTTGGAGTTTTCGTCCTTCTGCTTGCGGCCGCCACTGATTGGGCCGACGGATATTTTGCGCGCCGGCGTTCCGAAGTCACCACGTTGGGCATCTTGCTCGATCCCATCGCCGACAAACTTCTCATCTCCGCTGCGTTCATCTCATTGGTGGACATGCACTTGGTACCCGCCTGGATGGTGGTCATCATCATCGGCCGAGAGTTTACCGTGCTCGGCCTGCGCAACATTGCTTCCGCCGAAGGCTTTACGATCGAAGCTTCCGTGCTCGGCAAAACCAAAATGGTGTTGCAGGTTTGTGCCGTTGCGGTGCTTATCGCCGGAGCGCGCCATCCCTCGCTCAAGTCGTTGGCGTTATTTTTGCTGTGGCTGGTCGTTATCAGCGCGCTGGTGTCTGCGGCGCAATATTTCCATCGCTTCTGGGGGCATGTGGACGACCGCATAAAGCAGCGCCGCAAGCTGCGCATGCTCGAAGCTCGCAAAAAAGCTGGAGATGCCGTTTCTCTCTAACAGCGACCGGGAATCCTTGCTGCGTTTGGCACACTCGGCCATAACGGAAGCCGTGTCGCGCGGCGAGATATTAGCGCAGATTCCTACCGACGAAATCTTCTCAGAGCGGCGCGGAGTGTTTGTCAGCCTTCACATTGGCAAGCGTTTGCGCGGCTGCATTGGTGTTGTGGACCCGGAGGAAACCCTCGGCAGTTGCATTGCGCGTTGCGCTGCGGGCGCTGCGCTGCACGATCCGCGCTTTCCCGCCTTGCGACCTGAGGAACTCACGCACCTGCATGTTGAAATCTCGTTGCTCTCGCCCCTGTTTGCGGTTCGTCCCGAGGAGATTGAAATCGGCAGGCACGGATTGCTGATTTCGCGAGGAAGTCAGCGGGGAGTACTGCTCCCGCAGGTGGCCGTCAGGCACCGGCTCAATGCGGAGCAGTTTCTTGCGGAGACTTGCAAGAAAGCGCAGATGGCACCGGACGCCTGGCGCGATCCGGAGGCAAGTCTTTTCGCTTTCACCTGCTCAATTGTCTCGAGCGCCGCGCCCGAGATTATGCGACCAGCGACCTCAGAAGTACCAGTTCCTTGAGCGACCAAACCGGAGCTCGGCGATTAGCAACGGGCTAAACACTTAAAACTTACTCCACCCTTACTTAACTAAGCGTCCGCGGATTTTACCTTGGCTAGCAGCTCGACGAATTTTTGTTTGCGCTCGGCTTGATCGTGGCCGCCTTCGGCTTCGGCTAGCTGCGTGATGTTCATCGAGCAAAACTTTGGCCCGCACATGGAGCAGAATTTGGCTTCTTTGTAGAAATCGTCGGGCAAGTTTTCGTCGTGCATGGCTTTTGCGGTCGCGGGATCGAGCGAAAGCTCGAATTGCTTGTTCCAGTCGAAGAGGAAGCGCGCGTAGGACAGCGCATCGTCGCGATCGCGCGCGCCGGGTCGATGGCGGGCGACGTCCGCGGCATGCGCGGCAATCTTGTATGCAATTACGCCTTGCTTCACATCTTCCGGATTCGGCAAACCGAGGTGCTCTTTCGGTGTCACATAACAGAGCATGGACGCGCCGTGCCAGCCGATCATGGCGGCGCCGATTGCGCTGGTGATGTGGTCGTAGCCGGGAGCGATGTCGATGACCAGCGGGCCGAGCGTGTAGAACGGCGCTTCGTGGCACCATTCCATCTCTTTTTCGACTTGCTCCTTGATCTTGTCCATCGGGATGTGCCCGGGCCCTTCGATCATGACCTGCACATCGTGCTCCCAGGCTTTTTTGGTGAGCTCGCCGAGAACTTTTAGCTCGGCGAATTGCGCTTCATCGCTGGCGTCCGCGATGCATCCTGGACGCAAACCATCGCCTAGTGAAAAGCTTACGTCGTGCTTTTTGAACACTTTGCAGATGTCGTCGAAGCGCTCGTATAGAAAATTCTGCTTTTTGTGATGCTCCATCCAGTGTGCCATCAACGAGCCGCCGCGGCTCACGATGCCGGTGATGCGCTTGCGGACGAACGGCACATGTTCGCGCATTACGCCGGCGTGAATGGTCATGTAATCGACGCCCTGCTCGGCTTGCTCTTCGATGACCTCGAGCATTAACTCGAAGGTGAGATCTTCTGGGCGCCGCACGCGAGAAATCGCTTCGTATACGGGAACGGTGCCGACCGGGACAGGTGAGGCGTCGATGATGGCTTTGCGAATCGTAGGGATGTCGCCGCCGGTGGAGAGGTCCATCACGGTATCTGCGCCGTAGTGCACAGCATGGTGAAGTTTCTTGAGCTCTTCATCGATGTTGGAGCTTGTTGCGGAGTTGCCGATATTTGCGTTGATCTTGCACTTTGTAGCGATGCCGATGGCCATCGGTTCGAGATTGCGATGGTGAATATTGGCGGGAATGATGCAGCGGCCTCGCGCCACTTCACTGCGGATCAGTTCGGGCTCAAGGCGCTCGCGCTTGGCGATGAACTGCATCTCTTCCGTGACGACACCCTGACGCGCGAAATGCATCTGCGACATATTGCGATTGCCGTTTGCCGCTCCGGCAACTGCTTCTCTTTTCTCGATCCAATCAGTGCGGACAGCCATGTGTTACCCCCAGGAAGGCGTGCAAACTGGAATTATGGCACCCGCGGTACGAGGCGGCAACCGGAGGGGTGTGACTCGTGAATGGTGGCTTCCCGAAAAACAGGGGACGCCTGCCACCCGGGTCCGAATGCGCAAATACGGTAGATAAAAGACTTAGAACCGAAACGTACGGCAAAGCGACAAACAAAGGACTTACGAGAAAGGCGTGGAGCCGAGGGGTAGTAACAGCGAAAAAACAGGGGGCAACGCAGATGATTATGAAAGGAAAGGAGTTGAGAAAAGAGCAATTCGTAATTTGATGAAAGGACGGAGTTTGCAAATCGACGAATCTGGAAGTGGTGTGCGAGGGTCGCGACCAGGGAGAGAGGCGTTTCGCGCGAGGCCACCGGCCTCGATGAGTGACTTGAAGCGCGACCATGCGAGAATTTATCACGGCATTGGCAAATAACGAAAGAATTATCCATTAAAGGGCAAGAATCTCGGTTAAACGGCGTCTATTGCAACCGAACGGTTTGTGGCCTTCCTCAAATACGGCATTGAGGGCGGCAACCTCACGCTGTGAACCGATTGCGAATGCCTGGCAAAGCTCGAAAGAACCGGAATGAGCGCAGACCTTGAACTGCTTAGGTGCGATTTCCACAAAGCCGGGTCGATTAGCGAAGATTTTACTTGACACGATAGCGAATAAAAAGCGAAGCTCCTCGGGTCTTTGATGGAGTTTCTATGGCCATGCCAGCAAGCTTATCGACCGCAGCTGATTCTAAGACTCGCGGGAAGCCCGACCCCGATTTTGCCGATACGCTACGCCGCTATTGGGGTTACGACACGTTTCGCCCCGGGCAGGAAGCAGTTGTGCGAAGCGTTGCGGCCGGGCGAGATGCTTGCGTGGTGATGCCTACAGGCGGGGGCAAATCGCTTTGCTACCAATTGCCGGCGGTACTCGACGCGGGCCGCACGGCGATCGTGATTTCGCCGCTGATCGCGTTGATGCAAGACCAGGTGGCGCAGCTTGAGCAGATGGGCATTCCGGCGGCGTTTGTAAACAGTTCGCTGGCCGGGGAAGAACGCAGCCGAATCCTGAAGCGAGCCGAAGCCGGCGAGTTCCGGCTGCTGTATTTTTCGCCGGAGCGCATTGCGCTGGGAGATACACCGGAGTGGCTAAAGCGAATACCGGTTTCGTTCTTTGCGATCGACGAGGCGCATTGCATCTCGGAGTGGGGGCACGAATTCCGGCCGGAATACCGGCAATTGAGCCGACTGCGCGATCTGTTTCCGGAGCTGCCGATAGCGGCGTTCACGGCCAGCGCGACGCAGCACGTGCGACACGACATCATCGCGCAGCTGCGGCTTCGCGAGCCGCATAAGCACATCGCCAGTTTTCGCCGCCCGAACCTGAACTACATTGTGCACGAAACAAATTCACGCACCCAGGAAGAATTGCTGCTGCGGGCGGTGCGCCGCGTTAGTGAAGGCAATGTGATCGTGTACGCGCCGACGATCGCCCGGGTGGGAGAAACGGTGGACCTGCTCGAGGAAAATGGAATTGCGGCCATCGGCTATCACGGGCAGATGGACGCCAAATCGCGACGCGAGAATCAAGAAAAGTGGATGACGGAAGAGGTGCGCGTGCTGGTGGGAACGCTGGCGTTTGGCCTGGGGATCAACAAAGCTTCGGTGCGGTCGGTGATTCATTTGTCGCTGCCGAAAAGCGTGGAGCAGTATTACCAGGAAGCGGGCCGAGCGGGGCGAGATGGTTTGCCGGCGGACTGTATTCTTCTTTGGCAGAAGAAGGACCGCGGGCTGCAGGCCTATTTCATAGGACAGATTGGGGATTCGGCAGAACGCGAGCGAGCATGGCAGCGCTATCGCGAGGTGGAACGGTTTGTGGAATCGATGGAATGCCGGCAGCACCACGTGTGCAAGCACTTCGGCGAGCGGCCCAAGTGGGAGCGCTGCGGCACCTGCGATATTTGTACGGGTACGCCGGATTGGCTGGAAGCGGAGGTATCGCGGTCGCGCGGGCGGCGGGCAAACGCAAGGAACGCGCCGCCGGAGCAGCAAGACCGGACCAAAGACGCGAGCTTATCCGGGGCCGATGCACAGCTTCGGGAATACTTGCGCGAATGGCGGCGCAACACTGCGAGGGATTTGGGCGTAGCCGCATTCGTCGTGTTGCACGACACGGCGCTCGACGCGCTGTGTGCCGCCAAGCCGTCCACATTGCAAGCGCTGCGAGCAGTTTCGGGCTTTGGTGACAAAAAAGTGGAACGCTACGGACAAGAAATCCTGGACGCGCTGCAAAGGTTCAACAGGGGCGAAAGAGCGAGCGATAACTGGCATGCGGCGGCCTCGCAGCCGCGTGAAGATACGTTGCAGCTTCTGCAAGAAGGACGCACATTTGAAGAAATAGCGCAAATTCGCGGACGCAAGGTCAGCACGGTGGTGGAAATGGTTGCGAAATTGATGGAAGAACACGAAATAGAATTCGATGGCAAGTGGCTGAGCGCCGGACGATATGCGCAGATTGCCTCGGCGGTTGAACAATTTGGCAAAGAGCGCCTGAAACCAGTCAAAGAAGCGCTGCCGGAGGAAATCACTTATGGCGAGATACGCTTAGTCGCGGCTCACCTGCGAGTCAAAAAAACACCGAACGCAAGCGAAGGTCGCAGCATGGAGCCGCGATGTAGCCCGTCGTAATCAAGACAAACCTCAACGGGGGTTGGAGCGCGTCGCGGGGGATAACGTAACCGAAATGATATACCAAATTTGATAGACTGCGAACTCTGATTATGGTTAACTTATTCGAGGAGTGCAGCGGGCGACCGATCCCGCTGCCACGTGGATTCCCGTCCCCACTCGACCATCGGTCTTCGTACTTCGACGGGAACCCCTCCGGGGACGTCCGCCGAAGTCTCTCACGGTACCCACCGCCCGCCCACGTCCTGACGCTTCGGCAACTCGCTTCGGGCAAACTGCGGTGATGTAGTGCTTTCAGGCACCACCACTCCTGTGTCCTCGAAGGCGGGAGACCCTCATGAACCTGTTCACGTTCCGGCTGTTCCTTAACTCTGTTGCTCTCTGCTCTTTGGAGCTTTCGCAGTCCAGGGGCTGACCATGACTAACATTCGTCTAGAAGTATCCGAATGGATTCGGGTGGGCGTGTTGGTAGCGGTTTGGTCCACCCTTCTTTACATTTCGAAGATGGGTCTGGTAATCAACTGGGAGTCGGTGAAACAACTTCCCACGGTGGTTACCGTATATGCGACTCTTTCCTATGCCTTTACGAAGTGGCTTTGGAGGATGCCGCTCCTGAAGGGTTGGCTGGTCCCTTTCCCCGATTTGCAAGGTACGTGGCAAGGCGAAATTAGAACCACTTGGAGGGATGCGCAGAGTGGCCCGAACGGCGCTCCGATTCCGGTGATCCTGGTGATCAAGCAGGACTACTCATCGCTATCGTGCACCATGCACACGATAACTTCCGATAGCCGCAGCACCGCCGCGCAGTTGAGCCATGACCTGGATGGGACGATCCGGTTGACGTACAACTACACCAATCGCCCAAAGGCTGTGGTTCGGGACCAGATTCCTATGCATGACGGAGCGGCGATCCTTCGATTGGTGCTGCGCCCAAAGCGCTGCCTGGAAGGGGAATACTGGACGAACCGTCGCTCCATTGGTGACATCTCCGTCAAATTTCGATCCAGGCTGATGCTGGAGGAATTCCCCATTTGATCGGTCTTCCGGGGCTTCGCTCCGGGGGACACGATTACATTTTTCTTAGAACGGATGGACGCATTGACACCGCCAAGCCCGAGTCAAGACATTGGGTTTGGAATGGCAAGTGATGCGGACACACCGCAGATTGTTACGGTTATTCCTGAAGTTCGATGACGCGGGCGCGGTAGTCAATCCGCACGGAACGGAATTGGCGCAGGAAATCCTGGCCGAGCAATGCGTCAAAATTCATGTGGAGCATTTGCTTCAAATCGTCCAGATCCATGACGGAGACTTCCTGTGCAGTTCGCACAGTTTCACCTAGTTCCACATCCGCCGGACGGCGCAAAGAATATCCGGCAAAGCCGGCGCCCCCATTGGGTCGTGCCATGCGTTGCAGGTTAAACCGACCGACACCGTAGATTTTCGCGCTCACAATTGTTCGATTGGCGCCCGTGTCCAACAGAAATGTGGCGGCGTTCCCATTCACTTTGCCCTCGACAACAATCAGAGACTGCACGGTGCGGAAAGGAATTCTGGCGGTGCCGGAATGCGCGGGATTGGGCAGCGGGATCAGCAGGAGGAACAGGAGAGTCAGCGCGAGAAAAAGTGGCCGACCTCTTTGCGGGCGCACCGGGCGAGGAGCGCTTTTCTGACGAATTGCGTCCAAAATGGCGTGATTGCGGGGAATGGCCGAAAGCGCCGCGCGATGGGGAAATGTGTTCAAATTAAGCTTTCCGTGCACAGCTGCCAGCGCAAAACGGCCTGGGAGCCAGCGATTCTGCACGAGCAACTTTATGGCACCGCAGGAGACTCAATCTATCCGCTTGGCGCGTCCAAACTTGAAGACGCTGCCATCACGAGCGGTTTATCAGACTTTTCCAGACGGCCCCGGCCGATGCTCATGATTGCCGCAGGGCTTTCTCGGCGGCGGGGAAATCCTTTAGGCGCACGTAAGCAGTGCCCATCTCCGCGTAGGCTTCGTAATAGTCGGGATAAAGATTATGGCGCGCTGGAAATCCAGGACAGCGCCTTTGTAGTCGCCGTGGGAATCCGCTTTGGCAACGCCCTTCTCAAAGGCAGCCCGCGCTTTTTGTGGAATAGCGAGTTGATGCGCGGTGGTCAGATCCCCGGTGGGATTGGGCGCGACCAGTTGCTTTCGCATGCGGACGACAAGGTTTGGCTGATCATAGCGCGAGACTTCCACTTCGATCCGAGCCGGCTGATAGCCATCGCGTTCCGCAACAATTTCATAATGACCCTGCGGAAACTGGCCGAATGAAAAGTCGCCGGAATCACCGGTCAAAATGGAAGAGTGGGCGACATTTCCAGCGGCGGTAAGCAACTGAAGGCGAACTCCTGGTATGGGCTCGTCGGTATTATCGCGTCGCACTGTGCCGGAAATGATGAGGTCGTGATGGCCGCCGGGAATCTGTGATTTTTCCGCGTCCGGGGAGGGATGCACCCAAGCGAAAGCCAGCGAAAGCAGAACGTGAGCGAATGGGAGAAGCATGGGCTAATCAGGCTTAGCTCCGCCATGATACTCCGAAAGGTTTATGCGCTATGCGCGACGCAGCGTGATTAGAGTGATTTCTGGCGGGACACCGAGACGAACAGGAGCGCCGACGGTGCCGAGTCCGCGGTTCACGTAGAGGACGGAAAGGGGCGGCTGCGCGTGACTGGAGATCGGTGTTTCATTGCTGGCCTGGTAGTTTGCATCTTTGAGCGCGCGGTTATTCGCGGCGGGCATCGAGAGCGGGCGGAAGTAGGCGCCGGCAATGTAATCGGTGATAAAGCGCGCGGCGCTCAGGCGGTGATCGAGAATTTCCACTTGAATTTGACCGCCATGCGTGTGGCCGGCTAGCGACAGCTCGATGCCCAACTCAGCGGCGCGATTGAACGTGTTCGGATTGTGCGAGAGCAGGATGTTCGGCATGTCTCGACGAACCAGCGGAGCGAGATCGGGAAGCATCTGAAGGCGGTGGCCGCCGGGGGTGCGCTCGCGCTGATAATCGACGCCGAGAAGATTAAAATGGGCGCCGCGAAACGCGAGCTGCACATTTTCATGGCGAAGCAGCTTCATGCGGGATTGCGCGAAGAGGCGTTCCGCGGCGTCTTCGGCGCGGGCGTAGATTTCGTGATTGCCATTGCAACCGAAAATACCGAGAGGCGCGCGAAGCTTGCGTATTTCGTCGATGCAATCTTCGAGCGGATCGGAGGCCCCGGTGATGAAATCTCCGGTGACGACGGCGAGATCCGCGCCGAGGTCGTTGGCCATATCGACCGCGCGACGCACATCGGTGCGGCTCATGTAACCGCTGAGGTGGATGTCGCTAAGCTGGACGATGTGCATGCCATCGAGGGAGGGCGGGAGATTGGCGGTGGGGATTTCAACGCGGCGGACGCGA
>Ga0137418_10002618_pt1 | contig 16449 bp, 12 predicted proteins | sample CZODoug3_1_2_16f_FD_122242 | JGI IMG/M metagenome (GOLD analysis project Ga0137418, IMG submission 122242) | Vadose zone soil fungal communities from Angelo Coast Range Reserve, California, USA - CZODoug3_1_2_16fungal (Hybrid Assembly) | ecosystem: Environmental > Terrestrial > Soil > Vadose... | reverse complement strand
CGACTACACCCTGGCTCTCCTGGGCGGCCTCCGAAAGAAGGGAACGGGGATGGGCGGTGGCGGCGGACGCAACGGGGCGGTCACCGCTGACGCGCCCGAAGGTTTCTTTGCGGTACTCAAGAAGATGATGCGCGGCGACGTCGGGGTCTTCACCCGTTCCATCCAGCAGAACATGCAGCGCGCCCAGTCGCATGTCGAGCAGGAGTCGGCAGGGAAGTTGGATTCCAAGCTCGCTCACGATGTCGCGGCCATCACCGGCATCGCCTTGGTCATGATGTCGCTGAAGATGCTTCGCATCCTTCCCGGTATCCCGTTCTTCAGCGGCTACAAGACTTTGCTTCTCTATCCTCTTTATATCCTCGCGGCCGACCTCACGTATTCACGCTGGGGTGGGACGGTCTGCGGAACAATTATGGGTGTGCTCGGATTCATGCAGGGTGACGGTCGCTACGGCGCGATGGAGATACTGAAGCACACCGCGCCCGGCTTCGTCGTCGACCTCAGCTGGCCGTTGCTGCGACGCATGATCAGCCGTGATTCTGTCACCGGCCTTCGCAGACTTATACCCATCGCGATCCTGTGCGCGTTCGGACTGCTGTTGGCGGTCGCGCGCACCTCGACCGAATTCGTTACCGTCCTGTTGATCCGCTCCCGTGACGCCATCCTCTTGTTCCCGGCAGCGAAGCTCTTGCCCAACGTGATCGCAGGCACGATGAGCGGATTTGTGACTTATTTTGTGCTACGCGCTTTTCGCGGCGCCGAGGCGGCTCCGAAATCGCTGGCTTCGCAGGGGCCATCGCAGACTATTGCAGTTGAATCACCGACCGAACTAGCCATTCAAGCTGCTCGTTCTACTTCGGGCCAGGGTTCGGGCCGCGGAGGAGGCGGAGGCGGCGGTCGGGGTATGGGCGGTGGCGGAGGCCGCCAAGATGGGGATTAGCTGCTGGGCCTGCGACTGGGCCGAAAAAAATCATACTAATGATGCGAAAATGATCGGGCCCTCCGTGCCAGCAAGCGCCATTTTTCGTTGACACCCACCAGCAACTCGCCTAAAGTTCTGTTTCACCCCAGACATTCCCGCCAGTGTCAAAACACCGTCGCGGAAGCTTGCAGTCTTAGGACTGAAAGTGTGTCTGACATTGTCTAGTTGTTTCACCGGTCCGCAACATCGGAGGGTTCACTGAATGGCATCTCCCGCGGTAAGTAGACCTAAGCGTGCTCATATACCCAGCAAATTGATGCGAGAGTCCCTGCTCGACAAGCAGGTGATGGCCTCCACCGATTCCGACACAGAAGTCTGCATTCTTCCTGACGTCAACATCCTGGTCTTGGGCGGGCAGAGCATTCTGGATCGTGGCAAGAAGGCCATGACCCCGGTGCTCGATGCCATCGTGAAGAGCCGCAAGAAGCACAAGCTGGTCATCGGAGTGGGCGCCGGCGCGCGCGTGCGCCACACCTACCACATTTGCCTCGACCTCGGCATTCCGCTGGGCGGCATGGCCATGGTCGCAGGGGCGGTCGACGAACAGAACACCCGCCTCGTCGCATCACTGTTGGCGAAACATAAGGGTATAGCTCTGAATAAAGATCACTTCCTTGATCTTCCTCTGTGGCTCGAAGCAGGCATGATCCCTATCACCACCGGCATGCCCCCATACCACTACTGGGAGCCACCCAATAACAACGCCGATCGCATGCCGACCCACGGTGAAGACTTGGGAATGTTCATGATGGGCGAAGTCCTTGGTGGCCGCTCTGTCATTTACATCAAGGACGAGGACGGCCTCTACACCGAAGATCCCAAGAAAAACCCCAAAGCACGTTTGATCCCGGCCATCGAAGCCAATGAATTACTGGAGATGAACCTTCCCGAACTCATCTTGGAGAAGTCGGTAGTCCAGACCATGGTGAATTCGCGCCACATGAAACAGGTGCAGATCGTGAACGGATTGAAACCCGAGATGATCAGCCGCGCATTGAACGGAGAGCCGGTCGGCACCGTCATTTACTGCGGAGAAGAGAACCACCCCTCCAAAGGCATGTGGCCGTGGACGGACGGACGCAAGAAGTCTGCGAAATCCAAAAACGGTAAGGTTGGCAAGAAATCTGTTCGGAGGGCCCGCTAATGGCACGTAACGGAAACGGCAGTATTCCCCAGCGCCGCACCATCCAGATGACCCACGGCAACACCACGTCATCGGTCACGTCGGTTCTCACCGATACCACGTATGAAGATCCGATCCTGGTATTGCCTGACACCAACGTGATCAAGATCGGAGGGCAGAGCATCATGGACCGCGGCCGATCCGCCGTCTTCCCCTTGATCGAAGAGATCGTGGAGAATGCCAAAGATCACCAGATCCTGATCGGCGCCGGCGGCGGCACCCGCGCCCGTCACGCTTATTCGCTGGCTCTCGATCTTGATCTTCCCACCGGCGTACTTGCCTCCATCGGCTGCGCAACCTCGAGACAGAATGCGCGCATCCTGCAGATGCTTCTCGCCAAGCACGGCGGCGTTTACCTGAATCCGGAAGATTTCGAGAAGCTCCCGCTGTATTTCCGCGTCGGTTGCATCCCGGTCATGGTGGGCATGCCTCCCTACGAATATTGGGAAAAGCCGACCAAGGGTTCGCGCATCCCGCAGAACCGCACCGATTCCGGCGTTTATCTCACTGCCGAATTTCTTGGTGCGCGCACCTGCATCTTCGTCAAAGATGAAGACGGCCTCTACACCGACGATCCGAAAAAGAACAAGCACGCCAAGTTTATTCCCAAGATCACGGTGCAGGAATTGCTGGACCGCGATCTGGATGATCTCGTAGTCGAGCACATCGTGCTCGAGAACATGCTGAAGGCGCGCAACGTGCGCTCCATCCAGGTTATCAACGGGCTGGTGAAAGGCAATCTGACGCGCGCCATGAATGGCGAACACGTCGGAACCATCATTTCTGTGGATTGAATTCAGGGATGACGTATTAAAGGCGCGGAGAACCCGCGCCTTTTTTATTTCAGAAACCGACCATCACCGGCTCCGGCGTCAGCTCGATGCCGAATTCGCCCAAGACCTTCTTTTGTATCTCGTCTTTCAGCAGGATGATGTCCGCGGCCTTGGCGCCGCCGCGGTTCACGATCGCGAGCGTGTGCTTGGACGAGATCCCCACCGGTCCGCGCGACAATCCCTTGTGAAAACCAGAGTGCTCGATCAGCCATGCCGCCGAAAGCTTCACCAGCTCGTTCGCTCCCGGCCAGTTCGGCACATTCTTTCCGTCAGACTTTGTAACAACCTGCTGGTACATATAGGGAGTGACCTGTGGATTCTTGAAAAAACTTCCCGCGCTGCGACAATCATCATCGCCTTCGACGATCAACATCGCCTTGCTGCGGCGAATCTCGCGCACCGCATCGCGCACTTGCTGCAAGGTCGGCTCGGGAATGCTCCGTTCGGCGAAATATTTTTGCAGGTCGGCATAGACTAAGCTGGGTCTTTCGCCTGGCCTCAGCCGATAGGTCACGCGCAGCACGATGAATCGTCCGGGTTCATCGGCATTGAAGCGGCTCTTGCGATACCCGAAGCGGCATTCGTCAGCCGTAATGTCGACCACCTCGCCGCGCTGCATGTCCAGCGCCCGCACGGCGGCGATCGAGTCGCGCACTTCCTGGCCGTAAGCTCCAACGTTTTGCACCGGAGTCCCGCCGATGGTGCCAGGAATTCCGCTCATGCATTCGATCCCGGCGTAACCCTTCGCGACGACCTCAGCCACAAAGCCATCCCAGTCTTCGCCGGCACCGACGTCGAAGAGGTCACCGCGCTGGGAGACGCCCTTGATCGCTAGGTGCAGCACCAGGCCGCGCCAGCCCGCATCGGAGACGACCAGATTGCTTCCGCCCCCCAAAACGAAAAGTGGGAGTGAGTGCTTGCGCGCGTGATCCACAGCGGCTGCGACTTCGAACTCCGTCTCCGCCTGCGCATACCAACGCGCCGGGCCGCCCACCTTGAAGGTGGTCAAGGGAGCCAATGGGATTTTTTCCTGGAATCTCAATGACGCCAGATTATCATGGCTTTTCCAAGCCTCAACGCTCTGCGCAATGCGTCGGTATCGGATAAAATCGAATGAGGAGACAGCAAAATGCCGATGTACCCGGAAGTGATGTTGGTGCCCATGCGCGAAGAGTTGACCCGCGCCGGAGTCGAAGAATTGCGCAGCGCTGAAGAAGTTGCAAACGTGCTCGACCGCAACGAAGGCACCGTGATGCTGGTGGTGAATTCTGTCTGCGGTTGCGCCTCCGGAAAGATGCGGCCGGGTGTGCGGCTCGCGCTCGAGCACGCAAAGCAGAATGCGACACTTCCCGATAAAGCCGTGTCGGTATTCGCCGGCCAGGACCGCGAAGCCACTGAGAAGGCGCGCTCCTACACCGCGCCCTTCCCACCCTCATCGCCATCGATTGGGATTTTGCGCGACGGCAAGCTCGTCTACTTTATGCAGCGCAGCGACATCGAGATCCGTCCTGCCCAGGAGATCGCCGGTCTGCTGGTTGACGCTTTCAAGAAGTATTGCGCCAAAGCATCCGTGTAGACTGAGTCTCGCGTCAGAGCGCCGCGATTCTGCGGCGCTCTGTGTTTTGGTACTTGTCTTACCAGGTCTACCCCACGCGTACTCGATTCTGCCAAATAGCCTTGATCACGTTGACACCATCGCAATTGGTCTTTATCGTTACGCGTTCTCGTAACGAGAGGGACTTTTGGCCAGAAAATATCTGCCGCTGATGTTTTGCCTGATAACGGCACAGCTTACATCCGCCCAGTCTGGCGTCTCCGAACGCAAGTACAAATGGGAGATTGAGGTCCACGCCAGTGGCTTTCTCAAAGACGATGCCAATGGCGGAGTGAAGACGCTGCCCGGCCCAGGGGACTCATTCGCGACCGTCGCGCCGAACGTGAATTCGCGTGCGGTCTCCTCCTTTCTTTTTGGGGACGGCAACGCTCTGATCAATCAAATACTGGTCGGCCAGGGTTTGAACCCCATTCCTTCGCTCAATGCAGCGATTGTGAATAACCGCTTTGCGCTTGAGCGCCAGAGCAATATCGGCGTGGGTGTCAGGGTGTCGCGCTACGTAGGGAAGCGGATTTGGCTTGATTGGACCAATGAATACGACATCGATTACGACAACGGCAGTTTCGAGATCAACGAGAAAGAAGAGGCTGACGGTTTCCTCGCTATGCAGGCATGGGTCACATCATTGGGATCATTGTTTGAGGCATGTGGCGCGCCATGCCCCCACTCAGTTGCCGGCCACATGGACACGACGCACGAAAAAGGACACCAAATCAGCTCTGCGCTTACTGTGAATTACGACCTTCAGCGCGAGGGTCGATTCGTTCCTTACATCGGCGCCGGTGGGGGCTTAGTGATGTCATTCGCCGGGACACCTCGCCAGGAATACTTCGGCCACTTCTCGCTGCGCAACCACACGATTCAAGGAACCGATCATGTAAGGGTGGATTTCCAGGTGCCGGCGGTCGTGCCTGCCCTCATCGTTGCCGCCGGAGCGAAATATGAGCTGAATGACCGCTGGGGTCTGCGCATGGAAATACGCAATAACTTCGAGTCTCATTCTTTCAAGACACTCGTCACCGCGATGCCGGAGTTCAGCGACGGTGGAAGCGGAAATGCGATCGTCCTCTCCGCCGGGGACACAGGCATCCAGTTCAGTGACAATCAGTCCTTCGCCTCTTCGACTCTATTCAAGCCTCTTGCGCAGTTTCGTACGTTCAAGTCCACGGGATTGCGCTACGAAGGAAGGATCTCGGGCGGCGTCTATTACCGTTTTTGAGTCGCGGTGAAAGCCTTGATAGCTATCTGACGTGGTTCGATACCGACCGGGATCATGGTGAACAGGCTCCACGCCGGTTTATCAGGATTAATGAAAATGACCGCCACGTCATTGGATTTCGAGTCAGCCACAAGAAGAAAGTACTGCTTGCCGTTGCGTGCCGGTTGCAATGCCAACGCATCCGGTTTGCTGCCGACCGCGATCGCCTTCAGAAACTTACCATTCCCGATGGAATAAACGCTCACCGAATCCGAACCAAAATTGCTTTCGTAAAGCAGGGAATTGTCTGCGCTCACCAGTCCACGCACGGGATTGCCGCCCATGGGCTGCGTGTTTCCGACTTCATTGTTGCCGGTCTCAATGGTTGAAACCGAATCCGAACCGAAGTTGCTGACGAACATTTCGCCGCCGTCCGGCTTCAAGGCCAGGTGCACCGGCATCGCACCGACATCCAGCAGGGTTAGCAGCTTTTCAGCCTTCAGATCGATCACCGCCACCTGGCCCGGACCGTCCTCTTTTTGCGCAGCCTGCCTGCGTTCGTTTTGCTTTCGATTTGCGGACGCGGACGACGCTTCGCAGACCACGAATGCCTTGCTGGAATCGGGCAGAATCGCGACGTCAGTCGGCTGCGCACAGACCGGGATGCTGCTGCGCAACCGGAATTTGTCGACATCGAGCAGGCTGACGGAATCGTGTCCACGGTTGGAGACCACGACCGTTTTTCCGTCGGGAGTCACGCGCGCCATCCCCGGCGCAATGCCAACCCCGATGGTCGCCACAACCTTGCGGCCGGCAAGGTCGATCACTGAAACATTATTGGACGCGGAATTGGCGACATAGGCGTGCTTGCCGTCGGCAGAGACGTCGATGAAATAAGGAGCACGATCCAACCCGACGGTCGCAACTACAGCATTGCGCTCCGCATCGATGACACTTACCGAGTTGGAGTCCGTATTAACAACGTAGATTTCATTGCGCGTCGGGCTTACCGCGATGCCGGTAGGACTCTTGCCGACCGGAATAGTCTTAACCGTCTTGAAACTCAGGTTGTCGATCACCGTGACGTCGCTGCTCTTCCCGTTGGTGACGTAGGTGTATTCGCGATATGCCGGCGGATATTCGAGGGCGGGTTCGTTGCAGCCTGCAAGAGATCCGACTAGCAGCGCGGTCACTGCTAGTCCACGGATTTGGGAAAGTAGATTCAATAGGGATGGGTGAGACAACAACGGATCAACGGACGGCCGCGGTCTGGGCGCTGTTTGCGGCTGTCGGAACACTGCGATGCAGGATGCCGGCCATCTGCCGGATCTCGGTCATCAGTTCTTCAAACTGTTCCGGATAGATGGATTGCATTCCGTCGGAGAGCGCACGATCGGGATCGTGGTGCACTTCGATCAGCAGCCCATCTGCCCCCACCGCCACCGCCGCCCGCGAGAGTGGTAACACTTTGTCGCGCTTGCCGGTGCCGTGGCTGGGATCGACCAGGATCGGGAGATGGCTGAGCCGCTGCACCGCAGGAACCACGCTGAGGTCGAGCGTATTGCGGGTGTGATCGGCGAAGGTGCGCACTCCGCGTTCGCAGAGGATCACGTTGTAATTGCCTTCGCTCATCAGATACTCGGCCGCCATCAGGAACTCTTCCAGTGTCGCCGCCATGCCGCGCTTCAACAACACCGGTTTGCTCGCCTTTCCGGCACGCTTCAGAAGGGAAAAATTCTGCATGTTGCGCGCGCCGATCTGGATGATGTCGGCATATTCTTCCACCAGGTCGAGCGATTCGTTGTCGATGGCTTCAGTCACGATCTTCAGTCCGAAGCGATCGCGAACTTCCGCCATGATCTTGAGTCCCTCTTCGCCTAATCCCTGAAAAGAATACGGGGACGTGCGCGGTTTGTAGGCGCCACCGCGGAAGAATTGCGCTCCTGCCTTCTGCACCACGGCCGCAACCGCGAATGCCTGCTCACGACTTTCGATGGCACAGGGGCCGGCCATGATGGCGAGATCGCGTCCACCGATCGAAGAATTGGAAAATTTAACGATGGTGTCGTCTTCTTTGACGTCGCGCGACACTAATTTGTACGGCTTGGAGACGCGGATGACTTCCGCGACGCCCGGCAGCTCATCCAGTCCGCCTGCCTGCACCGCGCCCTGGTTGCCGGTGATGCCGATGGCGGTGCGCTGCGCACCTGGAATGGAATGGGCTCGATAGCCCAATGACTCGATCTTTTCGCACACCGCGCGGACTTGCTCTTCCGTGGCATGCGCCTGCATCACGACCAACATTATGTTTCTAGTGTAACTGGGCTGCGAAGATTGGGCAAAGCTTAGGGCGTGCAGTAGAACAACCGAGCCGGCAGGATATTCCTCGGCTCGAAGTCCTGTTGCACCTTGCCAAAGACCGGCTCCAGATAGGGCAGCACGGTGCGGGTGAATTGATACACCAGGAACCCGCCCTCGGGATGCAGCAGTTTGTGGGTGTCCGTGAGGATCTGGCGGCGGATCGGCGCGGGGATGGTGGTATAGGGAATGCCCGAGATCACAAAGTCCGCGCGCTCGAGATTTAGTTTGGTCAAAATGTCGCGAACCTCGCTGGCCGATCCGCAAATCACGCGCAGCCGGGGGTCCTGGACTTCGCGTTCGATGAAGCGTACGAAATCCGGGTTCATCTCGATCGCCACCAGGATCGCATCCGGGCGCATTCGCTTCAGGATCTCCTGCGTCATATTGCCGATACCGGGGCCGTACTCCACGAGGACACGCGCGCGTTTCCAGTCGATGCGCGACAAAAGATTGTTGACCAGATAACGTGAGCTCGGGACCAGCGATCCGAGCTGCATCGGGTGCTTGAAGAAATTCACTGCAAATAAGACAAGTTGACGCGTTTTTGCCGACCACCGGGACGATTTCAAGCGAGCGATTTCTCCTTGTGCTAATGCGGTACCAGATCCGGCAAATGGGTCCTGAGTTTTCAATTGATGAACTTTGGAGCTTGCCATATTCTCACATGGCCCCAACTTAGAGTGAGAAACCACCGCCAACCGATGCCCCAAACCCTGGAACCTGCCGCCGAAAAACTGCCGGCCTGGCAGTTCGCCGCGCGCGTCGTGTTTGGATTGCTGCTGCTGATCAGCTCCGTTTATGGGGTCCTGGCCTATATGCCAGACACCTATTTCGCCTTCATCCAAGCCCCATTTCAACAGTGGCTGCCGCGGCTGATCCGCCTTCAGCCGGCGCTGCTCCTCCTGCTAGTGATCGTGCTGGGACTGTCGCTTTGGAAACTGCGAAGAACGGCTCAAGATGCGCGGCTGGCAGTCCTCTTCCTCATCACCAATACAGCTGTTGCCCTCTGGATGGTCGCGGCCGCCCCCTTCTCGCATCTAGTCAATGACTCGCGCAGTTTTATCTGGGCTATCGTCATATTGTTTCCGCTGCTCTGGCTGGCGATCGCAGACCTCAGGCGCGATTGGACGGCGGTTCAACGGAGGCCATTCTCTTCAGGAACTTTGAGATTGTGGCCCGCAGTAGCTCTGGGATTGTGGATAGGGGTTCTGATCCCTGGCGCCGCGTACATTCGCTATTCACTGAATGGCCAACCACCCGCCCTGCAACTCAAGGACTATGGGGTCTGGCTGTGGGCGCTGATCACTCATGTCTGCTTCTTTGCGGGGTTGATATCCATTATCAACCTGGTCCGGACCCTCTCAGACCGCAGCCGCAACATCAGCGCTTCACGGTTCGTAATGTTCCTGATTCTTGCGTGGCTGGCAGTCAGGGTGCTGTTCGTTAAAGTGATCGACCCGGCCGTGCCTTTTACCGGCGTTGAAGCCGAAATCTACGCGACCGCCATCGCTCTGGCTTCGGTCGCATGGGGTGCGTCCCTTCGAATCATGTGGCTTCGCCGATCGCCGGCGACCTCTACGCCGCAACGTCCGAAATCTCGCCGAAGAACATGTACGGCAGCGTTGGTCTTTTCCGCTGCGTTCGCCTTCACCGCACCCGCTTTCATCGGGTTGCTGGACTGGAATGGCATCCTGGAGAAACTTTCCGCTGTATTGCTGTGGGTCATCCTGCTTGGGGTATTGCTGCCGCAGTGGCCGGCATGGCAGAAAAGTGCTCCCTCATTGTCCCGATCTTTCGCATGGGTGATTCTTACGGCCTCGCTCCTCGCAGCCAGCACCTGGGCCCAATCTCACCTGGCTACAGGATCGGGCGTCAAATCTCAAAACGCGATTCGGGAAGCCTTCGGCAGGCATGCCTTTATGGACCCATCCGTCCAGGTGATAGGGCAGACTCTCGCCATCGGGCACACGGCTCCCTGCGATGCATTGTGCGAATTCTTGAATCAGCAAACCAATATTCCTCCATCGATGGAAGTCAAGGCGGTGGATATCGGCCTCGTCCAAGAACTCAAGGCCACCAAGACGCCAAGGCCAAATATTTTCATCGTCGTGGTCGACAGCCTTCGGCAGGACTATGTCTCCGCCTACAACCCCGCCGTCGATTTCACCCCTGAGTTAGGCAAGTTCGCCGCGGATAGCGTGGTCATGCGCAATGCTTTTACCCGATACGCCGGCACCACCTTGTCGGAACCTTCGATTTGGACAGGCAGTATGTTGCTGCACAAGCACTTCGTGCAGCCATTCCACCCCTTGAATAATTTGGAAAAAATGCTCGACCTGGATGGCTATCGCAAGTTCGTGACCGTCGACACTACTCTTCGCGTGTTACTGCAACCTTCCTCCAACACCGTCCCGCTCGACGACAAGGTAAAGACATGGACCGATACCGACCTTTGCACCACGGTGCAAGACTTTGAATCGAAGCTGGAAGCTCAGAAAGATCGCTCCCAACCCATCTTCCTGTACACGCAATCGCAGAACATCCACATCATCTCCATCAGTAATCATGCCTCTCGCATCCAGCCGCAACGTTACTATGGTGACTTCAATCCTTTGATTGCAACCGAACTCCAGCGTCTCGACGGTTGTTTCGGCGGCTTCATCCATTACTTGAAGTTCACAGGTTTATACGACAACAGCGTGATCGTGGTCACCGCCGATCACGGGGAAGCGGTCAATGAGGTTGGGCACCGTCGCCACGCCTTGGCTATCCATCCCGAGATTCTCCGGGTCCCGTTGATCATCCATCTGCCACAAAAGCTTCGTTCGAATCTCTACTACGACACCACCAAACCCGCATTCACCATTGATGTGACACCCAGCCTTTTCTATCTGCTGGGACATCGTCCGGTTTTGAATGCTCCGGAACTGGGCCGGCCGTTGTTCACCGGTGACAAAGCGGAGCACGACGCTTACCTTCGCGAAGATTATCTGGTGGTCTCGAGTTACGGTCCCGTCTACGGACTGCTTTCGCAGAACGGCCAAAGATTATTCGTCGACAACGAAGTTGACGGAATCCGCCAGTACTTCGACCTCCAAGCGGATCCCTGGGGTAAGAACAACTTGATCACTACGGAATTGGCCGTCGCCAACGGGAACGTACTGCGGCAGCGCGTGCAGGCCATCGCAGACCAATATCACTTCAAATACCGCCGGCCCACACTGCTCGACTGGGCTCTACGCTGAATTTTCCGATGCTACAATCGCAATAACCCCCTCTGATGCCCCGGTCCATCAAACAAGAACAAGACATTCTGAAAATGCCGGTTCCCACCGAACCGCCCCGGCTGACCTCGCGCCGCATCGGCATCCACACATCTACCTCAGGCGGACCGGAAACCGCCGCGGAGCGAGCGTACCGATTGGGCTGTAATACCTTTCAGATATTTTCTTCCAGCCCGCGCATGTGGCGGCCGTACACCATCGCTGCCTCGCAATGCGAGGCGATGAGTGCGTTGCGCGCGAAGTATGGCCTCAAGCCGCTGGCCATCCACACCAGTTATCTGGTGAACATGGCGGGAGCCGGTTCTGAGTTCCTCGAAAAATCGATCGTGGCATTCCGCGGCGAGCTGGAGCGTGCGCTCGCCCTTTGCGCGGAATACCTGGTGCTGCACCCGGGCTCATTCCGCAACGTGACACGCCAGGTGGGTCTGCAGTGCGCAGCCGATTCCATCGGCCGTGCCGCCGACGGACTCGATCTTCCGCAGAATGGATTAAAGGTAGCGATTGAAAACACCGCCGGGGCTGAATACTCTCTGGGCGGTTCCTTCGAACAAGTCGCGGAGCTGCTCGACCGCTTGCGCAGTGTTGTCCCCGTTGCTGCATGCATCGATACTTGCCACTCGCATGTTTCGGGATACGACATCGTCTCCCCCGAAGGATACGAAGAGACGATGCGCCAGCTAGACTCCACCGTCGGGCTGAAGAATGTCGCCGTGTGGCATTGCAATGACGCTAAAGCCGCGCGCGGCTCCAAGCTCGACCGTCACCAGCACATCGGGCAGGGAACGATCGGGGCTGCCACCTTCAAGCGATTGTTGAACGATCCGCGTAATGCGCATGCGGCGTTCATTGCCGAAACGCCCATCGATGAGCCCGGAGACGACCTGCGCAATATCAACGCTCTGAAGTCGCTGGTGGATGGCTCTGAGACTCCCGGTGATCAGCCGAGACCCGAGCGTGTTGCGGCAAGGGCAGCCAAAGCCAAAAAATAATCCGCGTCCCCTATAATTTGAATAAGTAGAATCATGCCCGACCAACCTACAACCGAACCCGTGTCCGAGCAGAAAGAGCTCCGCTACGATGCCCATCCCATCGAGGAGAAGTGGGCGGCGCGCTGGGCTGCGGACCCGAAGCTCTACGCCGCCGAGCCTGCCGGTTCGACCAAGAAGAAGTACTACGTGCTCGAGATGTTGCCGTATCCCTCAGGGGCGCTGCATATGGGACACGTGCGCAACTACGCCATCGGCGACGCTCTCGCCCGCCACATGTGGATGCGCGGCCACAATGTGCTTCATCCGATGGGGTGGGATGCCTTCGGTCTTCCCGCCGAAAACGCCGCCATCAAGAACAACGTTCCGCCAAAGAAGTGGACGCTCGACAACATCGCCATCATGAAGGGCCAGATGAAGCGGCTTGGCTTCGCTTACGACTGGTCCACCGAGGTCACCACCTGCCTTCCCGAGTACTACCGCTGGAACCAGTGGTTTTTCCTCAAGATGTTCGCGGGTGGCCTCGCCTATCGCAAGAAGAGCAAGGTCAACTGGTGTCCGCAATGCTGCACCGTTCTCGCCAACGAGCAAGTGGTTAACGGTCGCTGCTGGCGTCACGAAGATACAGTCGTCGAGCAGCGCGAACTCGAGCAGTGGTTCCTGCGCATCACCAATTACTCCGAAGAGCTATTGCGCGACCTCGACAAGCTGGAGCACTGGCCAGACAAAGTCCGTACCATGCAGCGCAATTGGATCGGCCGCAGCGAAGGCGCCAATGTCGATTTCGCGGTGGAGGGTAGCAAAGACAAGATCACCGTCTTTACCACGCGGTTAGACACCATCTTCGGCGCCACCAGCGTGCAGCTCTCGCCCGAGCATCCACTCGTCTCCGAGTTCGTAAAAGGGCACGATGAGCTGGCCGCGAAGGTTCAGGAATTCATCGCGGAGCAACGAAAAGCTAAAGAAACAGGTGACGTCGGGTCGATCGAGAAGCACGGCGTCGATACCCGCCGCTTCGCCATCAATCCGTATAGCAAAGAAAAGCTGCCCATCTGGATCGCCAACTACATCGTTGCCGACTACGGCACGGGCGCCATCATGTCCGTCCCCGCGCATGATGAGCGCGACTACGAGTTCGCCCAAAAATACAAGCTGCCGGTGAAGATCGTCATTATGCCCACATCGGACCGTGATGGCATTGGGGTCGGCAAGCCTGCCGATGTTTCCCAGCCGCTGCTTCCATTCACCTCGCTCGATAGCCTAGTCATCAACTCGGGTCCCTTCGATGGTCTCAGCTGTCGCGAGGCCATGAAAGAGATGGCAGCAGTCGCGGAGAAGAAAGGGTTTGGCAAAGCGACCGTCACCTATCGCTTGAAGGATTGGGGCATCTCCCGCCAGCGTTATTGGGGAACTCCCATCCCCATCGTTCACTGTCCGAAGTGCGGAGTGGTGGCTGTACCGGAAAAAGATCTTCCGGTGCTCCTGCCCGACAATGTTGATGTCAGCGTGCAGGGGCAGTCGCCGCTGGCGAGCGTGCCGGAATTCGTGAACGTGAAGTGCCCGAAGTGCGGAGGAGCGGCGCGCCGCGAGACCGATACCATGGATACCTTCGTCGACTCCTCCTGGTATTTCTATCGCTACTGCGATCCAAAAAATTCCAACGCGCCGTTTGACAGCAAAGCCGTCTCGTATTGGTTTCAGATCGACCAGTACATTGGCGGCGTGACGCACGCCATCCTGCACCTTATTTATTCCCGCTTCTGGACGAAGGTGATGCGCGACTTAGGCCTGATCAAGAACGACGAGCCGGTCGAGCGCTTGTTCACCCAGGGCATGGTCACCTACATGGGGTCGGCCATGTCGAAGAGCAAGGGGAACGTGGTCGCGCCGGATGACATTGTGGAACGCTTCGGCGCTGACACGGCGCGTCTGTTCGTGTTGTTCGCCGCTCCGCCCGAGCGCGACGTCGAGTGGAACCACGACGCTGTCAAAGGGATTCACAGCTTCCTCGGCCGCGTCTACCGCTTCGTGATGCGGCACGGGGTGACGAATGGTGGCGGCACATCCGCTACTAAGGACGGTCCAGGTCTTTCCCCCGCAGCCCGCAACCTGCAGCGCAAGCTCCACCAAACCATCAAGCGCGTGAGCGACGACTTCGCCGGACGCTGGCACTTCAACACCTGCGTCGCCGCCATCATGGAATTGGTGAACGAGCTGTATGGCGCAGAATCCGCCATTGCGGCGGGCGAGATCCCGCCAACCTTCTTGCGCGAAGTCCAGCGCGATTTGGTCCTGCTGCTCGCACCCTTCGCTCCTTACCTATCGCACGAGCTCTGGGTACACATGGGCGAGAAGTCGAATCTTCTCAGGGCTCCCTGGCCAACGTACGATGCTGCGCTCGCCAAGGAAGATGAGATCGAGATCCCGGTGCAGGTGAACGGCAAGTTGCGCAGCAAGGTTGTGGTCGCCGCCGGCACGGCAGACGACAAAGTCCGCGAGCTTGCACTTGCCGATGAAAAAGTAAAGGTGTTCACCGATGGGAAGCAGATCGCAAAAGTGATTATCGTCCCTGGCAAGCTCGTGAATATCGTGGTGAAGTAGGCTGCGCTGCTCGCGTGCATGAGCGAATCTTCCCCAATCCGCGCCGGATTCGCAGTCGTCAACCGAAATCCATCTATCGCTGCCATCGAGATCGCGTGGCGTTGGAGCTTCGGGTTGATCGGGACGATCCTTTTACTCCTCGGAACCAGGGCTTTTCTCGCCGGATTAAAGGTGTCCGAAGGTGATGAGCACGCATTGCATGGGCAAGATCCGATGATGATCGCCGCCGCGCTCATGCACATCCTGCAGCAGGGCGGGGTACTGCAGAGGTTCTTTGGGATCATGGCTGCGGTTGCGATCCCATCGGCTCTTGTCTGGATCGCCGCTGCTACTCTGGGGCGCGCTGCGACTGTGAGGCGATTGATTCCAACCTCGCGTGTGAACGTAAAGGCAATCTTCGGAATTACCCTCGCACGAGCGGGACTGTTGTTGGCTGCAGTTATTTCGTGGTACGCGTGGATGGTGCTGTGCGCCTTCCTGACGCTTTCTTCTGCCGAGCCGAATTATCCGCTCTACTTATTGCTCTCCATGCTCGCGCTGCCGGTGATCGCGATCGTTTGGGGAATCTTGAATTGGATCTTGTCTTTGGCCCCGTTGGTCGCTGTGCGCGACGGAAGTAACTCCTGGAAGGCCTATAGCGACACGGTCCGGGTGGTTCGCCGGCATCGCGGCGAGTTTGTCTCGGTTACCACCTGGCTGGGACTCCCACGCTTGGCCGCCATGGTGATCGCCTTTATGATCGCGCTCGTGGTCCTCATCGCAAGTGACTCAGTTGTCATCGGAAGCATTGCACTCGCCATCATCACGCTCGCCTATTGCGGCGTCGCCGACTACCTCTATATTGTTCGTTTGGCCGCCTATTGGCAGATCATTGCGGCAAGGCATGACGAGTTTGTGCCTGCGTTTGCAATAAGATCAGACAGGTTGAGCTGAGGAGGATGGATGTTTCGTGGCAGGTCAACCAACTACTTTGTTACGGTCGGGTTCGTCGCGTTGTTGAGTGCCCGGCTCTATTCCGAAGACCACAAACTGAGAGAAAAGGCCCACGAGCTTCTCCAGAAGGCCGCGACCACGGTGGCTGATGAGAACTACCACACGCCTTCCTACCATCTGGAGGCGCAATTCAAGTTGCTTGGGATGGAGCACCACGATGTCGACGGGACCTACGTAAACGACTTTAAGAAAGACGAACAGTGGCGCGTTCGGGTGACTGCGGGTGATTTTGTTGAATTAAGGGTCCGCAACGGCGACCATGTCTGGTGGAAGCGCAACGAAGACTACACTCCGTTCCGCGTGGAGCAGTTGCTGCGTTCGATTCCTCCCCAGTTCTGGCGGCTCACCGATACCGACGTGGTCAAGAGCATCGACTCTTCACGCATCGCGGGGGCGACGGCTACGTGTATCAC
>Ga0137418_10002615_pt1 | contig 16455 bp, 18 predicted proteins | sample CZODoug3_1_2_16f_FD_122242 | JGI IMG/M metagenome (GOLD analysis project Ga0137418, IMG submission 122242) | Vadose zone soil fungal communities from Angelo Coast Range Reserve, California, USA - CZODoug3_1_2_16fungal (Hybrid Assembly) | ecosystem: Environmental > Terrestrial > Soil > Vadose... | reverse complement strand
CCGGTCACGGACCCGGTATTCGAAATCGTGGGTGTCGTTGCCGACGCAAAGAACCAAGGCATTCAGGATCCGCCGCGACCAGAAGTATTTATCCCGTACACCGTTACGGGGTCTTTTGAACGCGGAGTCCTGGTTAGAACCGCACGCGATCCGCTGCCAATGCTTGACACGTTGCGGAGGGAGATCTGGGCAGTGGACCGAAACGTAGCGCTTACAATGACCGGTAGTCTCAAGGACTATCTGAAACGGTTTTCTTATGCGGAGCCGCGCTTTAGCCTAATTCTACTAGCCGTATTTGCGAGTATCGGTTTGGTCTTGGTTGGGCTCGGCGTCTACAGCCTGATCGCGTACACCGTGTCGCGTCAGACGCGCGAAATCGGAATTCGCATGTCTCTTGGCGCCACTCGTTGGCATGTGCTTCGCATGGTATTGCAGATGGGATTGCAGCTCATCCTGCTGGGTGCAGGTGCAGGTCTGCTATTGACGTTTGCCGTGACCCGCGTGCTGGCTCATCAACTGTGGAACATTTCTACGCACGATCCCATGACACTTGTTGGCGTGGTGGGAATTATTGGCCTTGTAGGTTTGGCAGCATGTTATGTTCCAGCCCGGCGCGCAACCCGAGTTGACCCCATGGTCGCTCTCAGATATGAGTAAGGACGTCTAGATGTGCCGATGCCATCCCCGAGCTCTAACTGGCAGCAATCTCGGCAACACATTCACTGATTAAGGGAGCGTTAGATCATCGTTGATGATTACGCTTCAGGTGAATGCTGATATGTTTCTCCGCTAGGATTCATCGAACGCTTTCCCATCGAACTGCTGAGTGGTTCTTCGCACCGATTCAGACATATCAAGACTCGAAATTCGAGAACATCCTTTGACTGCTTTGATTTCGTCAAGATGGGAACAGAGTTTGTCTGAAATCCAGATACCCATTGAAAATTTATCTTTCATCTGCCCCCGATGATCTGGTTTCGTGACAGGTTCAACACGACGTATATTCAGTTTCTTTAGTCTTGTGAAACCTCGCTCTAACGCGAATTGCTTCGTTCGAGTAACAACCAACTGTCGCAGTGTTTTCTGCCACGCCACCGAATGCGCAGACTTCAGCGCCTTGAGGTCAAAATGAATATCGATGGTTCCAACCTCTTGATTATGTGTGAGCAATCCCAAAACTAGGGTCCCGAGGACGAAAATTGCGGACATCGACCAAATAAGGTCGGGTCTTGCCATTACTGGAATATCGTCGGTCTTGTCGGTCTCGCCAGCGCGAAAAAGTGAGTCGTCCAACGTGGCCTTTGCCACGAGTGCTGCTCCGTCTAGCGATTCAATCATCGAGCAGACTCGCTTTAACAGTGGAGGTTTAAACAGGTCAAATCTGCCTGCTGTGTCGTGGCCCCACCTGTGCTGCTCAACGGCCCAAGCCGCCATCACAATCGTTTTCTGCCCAGAGGCAGCAGGAGGATAAGATTCATCCAAAAAGAAATAGTGCATTTGTTTGTCCCGTCGCATCCTACACCTTAGCGTCTTGTAGCCTCGCAATCCCATGATTGTTCCTCTCGCGCTTGCCTGACCTTCCTTCGCGGTTTCTTAGCGTGGCCTGTCGTTCGCCAAAACTCCGACCGCCTTTAGAATCAACAGAATAGCTTGCTGTCCCGGGCCAAAAACTTCATCGGAGAAGAAGCCATGTCGTTAAGCTTGGCTGCTGTAACATTGTTACGGAAATCATTTTGGCGAGGGACAGTCGATCCAACTGGATGTTTTCCCGGAACAAAGGCCTGCGGAGCCGTAGGCGGAGCGTTCAGGTCCGAGTGGAGGCAGGCGCCGAGGAATATGGTGGCGAGGACTTCTGATGCTACTCAAACCCTTCTCCATCTCGGGCCGCAACTCGAACCGGCTCCCTGAGGCCCGCGACAAACTGTCTATGTAGAATTCTATATGTAGTATGCTATATTGCTTGCTGGATCGTTTATGGCCCAACCGAACCTTACATATGCGACGGCATTTATTCTCAGAGCCATTTCGCAGGGGCACCCCTACGGGTTCGAGATCATGGACGTCACAGGCTTACCTAGCGGGACGGTTTATCCAGCACTGCGTCGGCTAGAAGCTTCGAGTCTTATCCGCGGTACCTGGGACAAGCGAACAAACAAGGGTAGTGGGCCCTCTCGTCGTTGTTATCGGATCACAAAGACTGGACAGGAGTTTCTCTCTCAGGCCGAAGAGCGGTTTCCGCTGTTGGGAGCACTTGTGAAGCGTTGATGTCTGATCATCAAAATTTCGGGAACCACTTGCCACCAGAAAGCCGCTTCCTTGTCCTCGTTGCAGGATTGCTTCTTTCCATCCGGGACCGTAGCGCTTGGCGGGAGGAATGGCTCGCTGAAATGTGGCATTGGCACCAGGAAACTGGCGGCGCTGGGAGACGCGCTCGATGGATTTTGCTTAAGCGATCCTTAGGCGCATTTCGTGACGCGAAATGCGTACTTGAAACGTGGTCTAACATCCGGGAAAGGCTGATCGACCTAGGGCGCTCGCCAATTGCCCTCGTGCTTTTATTCTCGGGCGCGTGGCTAGTCCTGACCATTTCAACTGGTGGACTATCCCGGTCCAGGGCACTCTTTCACTTTCTCGCTAATCCCAAGAACGACCTGCTTGTCACGATCTCAATGCCGAGTCCGTTCTTTTTAGTCGTAGAACAAACTCCTGCTTCGCAAGCCGCTTCTTGGATGGAGAGCAACCAAGGGTTTGAATCCATAGGGCGATGGAGGAGTGAACGGAGGATTATTGAGGCTAATGGCAAGCGTCTCCACAAGCGTGTGATGCTAGGTGATGAGGTCGTCCTGCAACTTCTGGGCTATTCGGTTCCGGGATGGGACGCCGTCCCTTCGCGCTCTTCCTGCGAAGTCCTTTTGAGTACCGGCTTCTCATCAGAATTCAAGACTTTGAAAGAAGTCCTAATCGGTGGTCAGCCGTGTTCCGTGGGCTTGCTAAGCCGGAGCGGTGAAATCCCTGTTCCAGAATTCGACGCCTTCGTCCGACTAAATGGTAGCAAAGGCTCTCCCGAGGAATTTGGAATCCTTGCGAAGCGCCGGGTTGGCTTCAGTCCTAAGCAAGTAGAGGCCGAGTTGCGGGCTCTGGTGAACACGCATCCGGGATGGGGGAACCCTGTTGTGAACAGCTTAGTAGAGCAACTCTCTGCCATCCTGAAATGGATTTTGACGGTCACACTGGGCGCGATCGCGGTGGCCATATGGCGCTGTCGCGTGAAGTCACTCTGGGCGTTTGTGCTGCTCCTGGTCCGAACCATCCTGCTCCTGAGCCTGCCATCCGCGATTTGTTTAGAACTGGTTGTGGCGCGTTCTCACCTGGTGGAAACCGGAGGAGTCGCTGCACTCGCGTCAGCAATTGGCTGGCTTATGCCCCTAACCAGTTGCCTAGCGCTCCTCTGTTGGCTGTTCCGAGACCACGCGCTGCGATGCCCAGTCTGTCAGCATTCCCTTGCTGAGCCTGTTTGGATCGGATGTGTAGGGAAGACCATATTTGAACCGTTCGGCACGGAATGGCTCTGCCTCGCGGGACACGGAAGACTGCTCCAGTCGAATTCCATCGCCCTTAGCCAACAGCCGGTGTGGCTCTCGTAGTTGGTGGGTTTGTATGTTCAGCAAAGGCTCTTCGCGTTCCGCAGAGCAGGTGAACATTCCTCAGAGGGGGCACAAATGAAAGCACTTTGGTTTGTTCTCTTTTTCGCTGGCTCGGTCTGTGCAGCAAACTCGGCCCAGGACGTCAAGCCTGTTGATGCCACTCGCGCGATCATTCAGGCCTTTGACACTCACTCAATCGTACTGTTCGGGGAAGTGCACGCAAACAAGCAGGAATACGAATTCCTGCGTGCTTTAGTCTCCTCCCCGCAGTTCGCGGATAAGGTCGACGACATCGTCGTGGAGTATGGAAACTCTCTATATCAAAAGGTAGTGGATCGCTACATCGCCGGCGAGGACGTGCCCATCGAAGAAGCCCAGAAGGCTTGGCGGAATACGATGGCGTTGGGCCCTGTATCGCCGGTCTATCCTTCTTTGTACGAAGCCGTCCGGCTAGTCAATCGCCAGCGTGTCGGAAAACATCAGCTCAGAATTCTTCTCGGGGACCCTTACATCAATTGGAACAACGTGAAAAGTCGCGAAGATGTGGGGCCTTACCTTGCCCACCGTGATGAATTCTACGCCAGCGTCGTGAAGGATGAAGTGCTCGCAAAACATCACCGTGCGCTGCTGATCGAGGGATGGGGCCACTTTCTGCGCTCACCAGAGGGCCCCAGCTCCGTGGAGAAGGACCTCCGCGCAGCCGGTGCCAGTACATTCGTGATCCTCTTCGCCACAAACGCCATCGGCGGATACAACGATCTGGACAAACGCTTCGACGCTTGGAAGGTCCCGGTGCTGATCCCGCTGAAGGGAACCTGGGTAGGCGAATTGTCCGCCATGCCCGTCTTGACGGGTGGGACTGCGCCGGCCGGTCCCAATTCGCTCAAGCTACAGGATTCAGCCGATGCAGTGCTTTATCTGGCTCCGCGGGACGCGCTCACCGCGGTAAACATGGCGCGGGCAGACCTGGAGGGTACGCCATACGGCCGTGAGATCGCACGGCGGCTCGAAATTCTTTTTGGCCAGTCTCCAAATATCTTCCCGGGAGCAACCGAAACTCCACAGTTCCCGCCCGGGTCCGGGGGGCCGCCTCCGCCGCTGCCACCTCCACCAAAAAGTATTCACGATCCTTTGCCTCCGAGACCAAACTAGGTGACGTGTTCCTTGATTGCTCATTCTTGACGCGACTTTGATCTCCGACGCCGAGCCCACCGACTCCGGTCCGTGATTCTTTTTCTGCCGCTAATATTTCTTGGGCACTGCTTCGGGCTAATTCCCATGCCCGGCGGCTTCGCAGCTTCCGCTTTCTCGGTTCCTCTCCTTAAATCTTGTGACTTGAACCATCGTTTGGCCATTTCGGAAGCATCGGTTAGCCGTTCATCGGCCTTTAACTCCTGTAAATCCGAACCCCGTCAGAGCGCCCCTTTGGACATTTGGAGCATCGGTTGGCCGGAAGAGCAGAGTCGGAAGCAATCCCCTCATAGACTGGGACCTTAACCCACATTATTATTGACAGGTAAGTTTTGCAGGCGTGTTTCGACAGCCAGCACCGCTAGAATCGCACCGCGAGGGCTGAAAGGTGTCTCTCTCATGCGAGTCGCTGCAATCTACGATATTCACGGTAACCTCCCCGCTCTGGAGACCGTGCTCCAGGAGATTCGCCAGGCAGAAATAGACCATGTAGTGGTCGGGGGCGATGTGCTTCCGGGTCCGATGCCACGTGAAACACTCGCGTATTTGCTGGATCTAGAGATCCCGGTCCAATACATCTTTGGCAATGGCGAGGTTGCGGTGTTGGAACAGATGGCAGGCAAGGAACCAGCCGCTGTCCCTGAACCGTATCGGCCCATTATCCGCTGGACGGCAAAGCAGCTGAATCCTGAACACGAGCAGTTGTTATCAGCTTGGCCGAGAACACTTCGCGTCGAAATTGACGGGCTGGGCATGGTGCTGTTTTGCCACGCGACGCCGCGAAACGAGAATGAATGCTTCACTCGATTGACGCCGGAAGAGCCGCTCTTGCAAATCTTTGATGGACTCGCTGCGCCACTGGTCGTCTGCGGCCATACGCACATGCAATTTGACCGAATGATTGGGGCAACCCGAGTTGTAAATGCTGGCAGCGTAGGGATGCCGTTTGGGGAACCAGGAGCCGATTGGCTCTTGCTCGGACCCGACGTTCAGCTCCGGCATACGCCTTACGATCTTACCAAGGCCGCTGAACGCATTCGAGGTACGAATTATCCTCAAGCGCTAGATTTTGCGACACAAAACGTCCTCAAGCCTCCATCAGAGGCAGAAATGCTTGAAGTATTCACCCGCGTTGAGCTGCGGTAGAAGCGCTTCTATGCCGCCGTCAGTAGAATTGGAGCGTCTTCTGTAATCATCAGGGTATGTTCGTAGTGGGCGGATATACTGCGATCTGCCGTCCTGACAGTCCAACCGTCCCGAGCTATGAACGCTCTGCCGGAACCAACTGCGATGATTGGTTCGACGGTGATTACCAAGCCCTCGGTAAGGATGTGCCTCGCTGTCGGGTCTGCAAAGTTCGGGACACGAGGCTCTTCGTGAATGGTGCGCCCGATACCGTGCCCACCCAGGTCACGGATCACAGAGAATCCGGCGCTTCGGACTTCTTGCTCGATCACTCGGCCTATCTCGGAAACGCGGACACCAGCGCGCGCTACTAGCATGGCCTTGTCGAAGGCTCGCTCGGCACGGGCGATGAGTCGTTGGCTCTCGCGCCGCACCGCTCCAACGGCCACGGTGACGGCGGCATCTGCCATGAACCCATCCTTCTCCACCGTGACGTCCAGCTTTACGACATCACCTTCGCGGAGTTGCCGCGAACTCGGAATGCCGTGGACTGCCTCGTCGTTGAGACTTATGCAGTTCGCACCTGGAAAATCATAGACCAAGGCAGGCGCAGATCGCGCACCACACTCACGCATTTCGCGCGCTCCAACTTCATCGAGTTCTGCCGTCGTGATCCCCGGACGCACGTGCTGTTTCATAGTCTCAATCACGCGCCGAACAACAGCGCCCGCAGCTCGCATTCGTTCAAGTTCTTCTGGGGAACGGATCGACACAGGGCCTCCATCGAAAAGAAGCTTTAGGCTATCCCATTTGCTTGTCCGCCCAAAGCGCGAAGTGATGTTCACATTTCAAATCTCGATGAAGGAGCCAAGAATGAAAACTATAATTCTCTCCACAAAGTGCACCCTATTCGGCACTTTCACACTAGCCCTGCTCGGCATGTTAGCCATTAGCCAAATCCCCACCCACGCTGCAACCGATACGGCCCGAGTTGTGAAGTGCGCGCAGAACGACATTGTGCCCGTGAAGGCAAAATTGCGCTTCTCGACGCTCATCACCCTGCCCGAGAAAGAAGAGATTCTCGACTTTACGACCGGCGACAAAAACTTTTGGATCATCAACAGCGCACGCAATCTCTGCTACATCCATCCCGCGCCGGTCGGCATTCGCAGCAATCTGAATCTCATCACGGCGAGTGGCCATGTGTATTCCTTTACCGAGATCAGCAACGATCCGAACGCCGAGCCCGACCTGAAAATCTTCATCGAGCCGAAAGAGCAATCCGGCATTGGCGGGAGTGCTTTCGCGCAAGGCCAACCGATGCTTCCGAACTGGCCAAACGATGGTTCAAGTCACAAATCTTTGGGTCCTCCCAGAATACAGCCGCTCGCCTTGGGAGCAGAAGCCCTCGCTTCTGGGTGCCCAAAGAAAATTGGGCAGAAAAGGAGAAGTTTGCATGTCCTTCTTATATGTTAAGTGGAATAGGTTTTCGAGCTGATTGCCCGCCGACGGTTGAGTTATTAAAGCACGGCTTGAGTCTCGCTGACCACCCCTGAAGCGAAGGCCTGCGGAGCCGTAGGCGAAGCGTTTAGGCCGCAGCGAAGGGAGGGGCCAGCGGGTCGTGCCGACGACGGCAACTCATTTGGGCGGCAGAGACTGAACAAAATCCAGGCCGCGTTGAATCCAAGATCTAAGTTCCGAAGTGGAGTGCAAACCTCGAGAACCTACGTAGACAAAGCCTCGCATTGGTCGACCGGTGAAATCCATGGGCCGCGCTTGTGGCTGAGAGAGTGCTTCATGGTAGGCGGCTGGGCCCGTACGGACGACAAGGTTCTCGCCCACGACGCCACAGCACATATGACCGTTCACCATGAACGCCAGCCCGCCGAACATTCGCTTTTCCACGAGCGCAAAGTCGCTGCTTAAAAGTCTGCGAACTCGTTTCGCTAAAGTCTCATCGAATGGCATAGTTCACCTGCGTGGCGGTGAATCTGAGTTCGGTCGCCCGAAGAATGGTGCGAGCCCTGCCTTCAAGCAAACGGGTTCTCATCGGCGCTACGGCCATAGATCACCGGAACCGGGACTTCTAACAATCGAAGGTAAACCGACAATTGACCGCGGTGGTGGTACCAGTGGTTGAGCATGATCGTTCGTAGCAACCCGACGCGAGGAATAGCGAAGACTTCTTTCCCCCTAGACGTCAGACGGCAGCTTCCCATGGCAGTCGATTCGCTTACCCCACCGAGATACTCTTCAACGGCTTTGGTGCTCGCATCGAGAGCGGCGAGAATCTCTTTCGCGTTGCTTGGAGCGGGCGGATCAAAATTCGCTACGGAGGCGTCGAACTCATCCAGCTGCGCAAGTTTCGAGAGGTTCCCGGGAATTGTCGCGATGTGCAGGGCAAGTTGGCCGAGCGACATTGATTTGGGATGAGGCTTCCACGCCAGTTTGTCGGCAGGGACGCGTTCGAGGACTCGCTTGGTGATGACCGCCTCCTGCTGGATTTCGCTCATCATGGGTTCAAGCATCTTTATCATTTCTGCGTCTCCCTTCCTCACTAAACGATTTTGGCGCCCTTCGGCGGCTTGATTTCGCCGACCGTCTGGTAAAACCACGTCTGATATCCGAAGGGATCCATGATTTTGAAGGTCCGGTCGCCCCACCACTGATCCGTCAGCGGATCGGTGATCTTGACTCCTCGTTTTTTCACTTGATCATGGAAAGCGTTCACATCCTCCACCTCCATGTAGATCTCAACCGGACGTTTTGAGAAAGTCAGGCTTGTGCCTTCGATCTTCTCTTGCGGTCGTGTAAGCATCACCTTAGCGCCCCCGAGCGTCACGGTGCAGAAGTCAAGCTGGCCGTCTTTGCCCAGCATGCCCATCATGTGGCTGAAGCCAAGTTTGTCGACATAGAAAGCACGCGCTTGATCCACCGAATCAATGGCAATCATTGGCATTAATTGTGCATTCTGTTTCACTGGTTCCTCTCCTTGTCGGCGTCCCATCCGTTCTTCGCTTTTTCAGATTCTGTCGGGGAGTCGCGATTCAGAGTACGGGGCATTCTCATTGCTTTCAACTACTTTCTGTAGTAGACAATTATGTGATGCGCTGGCAGGAACTCGAACCACTGGAAGAGATCGGGCTTACGTCCTATGAGCGAAAAGCCCTTGCAGCTCTTATGATTCAGGGCGTGGCAGACGCCGACTCGCTCTGCCGAGAGGGTGATGTACCCTCCTCCAAGATCTACCTGGCGATGGAGAAACTCGCCGGGCTGGGCCTCGCGGAGATCCAGCCCACGCGCCCCAAACTCTACTCCGCGCTTCCGGGCGACGAGGTTGTCAACCGCCTGATCGAAATCTCGCGCCAGCATGCGGAGCAGTTTTCCAAGCGCGCAGAGGCGCTAAGGGCCGCTCTCACTGCGCATCCAGAGCGAGTCCGGGGACGGAAAGCCTTTGTTGACCTGGCGCTCGGAGTCGAGGGCCATGTGAAGCGGCACGTGATTCATCTTACGACGGCCAGAAAACGAATCTGGTCGTACCTTGAACATGGCGATTTGTCAGCGATCGACAAGCTGAGCGCCGCGGGCTTTCCCATTCTCCGGCGGATCGCCCGCAACACCATCGAACAAAAGATTGATCATCGGGTCGTCTTCGGATTTACCTACCAAACCGCTCCGCAGCTCGTGAGTTTTCTCCGCAAGCACAGGTCGCATATGGAACACGTGACCGGAGTGCGGTACTCCGGAGAACTCGGCCATCCGTTCCACATCGTTGATGAGGAGGTCGTCATCCTGTGCCTAGACCACCCTTTTGTTCCCGAGGGCCGCTTTGCTTCCCTCTTGGTCCGGGACAAAGAGCTGGCACAGAAACTCGGGGATGGATTCCAGAAGCTGTGGTCCAAAGCTATGCGGAACCTTCGAGAGATCGATTTCCACCCTGGAGTTTCAGCGAAGCAAGGCTCTCCATCCGTTTCCAGCGAGCGAAACAGCGGGCGCGACACCGTCCAGACGTCGAGGATAGAGTCCCGTGAGAAATTGTGATTGTTTAATGGCATCGTGAATTCGCGTGGCGTGTAGATGGCTGCATCGCGCCGCGGTCTGAAGAATATGGGATTATGCGAGCGATTTCTGATTTCGTGCTTCCAGACTTCGTCTGCACGCTGCTAGACCGGTGTCGTCAGCCTGCGTCGGAGAAGGTCCCGCACCGCCTCGGTGGGCGCCTTGGCCAACGCCCGGTCCCCGTGCCGCCGCGCGACCTCCAAGTTGCCCGCGCGTCGGTACAGATCGCTCACCACGGCGTCCCACAGGTACGAGCTGGACAGCCAACTCGGCGGAGCGAGGTCTTGAAGCAGCCTAAGCCCCTCATCGGGCCCTTGCCACTCGGCGACCGCTACGGCCTGGTTCATGATGTTTAGGGGTGACGGGGCGACGCGCTCCAGCATCGCGTAGAGATCGGATATCTCGGCCCAACGGGTCTCAGCGAAAGACGGCGCGAAGCAATGCTCAGCCGCAATGCCAGCTTCGGCGTGGAATCGCGAAAACACCTCGCCGCTAGCTGACCGCTTGAGCCATTCGGCCCCCAGGCCGATCCTTTCGCGATCCCAAAGCGAGCGATCCTGCTCTTCAAGCAGTAATAGGCCTCCGGCTCTGTCGCTGCGGGCCGAGAGCCTGGCTGTATGCAAGTGCATGAGCGCTACCAGCGCGAAGGTCTCTGGGACCGCTCCCACGGGGTGCTCGGCCAGGAGTGTGGCCAGGCGGATGGCCTCTTCGCACAACTCGTGCCGTATCGCCAACTCGGCATTCGCGGAAAGATACCCCTCGTTGAAAAGTAGATAGAGCACCGTATGCACACTGGGCAGCCGGGATTTCAGTGCGTCGAGGGGCGGCGTCTGGAGGCCCGCGTCACCTTTGCGGAGGCGGTCGCGGGCGCGCGCCAGGCGCTTGTACACATTTGCTTCGGTGGTGAAAAGCCGCAGTGCGATCTCCCCGGTGCTGAAGCCGCACAGCGTCTTCAGCGCCATGACCAACTGGGATTCCCTGGGAATAGCGTCATCGCAGCAAACGAAAAGCATGCGCAGCAAATCGTCGCGCACCTCTCCGGCGAACCAGGGCAATTCCGGCTGGTCCCCACTTTCAACAACCTCAACGAGGACCTGCTCCAGAAGCCTGCGGCGACCTGCTTTCCGCCGAAACTCCCCGATGAGGCTGTTGTGCGCCACACGATACAACCAGGCGCCGGGATCCTTAGGAAGACCTTGAATTGTCCAAGTGGTGAGCGCGGCCAGCAGCGCGCTTTGCACCGCGTCCTCCACAACGTCGATATTCCGGGCGCCCACCCTGCGCGTAAGCACGGCGACCAGCCGGCCGTATTCTCGCCGAAAGAAATGCTCGACCAAACCCGGCGCGGCCGACGGGCGGGCACAACTTTCCTGCACCGGGTCGCTGCTCAAGAACCCGGCATCTCCTGTATTTCCCGAATCTCGACACTCGATCCGGGTGAAATCACTCCTGGAGATTCCTTCGCAACCCTAATCGCCTGTTCGATACTCTCGGCCGAAACAAGCATGTACCCTCCCACCACCTCTTTCGACTCGACAAAGGGCCCGTCAGTCGCGCCGGACTCCGACACGACCTTGCCCCCTGCCTTGAGTTTCCCGCCCATGTCCACGATGTTGTCCTTGAACTTCTCCTTCCAGGCGTTGAATGCGGCGTACATTTCCTGCATCTGCGCCGGGGAAGGCTGCTGCGGTTTCTGTTGCGTCGTCCGCGGCATACTCCGTTGGATAAATAGATATTTCGGCATCTTGGTTCTCCTATGGTTGTTCCGTCGGCCGGAGGGCCAACACACTAACGACGCGCGGAGGTACGCTAATTGGACACGCCTCCGCAACTTTTTTTGAGTTGCCTCCACTTGTGTTCTTGATCGTGGTCCGCTGAGGACGCGACCGTTACTATCAACGCACCACTCACAGCGAAGCGAACGCCCCCGCCGGATTCTTTCCTTCAGCCGATGCCTCCATGTGGCTTACGCTCTGATCGTCCTTCGACTCGCAGTCAATGTATCGACACCGAGGAATTCCCATAACCCACAATCATAGTTGTGGCCCAGTAACAAGAACAATGCAAGAGCCAATAGGCGTTCGGCAGTGGCGCCGCAACCTTCCCATTCCTTTAATCCGACTTCTCGCGGTTCTGAAACGGGGTTCGAGGAAGTTAGAAACCACGCAGAGAGGGCGGGCCAATGCTGCCACTCTCCCCCAGTTCCTCGCTCCTACCCATTCCTTTTCACGGCGTTGCAAAAAGCGCGCTTTCCACCCTCTCTTCAATAGTTTCAATTGCCACAAATGTGTGAAACAGATTTTCGCTAGAAACCCTCTTTCGGAGACACCAAAGCAGACACCAAACCTCTCAGTCAGACAGAACTATCTAAAGTGAAGTTCGTTGTCTTTCGACTCTCTCTCGTTCTACATTTCATGCGGTGTTCGTTGAAACGTAGTTCAATACCGAGCAACATTTGGCCCTCGCCAGGAGCAAGCAGCTCGTGCAAGCCACACTTGAGACTAGCCGACTCATCCTCCGTCCATTCCAGTCAGGCGACGTTGAGGCGGCATTTGGCTGGTTCGGCGATCCGGTCGTCATGCGGTTCACCCCCACGGGTCCTGATACTTCGGTCGACCACACGAAGGCGCGACTAGCCAACTATCAGGCGCACCAGACCAAACATGGCTTCAGCAAGTGGATCATCTTGGAGAGGCCGTCGGGCCGCGCCATTGGGGATTCGGGCCTGCTGAAGCTTGAGGACCAGGGTTGGATCGATCTCGGCTTCCGCCTCGCCCAACCCTACTGGGGCAAGGGGCTAGCGACAGAGGCAGCATCCGCTTGGGTTCGCGCAGCATTCGATGAGTTTCACATCGACCGACTGACCGCGTTGGTTCATCCTGAAAACGTCGCTTCGATTCGGGTACTGGAAAAAATAAGGTTTCATGCCGATCGCCGGGAGACGATCATGGGGATGAACTCAATTCTGTTCTCACTTGATGCGAAAGACGTCCGAGGCCTGGAGGAACGGTCAACTGCTCCGACGAGCTGATGGTTCGCTCGGTGTGAAAGCTTTTTTGCGATTCCGGGCTACTCAAATATCCCAGAAAGAGCGGCGTAGCCCACCTAATTTCCTTTGAAGATCACCATTTCGCGAGTTGCGATGAATCTCCATTTACCGTCTCTCTTTTGAACGACCTCAAATCCTCTACCTTTGATAGGCGCCAGCTCCTTTCCGTCGACACCTCTGACGCCTGTAACTGTCCACAACCCATCAACCGTCGCAAAATCCTGCGTAATAAAGCGAATTTGCTCAACGGAGGCGATCTGGTGTCCCGTGCTGGATTCTGCCATCTTGCGAAAGAAGGTCTGCATCTGAGCCCGCCCTTTGATCAGCGTTCCGTCAACGCCAACGTAATCGGCATTCTCATCCCAGAAGTCATCCAAAGCGCTGACATCCCCTCTATTAAGCCGAGCGACTGCTTGATCCACCATGCCTCGGATGGTTCGTTCGTCCTCCTCGTTTGTTGAAGCCGCGTAGACGACCCCTAGGCACACCAACAGTGCGGCCGGCACAACGTAACCCCACGGCAACATGTTTATGCTCCCTTCGTGCTACCAGCAGTACGGCTCTTTCTCCAAAGTAGCTCACTACTCGGCAGTGTAGCAATTACATCGGGACAGGCAACCGCGTTCCCTCGATGTGACTGTAGACCATCTCTCAGACCATTCTTGGAGAACTAGACAGCGACCCGTGATGACCCGATCCGCCGCGAAGCGGCAGGGGGTTGCTTTTCCTTCAACCAGGAGGCGACCTCATCGGGATCGAAGCGCACCGACCCTGAAATGCGAAACGACAGAATGCTCCCGCTCGCCGCCATCTTGTAGATATGTTGTGGAGTCGTCTTCGAAGCGATCACGGCGCTTGCTGCGAGCGACGAGACGGTCAATGAAATTCTCGATGAGAAATTGTTGAAACTCGACCGTGGCGGTGCTCCCGACCGTGACTTCGTTCTTGAACTTCGCCCGAACGGAAGAAGGCTCTAGAAAACAAAAAGCACAACCGCAAACCGATCAACTGAGTCTCAGTTAGCGCGCACGCCAGTCAATTAGAAACATCCATGAGCCTTCAGCCTAAGCCGAACGCTGGGGATTTGCCTGGGTATTCCCCTGGTTACAACAGAGATTTCAGCCTTCTAAATTCCTGCCCTGTCACAGCGCGCAGATCACGATCCTATCGAATGGATTGCTCTGACTTCGTTCCGATGAGCTAAAGGTGCCACCCCTGAAGCTCTTATTGTCGCCTTTTGTCGCCTCGCAAAACTTCTACACTATTCATTCTAAAACAGTTGATTGGTAGGGGCGGTGGGGATCGAACCCTATACCCACTGAATACTCAATGGTTTCAACGACTTGCAATGAAAGGGCAAGAACACCTTTTATTCATTCAAAGCGACTTGGCCCTACGCAAGCCGGCGATTGTCGCCGCGTGTCGCCCCGCAAAACCAATAAGTCGCTACATTATAAGAAGATGTGAAATTGGGACGTGGGGTACAAACCCACGAGCCCAGGTATTTCAATGGCTTACCGGGAACGGCTGTCTGGTGACATTTAAGGACCCCAAGATATGGATGGAGGTGAGGATTCGAACTGGCCAAAGGCAACTCCCACGGCGCGTCGGCTGTTTTTCTGTCATACTACGCTTGAGAGTTCATAAGATGCCTTTTTCGCCAGACATTATCGTCACGGGAGAGGACACCCCGAGAATCCTGTTGATCGTTGACGCGAAACTCTCATCCCCGAGTCGCCCAGAATACGAATCTCAATTGAAGTCCTACATGTTGCATATGCGATGCCCTACCGGTCTGTTCGTCACACCTGACGCCATCGTGGTCTATCGGGACACCTATACTGCCCATTCTGAGAAGTCAGTCGAGCGCGTCGGCCTATTTCCGGCTCCGAAGACTTGGACAGTCTTTAAAGTGCCTCATCATGGTTCAGAACTACGTTCAGCGAGAGACACGCACCTTGAAGCTCGATTCGAAGAAACTGTGAAGTCCTGGCTAGAACAGGTTCGCGACTCACCTTCTGACTACCTTAAAGAATTTCCAAAAGAAACCAGAGATGCCCTAACGGACTACGTTGTGCCTGCTCTGTCTCAAGGAGTTATTCGCGGCAGCGGGCCTCGCGAGTGGCTTGAATCCCGCTAGATGCGTCATGTTTTCATAGAGACGAATTGGGTTGTAGCCTACGCTGCGCCAGCGCACCACAAGATACCGGCCGCTCTTGAACTCTTTGACCGTGCTGCTTCCGGGGAGATCAAGCTGCATTTGCCTGTCATTTGCATCTCAGAGGCAAGGCGACCGATTTTCGAACGATTTCAATCTAGAAACGAAGCTGATCGTGTTCGCCAATTCCTCCTGTGGGCGAGGGACAGCGGTATGGTGAATGCGAATGAAGAAGAAGCTACTCGGCGCGTGCTTGACCGAATGGAAGGACGCGTAAAAGCCGATCTCGAGGGACTCGATGAAGCACTCAACAATCTGAGGGCGGCAAAGGGCATCGAAATTTTCAATCTTAGTCAGAAAATGTTGGAGCGATGTGCCGAGCTTGCTCACGCGAAACTAGACCTCCAACCTTTCGATCAAGCAATCTTGGCCGCAACTCTGGTCCGTGCCGAAGAGCTCATCAGCGAAGGTGTGGAACAGATGGATTTCTGCGAGTTGGATTCGCACCTTCAACCCTGGGACAAGGACAGTCGTCCCAAGAAACCATTGGCAGAATTGTATGATCGAGCTCGGGTTTGGGTTTATGGCGATTTCTTACTCCAGGTACCTGCAAAGCCCCGTGAGTGGCCCAAACCAGTGGAATAAGCATACGCATCCGACCGACCGCTTTTTGATTTCATGACGGCGGATGTGCGGCCGAGAACGAGTGTGTCTGGAGAGCAGGCTGAACGACAGCACTTTCTTTACTCATTGGGATGAGGTATTTATTGCCGTCTGACAATCGGTGAGCGATTAACGAACCACATCTTGCGGGGTGGGCCCGAGTGTAGCAATGTTGCGCCATGACACGGCGCACAAAGAAGGCTTGGACGAAATGGCGGGAGCTGATTTCCGAACAGGCGCGTAGCGGGCAGACGGTAACTGCGTTCTGCCGTGAGCGCGGGCTATGTAGGCCGTATTTCTTCGTCTGGAAGAAACGCCTGGGTGAAGATACCACCACTCAATTCCTGGAAGTGCAACTGAGAGAGACCACGCCGAGCGCGGTGAGGGACACGCGTGTTGAAATCCGCCTGTCGAATGGCCGGAGCCTGCTGGTGGGGCGCGGGTTCGATGCCGAGCATGTGCGCGCGTTACTGGCGGTGGTGGAGGCGACGTCGTGATCGGGCTGCCGAGTTTGCAGGCGATGGACCGCGCGCAGGAAACGCGGATCTGGCTGGCGAGTGAGGCCA
>Ga0137418_10002614_pt1 | contig 16459 bp, 11 predicted proteins | sample CZODoug3_1_2_16f_FD_122242 | JGI IMG/M metagenome (GOLD analysis project Ga0137418, IMG submission 122242) | Vadose zone soil fungal communities from Angelo Coast Range Reserve, California, USA - CZODoug3_1_2_16fungal (Hybrid Assembly) | ecosystem: Environmental > Terrestrial > Soil > Vadose... | reverse complement strand
TGCGTCCAGCACTTGGCAATCTTCGACTATCTGTGCGTGTCGACGTCGTTGGAAAACCGTGTCACTGAATTTGTGGATCACCTGCATGAACATTTCGTCGATCCTGCACGCATTGTCAACGGGCATTACCTGCTTCCGCAGCAACCGGGATACAGCACTGAAATACGCTCGGAGACCCTTGAAACCCACAGCTATCCCGACGGCCCGGTGTGGAGGAAAATAGGTGATCACGCCATGGAATGAAGAGTTTTCGGGAGTTTACTTTCTCAACGCATTCTAGCGGTCTAGCTGAAGCCGATGAAGTGGAAAGGTAGCTACACATCGATATCAGAAAAACGGAGTCCACAGCCATGCGTATGAAATGCAGTGTCATCTTGACATTCGCTGCAATTAGCGTCTCGGCGCAATCGCAGCTAGTTCAAAGACTTGATCCCTTACTGGATCACCTTGTTGCACCCGGCGCCAAGGTCGAGCGCATCACAACTGGTTTCAATAAGTGGACCGAAGGGCCGGTCTGGACGAACGAAGGCACTCTTCTATTTGCCGAGATTCCTGCAAACAACATTGACGAATGGATTCCCGGGAAGGGTGCGCACGTTTTTATGCATCCTAGCGGATACGAAGGATCAGCGCCCTTCAAAGGGCCGGAGCCAGGTTCTAACGGGATGACGTTGGATGCAGACGGGCGGGTCACGGTCGCGGGTCACGCGCGACGCAATGTCTGGCGCCTCGAATCGGTGAGTCCAAATGCGCAGATTACTGTCTTGGCGGATACGTATCAAGGTAAGAAACTAAATAGCCCGAATGATCTTGTGTACAAGTCAGACGGCTCCCTGTACTTCACCGATCCTCCCTATGGATTGACGACCCAACGCGACAACGATCCGGCGAAGGAACTACAAATTAATGGAGTCTATCGCATTCCTGCGGCGCGCCAGCAAAAGCCGGGATCGCAGCCCGACCGAGAGAAACTTCAGCTTGTCATTAAGGATCTCGGCAGGCCCAACGGCATTGCGTTCTCTCCAGATGAGAAGTTCTTGTACATAGCCGAGTCTGGTAGGAAGGTCTGGTTACGCTATCGTGTCCAGCCTGACGGCTCCGTGAGTGATGGGGTTTTGTTCCTGAACCCCTCTTCTGATAAAGCCCCAGGCGGACCTGATGGGATACGAGTAGATGAGAAGGGAAATCTCTATGGTTCCGGCCCCGGAGGCATCTGGGTTATTTCGCCGGCAGGCAAGCATCTAGGAACGATCAAAGTTCCAGAGGTCGTAAGTAACGTCGCGTGGGGGGATGAAGATCGCAAAACGCTTTATATCACCGCGAGTGCCAGTATCTACCGCATCCGGTTAAAGATTCCAGGCGCAAGTTTTATCAAAGGTTCCGAAACTAGTTCCAAGTAGTTCGGCGTCCGCAAGGGCAAAAGACCTCTTGCAATTCGGCTGAAGAAGACCTTAATGTTACGTCTTTCAGTCGTACGGTGCGGCCTCGTGTTAAGTGGAAAGAATGCCGCGGGCGAAATCCTGTGACCTCGCCGATATCGACGCCAGCACGCGCCGCTCTGTTGCGCTCGCACTTACCCTGCTCGCGCTCGGTCTCCTTTCAAATGATTGTTTGCGGATCGGTCTGCTTGTCGCTCCTCTGTGAGACACGACCGAAGATTCTGGAATGGACGTGAAGACACGAACTGAAGTCGCTCGCCGCTATCCGACGCCAGCTCTGGAAAAAGGTCTTGATGTGCTCGAACTTCTTGCGAGCGAGTCGGATGGGCTCACAAAAACTGATGTTGCTCGCAGGCTCGGTCGCACGGTTTCGGAGGTCTTCCGGATGCTGGTGTGTCTTGAGACGCGCGGTTATATTGCGCGATCTGATGGCGATGAGCGCTATTCGCTGACCCTGCATCTGTTTAAGCTGGCATACCAGCATCCCCCAATTGAGCGCCTGACTACCGAAGCCTTGCCGATCATGCGGCAGGTCACGCGTCAAATCAACCAGTCGTGCCATTTGGGAGTGCTCGACGGAGACCGTGTTGTCATCATCGCCCAGGTCAATCCTCCACTCAGCAGCAGCGGCTTTTATGTGAAAGCTGGTGGCATCGGCGACCTCATGCGTTCGACAACGGGACAGGTAATCCTGGCGTATCAGATCCCCGAAGCCTCTTCTCGGGCTATAAAGCTCTGGTGTAAGCACAATGGAACGCGCCCTCCTGGCGATTTGGGCCAACACTTGGCCAAGATTAAGCAGCGCAGATTCGACGAGAGAAAAAGTTACGAGGTAGAGGGTGTAATCAATATTTCGTTTCCTGTTTTGGACGATCGCGGCTACGGCATCGCTGCCCTTAGCGTTCCATTCCTTCAAAGAATTGGGGATTCTACAACTTCCTCCACGGTGAAACGTGTACTCGGGAAGGCCAGTTGTGCGCTCTCGGAAGCGATCGGTGGTGTGGCCAATCCAAAAGAGGCCTTGGGCTAGGTCGGCCGATCCGATCGAGAACCTTCACGATGAAGCGGTAGCGCAATGCGCTGCTTCTCCGGTCAAGTCGTTTGGGAGAGGACATTAATGTACAGGAAATTCTTATGCATGCTCGGGATCGCCTTTACCGTCGTGGGGATTCCAGAAAAGCCTTCACGCGGGCAAACGGCTTCTGGAAACATATCTCCACCTCGCGAAAGGTCGGCAGCAGAGGCGTATCAGAATATTCAGGTGTTGAAAGATATTCCCGCTGATCAACTGGTCCCGGCCATGCAGTTCATTACCTACTCTTTGGGCGTGGAATGCAGCTATTGCCACGTGGAAGGGGCTCTCGAGAAAGATGACAAGAAACCCAAGCAGACCGCTCGGAAGATGATGCAGATGATGGCCGCGACTAACCGGGACAACTTTGATTCCAAGCAAGTGGTCACCTGCAATTCCTGCCATCGTGGCGCACCGCATCCGGTAGCCATACCCGTAATTGCCGAGGGCGGCCCCAGACCCGCTGTTGAGAGTCCCCTCGGAGAGGACACGTCGACAACCAATGCTCCCCCAGCCGAGCAGATCATCGCGAAGTACGTCGAGGCGATCGGAGGAGTAGCAGCCCTGCAAAAAATTAGCACACGACAGGAAAAGGGAACGATCAACATTAGCGGCCGAAATCTGCCGATCGAGATTCTGAGCAGGATTGGCGGGAAGCAGCTTACCGTCATTCACCTGCCCAATGGTGACAGCATTACGGCGTACGACGGAGCGTCTGGCTGGACTTCGGCGCCAAACCGCCCGGTGCGCGAGATCCCGTCATTTGAAGTGGCTTCCGCGAAACCGGAAGTGGACCTACAACTGCCTCTGCATATGAAGCAATTGTTCAACGCAGTTAAGACAGCAGCGACGGAGAAGATCGGCGAGCGCGAGTGCTACGTCGTCGCAGGCATGAATTCAGATGAGATCGCAGCCAAGTTTTCTTTCGACAAAGAATCAGGATATTTGCTGCGCATTTTGCGTTACACCAAATCTCCACTGGGCCTGAATCCCACGCAGATCGATTATGCGGATTTCCGCACGGTGGATGGCCTCAAGGTTCCTTTTCAAAGGGCGATTGCGCGGCCCAACTCGCGTTTAACGGTTCAGATTGAGGATGCGAAGTTTAACGTGCCGATCGACGAAATGAAATTCACACGGCCCGCGGCGCCTACGCCCGTCCGGCCTTCTTCGTGACGACGCAACCCAGCAGATACATGAAAACCCTATTTCTTTGCCGAACTGTAAGGCTGTCTGCGAACCGCTCCCTTGCCTTCTTCAATGGTTACGATTTCACCCGCTGCTACTGACCTGAGATTTTCCACTTTGCCGTCAAGCCAGCGGACTGATATGTCCGCTGCGCTGGCGCTGCCAAGGCCAAAGTGCAGGCGAAGATCATTTTGTGAGATGTAGGAGCCGCCGCTGCGCACTTCGTCAGTCTGCTTATGGCCGCCGGCAATGACGGTAATGCGCGCGCCGATAGCATCTCGTCCCGAAGTGAGCGCACGAACAAGAAGCGAATTACCGCCAGTGCGAAAGTTTTTCAGCAGCGATGGAGCTTCACCCATATTGACGATAACGATTTCTTCATTGCCGTCGTTGTCCAGATCGCCTACGGCCAGACCGCGTGACGAGTGACCGTCGGATATACCAGGCCCGCCCTGCAAAGACAGATCAAAAAATTGCCGGTCGCCGCGGTTCCAGTACAGGAGTCGCGGCTGCTTATACTTTTCGGCGGTGCGGCCGGTGTCCACTTCCGGATAAACGTGACCGTTGGCAACGATCAGGTCTTTCCATCCGTCATTGTCGAAGTCGAGAAATGCTGTCCCCCATCCTAGATATTTTGTGTTCACCGCGAGACCGGAGCCGATGGTATCGTCTTCGAAATTATTTCCGCCCTGGTTCTTGTACATGGTGTGGGTGTCGTCGGCGAAGTTTGTCTTGAAAATGTCGAGCAAGCCATCCCCATCGAAATCGGCGGCCGCGGCGCCCATACCAGCTTGTTCTCTTCCATCTTCGTTGTACGCAAGGCCGGCGCGGACTCCGATCTCTTCGAACCTCTTTCCGCCAACATTGTGGTAGTACAAACTCGCAGTCGAGTCACATGCCACAAAGATGTCCGGCCAGCCATCATTGTCGAAGTCTCCTGTTAGCGCAGCGAATCCGTAGTAGTTCTTGGGACCTGAGATATGAACCTGATCCGAAACATCAATGAAGTTCCCGTGTCCGTCATTCTGATAGAACGAGAGCGTTTCGGGGGGCAGACCTCGCGGGCCGCACATGACCGGCTTTCCTTTCCACTGGCATTGGCTGGTCTGGCCAGGGTGAGGCGTATGGGCCAGGTCGAAATCCACATAGTGGACTACGACAAGATCCAGAAATCCGTCTCGGTTGAAATCGAGGAACGCACAACCTGTACTCCAGCGCGGTTTTGGTGACAGCAGCCCCCGCTCCTTGGTCTCGTCCTTGAACGTGCCATTGCCGAGATTTCGATAGAGAACATTCTGTCCCCACTGGGTGATGAACAAGTCCGGATATCCATGATTGTCTATGTCTCCAACACAGACTCCCTGCCCCCATCCGGTGGGCTTGATTCCGGCCTTGTCGGTGACGTCTTCAAATTTCAGCCCGCCCAGATTGTGATAAAGGAAATGCTTCGCTGGAGCAGTGTCTTTCTCCAGTCGCCCTGAGTTGACCAGGAAGATGTCGGGCAGGCCGTCATTATCAAAGTCGAAGACAGCGACGCCATTGCCGGTCGTTTCCACAATGTACTGCTTCGAAGTCTCTGAACCGGAAATATTCACGCCAGTAAGCCCTGCTTGATTCGCGATGTCCCGATATTCAACCGTCGGAGCTTTCATTCCAGCAGGAAGTGGCCGCGCCGGAACTGCTGTACCGCCAGTTGCTACACCCTGCGCGTGCGCGAGATGAAAGCCGCCGAGCACAAAGAGTATAAGGCCGAAAAAAAGAACAACCTGATCGAGACTGAATTTGCGCAACCGCCAGGTTCTCACGCGCATTATTTCGCGATCATAACATTCGACCGAACGTCCGCCCGCGGCTTGTCTGCTACCATGAGCGCAAGCGAGAATTAGACGATCAGGCTATCGAAATGTGGCGGTGTGCCCAAATCGCGCTCTGCGCCTGGGTTGTGCAGGTATGCAGTCTCAACGGGTTGGGGCAAATGCCTGCTAACTGCAAAGGTCCAGCTGAGGTGGAGAAGGTACTTGCAACTAATCCTTCGGCGGGTGCCTATGACGCACTGGGGGCCTACTTTGGCCAGCGGCAGCAGTTGTCGTGCGCGATCGCCGCTTTTGAGGCTGCGGTACGCCAGGATCCGAATTCCTGGGAGGCACGTTTCAATCTTTCTTTAGCGCTTCTGCAAAAGCACGATGCCGCGCGGGCCGCTCGTGAATTAAGAGTCGCGGGACGGATCAAACCTGATGATCCGTTGGGACACATCGCACTAGGAGAGGCGTTAGGCGAATTAGGGCAAAATGAAGCCGCAATTGAAGAATTCAAGTTTGCTCTGAAATCGGATCCGAAGTCCGTGCCCGCCCTGGATGGGCTGGCGAAAGCGCTGATTGGGCGGAAGCGATACTCTGCAGCGATTGCATATCTGAAAGACGGCCCCTCCGATCCTGTGCTTCAGGATGACCTCGCGGTGGCTTATTCGAGTAACGGTGACGTAGCGGAAGCGGTCAAACTGCTGGCACAGTTAGTACAACAAAGCCCTTCATCAGCTGACCGACACGCCAGGTTGGGCCTCGCCTACACGCAGGAATCTCAGTTCCGGCAAGCAGTGGATGAGTTCCGCGAGGCGTTGCGGCTCGATCCAAGTAATGATGTGACCAGACTTTCGTATGTTAAGGCCCTGATTATTCTGGCGGAGTTCCAAACGGCATTGCCCGAAATCCAGAACTACTTCCGGCGCAAGCCGCACGACTTTGACGCGCTGTACTTAATGGGGGTGGTCAACCGCGGGCTTGGAGACTACGCGGCTGCTGAACCTCTGCTCAAACAAGCCGTGGCACTTAATCCCAATCATTACGACAGCCGGTACAACCTTGGCTTTGTTCTTGCGAAAGTGGGCAGGCCGCAAGAGGCACTGGTTCAGCTAGAAAGGGCAGTCCAGCTAAATTCGGCGTCGAGCGAAGCGCGATTTCAGTTGGCAGCGGTGCTGCGAAGCCTGGGCCAGGAGCAGAGAGCCCGCAAGGAGCTGGAAGACTTTCAAGAAAAGAAACAGCAGAGTGTCAAAGAGAACGTGGCCGGGACGAAGGTCAACCAGGCCAATGAATATTTTCAGGCGGGCGAGTACCAACGCGCGGTGGACGTTTATCACGAGGCGCTGGCACAGGACCCTGGGAATGCGCATACTTACTACGATTTGGCCTTAGCCCTTGATCATCTGGGCAAAATTGCGGAGGAGCGGGAGGCTCTACAAAAGGCCATTAGCCTTGACTCCACTATCGCTCGCGCGCATAACCAGCTCGGCGTTACCAGCCTTCAAGCTGGCCAGCAGGCCGAAGCAGAAAAAGAACTGAAAGCAGCGATTGCTCTGGACCCGGGTTATGCAGAGGCGCAAAACAACCTCGGTGTGCTATACGGGCAGCAAGGAAAAAACAAAGAAGCAGAAGAACTTTTCCGTAAGGCGACAGAAAACAATCCGCGATACACGCAGGCATTCATTAATCTCGGACTGATTCTCGCGGGTGAATCGCGCCTCCCCGAGGCGGAGCAACCGATACAGAGCGCCCTCAAGATCAGTCCCGACAACTCCCAGGCGCTGACGGTGCTTGCAATGATACTCACCCGCATGACGCGGACGGAAGAGGGCCTTAGCTATTTCCAGAAGGTCACCGCACTGGAACCCAAATCCTCAGGCGCACATTTGAATCTAGGAATTGCATACGCGGACGAGTTCAACCTGGAAGGCGCTCTGGCGGAGTTTTCTGAGGCTGTGAAACTGGATCCCAATTCTGCGCCCGCGCACTACAACAAGGGGCGACTTCTGCTCGATTTGCGGCGGGATCAGGACGCAAAGCCGGAACTTGAGACTGCGGTGCGTCTCGATCCTCACTTTGCGGAACCGTGGTATCTGCTTGGACTGATCGAAAAATCGGCCGGGCGTCCCACGGCGGCAGTCGAGGCACTTCGAAAATCGGCAGAACTCGATCCAAGAAATCCGGACACTCTCTTCGTGCTTGGTCAAGAGCTTCTGCACGCCGGAGATCGGGCCGGCGCAATCGCGCAATGGCGGAAGGTGATTGAGATCAATCCTGAGCACGGCGAAGCCCTTTACAACCTCTCGCGCCAACTGGCGCAATCTGATTCTGACGAGTCCAAGCGCCTGCAATCGCTCTTTGAGGCCCTGCAGGCACAAAAACAAATCATGGATCGGGCCCAGACTTTGGGGAACTTCGCGTTGGCGTCCGCCGCTGCGCATGATTGGCCGGAAGCTATTTCGCGATTGAAGGAAGGGATTCAGGCCTGCGGTGGCTGCACTGCCCTTGGCCAATTACACAAGGACCTTGGGCTCATCTACCTCCATTCAGGCGACACAAGGAACGGACTCCAGGAACTGTTCGAAGCCAAAAAGCTCACGCCCGCGGACCCGGATATCGACAAAGCGATTCGCATCGCCCAGACTGCCCGGAAGTGAAATGTTGTAGAGTGTACAGCCATGTTTCACCTGTTCCGGGTTGTCGGCTTTCTGCTGTGGTCGTTTGTTCTTCTGACAGCGCAGGACATCGATTCAGTGCCGTCTGCGCAGAAGCGTAATTTGGCTTCAATCGCTGATGAGATAGCCGATTCCACGGAGCGTTCCGCATTCCTGCAACTTTTCAAGCCCGCCACACCGGCTGAGATGCGTGCGCGTGCCGAAGCATTCCAAGCTCGCTTTCCTCAGTCGGCGTTCCTTGCGCAAGCTTATGAAGTAGCAGCCCGTGGCTGCTTCGACCTCGGTGAATACGAGCTGGGACTCAGTTACGCCCAAAAATCTCTAGTACTACTTCCGGAGAATCCATTGCTGCTGGTTCCGGTTGCGGATGTGGAAGCGCGTCAACGTCTGAACTCCGCGGCCATTGCCCACGCGGGGGATGCACTAAATGATCTCGATCGCTTCGCCGAGCCTTCCTCCGTTCGCTATGAAGATTGGCCCAATGTAAAGCAGCAGCTCAAGTCAACCGCACATTTTGCGAAAGGTCGAGCCCTGTTGCAATCGGCGCTCACGCAGCCGCTGGGCGAAACGCGTCGGGTGTTGCTGACAAACGCAGAGGCGGCGCTGCTCGAGGCATTGCACCTTAACAATCAGGATCTGGAAATCGCCTATGTCCTCGGCTTGGCGCAACTCAGTCTCGGAAAGGCCATGGAGGCTGGCAACAGTTTCGCCGCGGTATATCGGAGTGGCAGTGAGCTCGCTCCTAAAGCGCTAGACAATCTTCGGACGATATACCTTCTGCTCTATCCCAGCACAACCATTTCGTTCGAGAATTTCTTGCAACAGGCCACGGACCGCTGGACGACCGCCCTCCAGAATTCGAACAAAGCCACAGACAAGAAAAGCCACACAGAACCCGCAGTGATGGCCTATTTCGGTTCCGATTCCTGCCGCGCCTGCCATACCGAGATTTACAAGGGCTGGGCAGAAAGCGGCATGGCAAAGATGCTTCGTCCGTACGCTGCGCAAAACGTTGTGGGGGATTTCCAGAGCGACAATGAGTTCTATCTCGGGGATGAGACAGACTATCGGGATGGAAAGTTCGATGTGAAGCGTGCCCGGGACCGGCGGCTCATTACCCGGATGGCCGTGCGCACAAACCGCCACTACTTCGACATCTTGCAGGCTGACGGCAAGTGGCACAGCTATCCTGTCGACTACACCATCGGCTCGAAATTTGAGCAGGCCTATGCCACAAAACTGCCGAACGGAGAAATCCACGTATTTCCGATTCAATACAACGTGCTGCACAAGCAGTGGATCAATTTCTGGAAAGTGATTGATGGCCCGGGAAGCGAGCGCGCCGACCCGCGCACCTGGGAGAGACTCGACGCCTCGACCAGCTATCAGGCAATTTGCGCGGTGTGCCATACCAGCCAGTTGCGGAACGTCAAGGGCGCGGGTTTCGACGTCAATAACGTGGAATTCAAGGAACCCGGAATCGATTGCGAGATGTGTCATGGCCCTTCCGGTGGTCACGTCATAGACATGAGTGAGCATAACTACCATCCGAAGGAACCGCTGGATCCACCTGTAAATTTCCACAAGATAGACAGCCGAAGGTCTGTTGCCATTTGCGCGCAGTGCCACATGCAATCGGCGATCCGCAAGTCTGGGCCCAACGGTGAATTGAATTATGTTTCTTCTCGAGAGTTCTTCGGAAACCGCTCGCGGCAGCCGTTCGGCGAGTTCTCGCGAAAGGGCTTTTACAAAGACGGGAGGTTTCGGCAAACTACGTTCATCGTTGAAGCACTGGAGCGCTCGCAATGTTTCAAGAACGCCGAATTAAGCTGCGGGACTTGCCATGATCCGCATAGCCGCGATTCGGCTTCGAATCCAACTTCGCTAAAGTTCCGCGACGCACCGGACCTGATGTGCACTAGTTGTCACAGCCAGTTCAAAGATGCGGGCGCGATCAGGCGGCATTCCCACCACGCGGCGGAATCAGAAGGCAGCCGTTGCGTCTCCTGTCACATGCCTCGCATCATGGACGCCTTGCTGTTCCGAGCGCGTTACCACCAGATTGACGATATTCCAAACGCGGAAATGACAAAGCAATTCGGGCAGGAAGAGAGTCCAAACGCGTGCTTACTGTGCCACACTGGAAAAAATGCCGAATGGGTGGGGCAGCAATTGTCCGGTTGGAAGCCACTGCACGCGAGCGCCCCAGTGAAGACTAATCGCTGAAACACCTGCACAAAGACTAAGCGTAGATGAATCATGATGTCATCAACGCAATGGTCATAACGTTGGCATCAGGCATTTGCGACGGCAAGTCTAACCTGAGCTTTTCCTCAGTTTGCGTAAACTTCAGGGACTGCCCGTTGGCCAACATTCGCGCGGAAATGACTCTTGGCTTGATTCCCCTGATTTCCAGCGCTACCGCTGGCCATTCCAGGACGTGAACGAAGATTTTGTTGTCTTTTGCAGTCGTGCGGATCGAAGCGATTCCTTGCACCGGCCCATAGGTAGTGCCGTAAATCGAATCGCCGTTAATCGAAAGCCAGTCACCGATCGCGCGCAGGCGTTCCTGAAATTCCGGCTGAATCGTTCCATCCGGCCGCGGTCCGACGTTGAGCAGGAAATTCCCTCCACGGCTCGCAACTTCGACCAAACCTCGAATCAGAAACTGTGCCGATTTAAAGTCCCGATCGTTCACGTTGTATGCCCATTGGTTGTTGATGGTCATACAGGTCTCCCAAAGCTGAAATTCCTCGGGCTTTGGCACCACAGACTTGAGTTTATCGTTGATGCTTGTGTCGACGGCATTGAATCGCACGTCCTTCGTGGGTATGCCTTTGGGGATAAATTGCTCCGGGGTCTCATAATCCCCAGGGACGCCGATACGATCATTCACCAACGTTGCCGGTTCCAGGTGTCGTATGAGTTCGACGAAGCGCTGGCCGTCGTACTTCTGCTGGTCATGCAAGCCATCAAACCAGATCAACACAACTGGCCCGTACCTGGTGAGCAACTCGGTCAACTGCAATTGCATGTAATCGAGGTAGAGCGGCCACTCCGGTCGCATCGGCTCTCCATTCCAGTTCGTTGATGCTGGCTTGGAGGTGTCACGAAAGGCGGGGTGGTGCATATCCGGAGGCGAGTAGTAAAAGCCGAGAGGCATGCCGGCTTCTTTGCATGCTGAAGAAAGCTGCTGCACGATGTCTTTTCCGTAAGGAGTGTTGGTGATTTTGTAGTTCGTGTACGAGCTGTCAAACATGCAAAAGCCGTCGTGATGCTTGGTGGTGAATACCATGTACTGCTGACCGGCGGAGCGGGCTAAACCCACGAACGCACGTGCATCGAACTTTTGCGGATTGAAGCGCTTCGGCAATTCGACATACTCCGCTTCAGTGATGCCTCCCGGCTTTGGAGTCATGATGGGCCACGAGGCTTCGACGCTGGCGAGTGAGTACGGTCCCCAGTGAATAAACATTCCGAACTTCGCGTTTCGATACCAGGCTGTGCGCTCGTCAGACAAAATTGACGCGAACGCGGTCGGCGTGAGCAGCGGCAGCGAGCCGGCCAAGGCTGCGATTTTGATGAAGTCTCGCCTGCTGCGGAACATCGCTTGGTTCGGTGGGCAAGTGTCAGGATTGGGCACTGTTCTCCCTGGGACCGTCGCATTTGTAGTTTTCAGAGCTGACGGCATAATGCAAAGGATATTTGTTCAGTTCGTCGGACTTCAAGCGCTTAAACTTCGATTGACCGCACAAAAACGGAGCTATAGTATCACTCCTCGCCTAGCTGAGCACTCATTTACAGTCGAGCGTCGATGCAAGAGCTATTTTCGTTCGCACCTTTAATATGTATCTCGCTTTTCAACAAATTTGATCGGGGAAGATTCCATGGCGGGCAATCTCGAAGGGAAGGTAGTGATCGTCACTGGCGGCGGTGATGGCATCGGACGCGAGTGCGCCCTGGCATACGCGCGCGACAACGCAACGGTTGCAATCCTCGACAAAGATCTTACAAGTGCACAGCGGACCGTGGCCGAGCTGAGTTCGCCGGGCCTGGCTTTGCAGTTGGATGTCTCCGACGGCGCCGCGGTGAAATCGGCTATCGCAACGGTGTTGAAAGAGTTCGGCCGAATTGATGCTGTGCACAACAATGCCGGTATTGCCACTCCGTCTAAACCGCTCCACGAAACCAGCGAAGGAGAGTGGGACAACTTGCAGCGGGTTAACTTGAAGTCGGTCTATTGGACCACGCGTTACGCGTTTGAAGCTCTCCGTGCCAGCAAAGGAACGATTCTTAACACGGCAAGCATGGTCGGATTGATCGGGCAGCAGGACCACGCCGCCTATGTCGCAACAAAGGGAGCGATGATTTCGCTTACCAAGGCGATGGCGGCAGATTATGCGCGGTACTCCATTCGCGTGAATGCAATCTGTCCTGCAGGGGTGTGGACGCCGATGCTCGAGCAATGGTGTGGGGAACAAAAAGACCCGGAGAGCATTCGTAAATATCTAGACGACATTCACCCGCTGGGATACTGCCCTCGCGGCGACGTGATCGCCGACGCTGCTGCATTTCTTTTATCCGACAAGGCACGCTTCATTACCGGCTGCATTCTGCCCGTGAGCGGCGGAGCCGAACTGGGGTATCGCCGATAGCGAAGGAGTGTACTTCAAGCACTTCGTTGCGCCATGGCCAGAACTCCCAACGCAGTCAGGATAATCAGCATGCCGAAGGCGAGAAAGCGTTTGGTCACAGCCGAAACGCCGTCCCACTCACCAGTCATTACCCCGGCTGCGTTGCTCGTCACAATGATCATGCCCATGAGCAAAGGCCAGCCGATCACGACTCCCAGTTGACCCATCCAGGTTATGCCGATTGCGTACAGAGATTGGCCTCCGAACCAGAACAGGCCCATGAGCGCACCGCAAACCCAGCCGGTGCCGACGCCATCGCCGGTGAACCTTCCCAGCGTACCGTTCTTGCGCAGAAGATAGCCGCAATAAACCAGGTTTGAGATGAAGCCCCCGGAAACTGCCAGAGCGGTCACAACGCCAGTGCTCCATAGCTGGCTTACGCCAAGAGCTCGGGCGCGATCCGAGGCATCTCCGCCGAATGCGTAAGAAAAATTCAACGCTGACGAAAACAGTCCCGACAGGCAACAGACCATGAACCCGGCAAAGAATGATCGGTGAGGCGCAGACTCACCACGGTTACGAGCGGCGTCTCTCAACACTCCCGCGCGCGCACAAACTGCAATTCCCGCCAGCATAATCAGGGTTCCGACCAGGTACCTGTGGCCTTGAGGTGTGTACAACTGTTGAGGACTGAGAATGAGTAATGGGATCAGAGACCCCAATGACGCGCTCAGTCCGAGGATGATTGCCATTCCAAGACCGATCCCGAGAAGATTCATTCCTAAGCCGGCCAGCGCGGATCCAATTCCCCAGCACAGTCCAAAGCCCGCGATGCGAACGAGCACAGGCATTGGAGTAAGTGAATACACTTCACCCAAATGTGGGACGGTCGCAACCGTTAGCATCCAAGGCAGGAGGACCATTCCCACCAGACTGAAAATCAGCCATATGTTTTCGTAGTTCCAGCGCGGTGCATATTTCATCGGGACGGCGAAAAGGCCTTGCAGTACGCCCGCAAGTACAACCGCAGCCAGTCCTATCCAGATTGCGAATGACATAGCACCTCAAGGTTTCGCGGCTTAAGAAAAGCTCTATTGCGCCCAGACTTCCAACGCCGCATGAAGAAACAAATTCGTAACATGAATCAAGGTCTCCTCAGCCAGGTGAGGGTTGCCCTGTTGCAGCACGTCAATGATTAGCCTATGCAATCTAAGTTGCCTCTCCCACGGCCCGGCGTCGAGCTTCTTTACCAGGGCCTTCATCAGTGTAAAGGCGTAAAGCGGCACCAGGAGGCGTCGTCCGTGCTCCCGCAGGACGGAGTTCCGCGGCTTCTCCAGCATTAGCATGTGAAACCGCTGCACCCTCTCGATAACCTGGCGCAGATCACCGGTTCCGACAGAACGCTGAATTTCATGAAAGGCAGCTTCCACGTCGTCCACAGGGAGTCTGTCTTCAGTGATTAGCCGCGCCGCAAGTCCCTCCAGCACTCCTCGCACCTGATAAATGTGAATGATGTCAGCTCTCTCGAGTTTCAGCACGCGCGCGCTCCGGCCGTGCCCTTTGGTCACGAAGCCCTGTGTCGCAAGAATGTTCAGCGCTTCGCGGACTGAGATCTGAGCAACTCCATATTCGCGCGCCCATTTGCCTTCAACGATTTTTTCTCCAGGAGAAATTCTTGCAGCGAGGATCTCCTCACGAAGGCGCTGGGCAACGGTCTCTTTGAGCAGGCCGCGTGCCGCGACCGCATTCTGCTCCGTGGGCATAAGTCTCGTACTTTACCACGCAATGCAAACCCGGACTCCGCGTGTGGACGGCAGCGTGCGCAACGAGCTTATCTTTCGCTGCTCGGCCACTGCAACTCACTCCGAAATCCCGGCTGGCTTGACTTGCCGGAGTAGAATCCCTTTTCGTGCAGTTCGGATTCCACAATCGCTACGCATACCTGAGAGGCAACGATCATGAACCGAGGAACATCGAGACGAGATTATTTGAAGTTAATGGTGGCAAGCGCAGGATTGGCGGCAGCAGCTCCTCTTACTTTCGCGCAAGAGGACGCGGCAAAGAAACCCGCGCCACAGGTGGGACCGCCTCCGGGGCATGAGCGTCGCATTCAATGGTGGCAGGAAGCAAAATTCGGAATGTTCATCCACTGGGGACTGTACAGCGTCATTGGTCGCCATGAGTGGGCGATGGAAGTGGAAGGCGTACCCATCCCGCAATACGAAATGCTGGCGAAGCACTTCAATCCCAAGCCCAACGCCGCCCGCGACTGGGCGAGATTGGCCAAGCAAGCGGGACAGAAGTACATGGTGATGACGACGAAGCATCATGAAGGCTTCTGTAATTTCGACACCAAGCTCACCGACTACTGCGCCTCAAAGCAAGCGGCGGGACGCGATCTGGTACGCGAATTCGTCGATGCCGCGCGGGCAGAAGGATTGCGCGTCGGCTTCTACTACTCGCTGATGGACTGGCATCATCCGGATGGAGCGCGGTGCGCGACCGATGAAGCAGCGCGCCAGCGCTTTGTCGCTTACACCCATGGGCTACTTCGCGAACTCCTAACCAATTACGGAAAGATCGACATTCTCTGGTACGACGTAGATTGGCCGTTGACACCCGAGCAGTGGGAATCGCAAAAAATGAACGACATGGTGTTCCAGCTTCAGCCGGACATCATTGTGAACAACCGCAACGGATTGCCGGGAGATTTTTCGACGCCCGAACAGGAGATCCGCGCGGCGGATAAGGGACGCGCTTGGGAAACGTGCATGACCCTCAATGACAGTTGGGGATTCCACAAAGCCGACGATAACTGGAAAACGCCGAAGACCATCGTCAACAATCTGATCACCTGCGCTCGCGGTGGCGGCAACTATCTGCTGAATATCGGTCCCAAGCCGGACGGTTCGATACCGCAAGAATCGATAGACATTCTGCAAGCCGTTGGGAAATGGACTTCGCAAAACGGCGCTGCGATCTACGGGACCGAGCGCAACGATTTCGAGTGGCACGTCTATGCCAACTTCACACAGCGTGGAAACACGGCGTATGCGCACGTTACCAACTGGCCCGGGGGCACTCCCGCCGAGCAGTGGCTTACGTTCTATCGGCCCTCTTCGGTAATCTCGTTTGGTGGCTGGAGGACGAAGGTAAAGTCCGTGCGGCTTTTGGTTGGCGACAAACCGCTGACGTTCACACAGGACGATTTGTCACTGAGGATCACCGGCCTTCCGGCAACTGCCCCCGGCGAGCCCGCCACAGTGATTGCGATCGAGTGTGACGGTGAGCCGGCGTTGAGCCACGAGTATGTGAGAAAAAACCGGCCACGCTTCAAAGTCGGAGTGAGCTAGACAAAAGCCTGAGTGCTGCTGGGATCACAAATCGTGGTAGCTAGCGAGACGGCTCTTTTACTTGGAGTATCTGGTCGGCGGAAACTGATTCGAGACGCTGCACAATTCCGCTCGGCCAGGTGATCTCGATCAGTCGGATTTTCTTCGAAGATCCCAGCCCGAAGTGCGCGCGCTTGTCGCTGGCGGAGATGTAGCTTCCCGCGGTACTGACAAAACGAGTCTGCTGTTGTCCACTGTCGGTCAGCAACCGAATCTTCGAACCGATTGCATCGCGGTTGCTGGATGTACCGGTTAGATTCACC
>Ga0137418_10002613_pt1 | contig 16463 bp, 14 predicted proteins | sample CZODoug3_1_2_16f_FD_122242 | JGI IMG/M metagenome (GOLD analysis project Ga0137418, IMG submission 122242) | Vadose zone soil fungal communities from Angelo Coast Range Reserve, California, USA - CZODoug3_1_2_16fungal (Hybrid Assembly) | ecosystem: Environmental > Terrestrial > Soil > Vadose... | reverse complement strand
GTCGCGCCAGAGGGATCTTTCACGAAACCTGAAATGGTTCCGAGGTCGGACTGCGCAAACAACAACCCCGAAACCGTAAGGCTGACGCAAAAAAGCACAGCAGCCACCCGACAAGCGTTCCTCATCTGGGCTCCTTTTTGCTGATTCAGTTTCTTTCAGCTACGCAACCGAGCGCACAGGCTACGTGATGGCACCACAAGTACCGAGCGATACCATCACGGCTGCGCGAACGTTTCGTTAATTTTTTATTTTTTGGGCACCCACCGTCGGCGGCACTCTTGCACGATCTCTCCTTAGAGCGCCATCAGGTGATTGCTGTACGCGAGTTATTACCACACAGATATTGAAAGTGCAATTTGATTCTCGCGATCGGATAATCCCGCGGAGACTCGCTCAGTTCGTGCGTAAGTTGCAGCGTGATCTTGTCCGCGGCTACCAGCCGGAGCGGTATTGGCGGGTGAGGTAGTCGTTGGCGCCAATCGCGTTGGTTACGCGCATGTTTTCCGCGTCGTAACGGATTTTGGTCCCGGCCCGCAGCGCAACGACTCCGAGCAGCATCACCTCCGTGAGACGCGCCGCGTACTCGAATGGGCAAGACGCTGCCGCCTTGCCTTTGGCGGCATCCACCCAATTTAGCTCGTGGCGCTCTCCCGGAATGCGAGGAAGTTTTTGCGCTGGCTTGCCGACGGAAGCGTTTAGCGATTTCGGAAGAAGGCGAGGATTGAGACCGTACGTATCGTGAAGAAGCTTTCCTTTGCTGCCAATGAGGAGTGCCCCGCCCTCTTTATTCAGGTGCTCGTCGCCAAGCTCATCCGGACGCTTCGGCAAGAGCCCCCCGTCGTACCAGGTAAGTTTGACGGGCGGCATTTTGTCGCGCGCCGGAAAATCATAGAAGGTCATCGTAGCGTGAGGATACGAAGCGCCATTGAATGGAGTCGAGACCGTCTCGATGGTGGTAGGCATGCCTAGATTGAGCGACCACATGGAGACGTCGATTAGGTGCGCGCCCATGTCGCCGATCGCGCCGACGCCCCAATCGGTCCAGCCGCGCCAATTGAAAGGATGATAGACGGGGTGATACTCCACCTGCGGCGCGACGCCGAGAAAAAGATTCCAGTCCAGGCCTTCGGGCACAGGAGAGTTTCCGGCCAGCGCAGCCGCGAGACGCGCCTCCACGCCGGCGCCATTCCAGCGTAGCGTGTCCGCGGGAACCTTTAGCGGTTCGGGCCGCGGAACGCCTTGCGGCCAATAGCCGAGCGGGCGATTGGTCCAGATATGGACTTCGCTTACGTCTCCGATCGCCCCAGCCGATACGTATTCCACCGCGGTGCGCGCTTCATCACGGGAATGGCCTTGGTTGCCCATCTGCGTGGCGACTTTCGTTTCTTTGGCGCGGCGAGCCAGGCGGCGCGCTTCGTCGACAGACCAAGTCAGCGGCTTCTGCACATACACGTGCTTGCCAAGATCCATCGCGGCGAGCGCGATCGTCGCGTGCATGTGGTCGGGAGTTGCGACGATGACGGCTTCGATGTCTTTCTGCTGCTCGAGCATCTGGCGATAGTCTTTGTAGCGCTTCGCTTTCGGCACGTTGGTCTTGAGCTCGATCATGTCCGCGAGCTGCGCTTTGGCCTTCTCGCGATTGAATTCGGGCGCGGCCTGCCCGGGCAGTGGCTCGACTGGCGGCGCGTCGATGCGGGCGCGCAGTTTTTCGACGTCGGAGTCGAGACGGTCGAGCGCCTTTCCCGCATAGCCCCAATCGACATCACACAAAGCCACGATGTTCTGCGAGGCGACGTTGATGAGGTTGGCGCGGCCCATTCCGCCCACGCCGATGCCCGCGATATTGAGCTTGTCGCTCGGCGGCACAAACCCGCGACCCAAGACGTGGCGAGGCACAATCGTGAGCGCGGCAGTCGCTGCGGCCTGCGAAAGAAATTTTCGGCGTGGAATCGAATTGTTTTCGGTCATGAGGCTCCCTTTGCGGCGAAAAGAGTAACACGGCGCGCGCAAGAGATGCAGCAGTTCGGCGCGGGAGTAAACATCCCAGCCGCTGAGACTGCGTTATTTCGATTTGCGAATGAGCTTCGGCGTGACGAGCCACACGAGCTGGCCATCAGGCGGCGACAGCCGCTTTAGCTCCACAAGAGCCACCCCGGCCTTCTTCATGGACGTGACGTGATGCGGCGCGCCGACGGCAGCGGCAAGCAAACCGTCTAAGTGCGGCGCGTGGCCAAAGCAAAAAACGGAAGAGACGTTCTTCTCTCGCGCGAGCTCTCGCAAGAATGCGCCGGGCTCGGCGCCGGGAAGCAGACTGTCCGTTCGCCGTATTTTTTGCTTTGGGTACTCCAGAGCGCTGGCGAAAATGGCGGCGGTTTGCATTGCACGCGCGTAGGGGCTGCTGATCATCAAGTCCGCCTCTAAACCCAGGGCTGCAATTCCTTTTGCCACTTGCTTGGTTTTCTCGACGCCTTCCTCGGTCAGATATCTTTCCGCTTCGGATGGACATTTTGGGTCTTCGCGATCGATCGCGATCCCGTGTCGGACGATGTAAAGCTGCATTGGCGTAAACCTCTCAAACAGATGCCGATTCCAAATTAAATTACTTGCGATTAAAAGGGGCAGCCCCAGATTGCCGGAAATACATGCGCACGTGGAACTCCTTTTCGAAGAGTTCCGCGCTGCGATCGGCATCGCGGAGATCCTCGGCTGCGTCGCCGCGCGCGCTGATCTGCACACCCACCGCGCCACGCTGGAAAGAAGCGTCGAGATTCGTCACGCGCTGCCGATGCGAATGATCCAGAGCTTCCGCGATGCGAAGAATCGAAGCGAGCCGGCGGACCATACGCTTATCGTTATTACTCAACGAGGCGTACGCCGCGTGATGCCCGGCAGGATCGGACTTCCGATTGTGATAGCGAACCGCAGCAGCGACGACGGCGCGGTCTCGCCCCTCAAGGCCTGGAATATCTCCGTTGAGTGCAAGATATTCGCCATGCTTGTGGTGCCCGCGGTGGCTGACCATGTGACCAACATCATGGAGCAGCGCGCCGGCTTCCAGCAGCACGCGCGATTCCGCAGGCAAGTGATGCACAGGCTGCAGCTCGTCGAAGAGCAGGATGCTCAGCTCGCGGACATGCTCGGCGTGGCGCTGATCGTATTCCAGCCGTCTCGCGAAGCTGCGCGTGCCCACCAGCAGTTGGCGCGCGGCTGCGTTGTAACGATGCGGTTCCTTGCGAGAAAAAGCATCGCGCGCGATTTCTTGCAACAGCCCTTCGCGAATGCCCACGCCCGGAATCGATAGAGTGCGCAGATTGAGGTAGCGGCCGAGCGTCACGAACGTAATCGCGGCGATGCCCATGACGTCGGCGCGATCGCGGCGCACCGCGTACGCCTTCATGCGTTCGCGAACATCGCGGCGCAGAATATCGTCAAGGCGCTCGCGCAACAGCGAGAGCTGCAATGTCGGAACGCCGTGCTGCCGGGGACCGGGCGCGACAGCCATGAGCGTTTCCGCATTGCCACCCAGCGCCACGGCAATGCTCTCCGCCAGGTTGGGGCGCGATGGAAGTCGCGACTCCAGCAGCGCGCGCACATAGCGTTTCACTTGCTCTTCTTGCGCGGGTCGAATTACGCCCGGCAGATTCAGCGTCGTCATCAGACGCACCGTGCCCACGGGCAATTGCGCGTTCTGTTCGACGGAATGATCGCGAAGAATATTTATCTCCAGACTGCCGCCGCCAAGATCCGCGATGCACCGCGGGGGCGATTCCGGTCCAAGCGCTGCAATGGCTGCTTCCCTGCCCAAGCGCGATTCTTCGGTTCCGCTGATCACCTTGAGCTCGATGCCCGCCTTCTGCTTGATTTGCCGGACAAACGCGTCGCGATTACGGGCTTCGCGCGAGGCGCTAGTGGCCACGGCGCGATACTGTGTTACGCCAAATTCGTCCATTATTTCCTTGAAATGGCGGAAGGCCTTTACGCCTTTCTTCAGAATTTCTTCGCTGAAGCGGTGTCGCAGGAACACGCCTTCGCCCAGGCGCAACGAGTAGCGCTCATTGTGTAGCGGCTCGATGTCCAAAGCAGAGTACGCGCGCGCGACAGAAAGCCGCACTGCATTGGAGCCGGCGTCGATAGCGGCGATGTGAACCGGCTCAGACATGCGCAGAGTTTACCGCCAGAGATGTGCCAGCGCAGCGGACGGAGTGTATTTCGTGGCTCGAATGCCTAACTGCTCGGCAATGCGCTGGCGCAGTTGCTTGTTGACCGCGGACACGCTGGCTTCGCCGTCGAGTTCGATAAAATTGTGGCGCTTGGCCATCACTTCAAACTCGCGCTTGATCATTGTCTGATAGCGAATAAAAGACCAGTAGAGGTCATGCGACAGCGACATATCGCGCCCAGCTTCCCAATAGCTGATCGCTTGCGCTTTCTTGAATTCGCGGGCAAAAGCGGTTTCCGGACGCACGTTGAGCCAGAACGTGAGATGCGGCCGCAACGCCATCGCGTATAGCCCGCTGATGTAATCGCGATTGATGCCGCGCACAACGCCACGCGCGATCAGCGTGAAGATGAAGCGGTCGGCAAGCACCACGGTGCCGGAACGCAGCGCGGGCAAGATCCGATGCTCCACTTGATCGAAAAAATCCGTCGCGTACATCAGCGAAAGGGTCAGCCGCGTTACCGCGTTCTTGGCCAGCAGTTCATCGATGTCCCGCCCCACCAGATTCGAACGCCGCAGACCGCTCGTCTGCACGGCAAAGCCTTCGGACTCGAGCCACTCCTGCAAGAGAGCAATTTGCGTCGACCGGCCGGACCCGTCCATGCCTTCAATCACGATCAAGCTGCCCGTGATCTCGCTGGGGTCGAATCCAACCAGCGCTTCACCATAGAAATATTGCGAAGCTTCCTCTTCGGTAGGGGTCTTCGTCGCGACGCCGGGCACCGGAGCGGAGGTGGCTTCAGGTCTCGCGCTCGCCGGGATAGCCGCCTTCTCTTTGTCCTTTTCCTGATCAGACATGCTATTCCGCCTCGGCCACGCGAGGCGCGAACCGCTTCAAGTCAATTTTGGATGCGACGATGTCGCGCATCTGCTTTTGCAATTTGTTGACCGGAATGGTGCCGTCGAGGACGACGAAATTATCCGTATCCACCATCTTGTCGTATTCGTCGAGGATGCGCCCCTGGAACAGGCGAAAGCTTTCCGAGCGGTCGAACGATAATCCCAGGTCCATCCCCGCTTCGTAGTATTTCAGCTTCGGCCGGCCGCTGAGGATGCGATTTACGGCAACTTCGAGCGGCGCGCGAAAATAAAATGTGATATCGGGAATGGGCGCGAAGCGATACAGATTGCGCAGCCAGCGCGGCGGACAACCACGCGCGGCATCGCGCGCAAATGCCGTATAAATGTAGCGGTCCGCGAGCACCAGATAGTCGCCCTGAAGCAACGGCATGATCTGCCGCTCGCAGCGATCCGCGAAATCCGCCGCATGCAACAGCGAAAATGTAGTGGGCGTGAGGAGCCGCCGCTGTTTCCCGCGCCGCGTCGCGGACTTCACCAGCGGCGAAGAGTTCCATTCCGTGAAATGCAGCCGGTAACCGCCAATCTCCAGCCAGCGCTTCAGCAAATACAACTGCGTGCTCTTCCCGGATCCGTCCGTGCCCTCCACGACAATCAGCGCCCCGGGATACGCGCGGCTCGGCACTGGCCGCCCCGGCTGCGGCAGGGTGGACTTTCCCGCCTCCGGACGTGGCGCGGTTTTTTGCTGCTGTTCCTGCGTATCCATCACATTTGCTGACACGATCGACTCGATCCGCCGGGAGCCTAGTAAGTTTTTGTTACAAGGTCATTACAACACAGCGCAAAGCGTTCCGGCAAAGCACCGAAATGACTAAAATACGGTGACCTTGAAGTGCAGGAATTTCTTGGGATTCTGCCGAAAATCTCCGATCAACAGGCGTAAGTCCCCCGTTAAGCCGGTCAGATTGTCGTACAACTGCGGGTCGGAAAACATCTTCCCGACGCTCGTGGTGTTGTCGTTCAGTTTCGCCGTGGCATTCGCCAGGTTCGTACTCGTGTCTCGGAGCCTGTTGTAGAGCACATCGTCCGTGGCCAGCTTGCCGAGCGTTCCCTTGCCCCCGCGCACGTCGCTGATCATTGCGTTGCCGCCGCTCAGCGCCTTTTTCGCTTCGTCATACAGCGACGGGTCGTACAGCAGCTTGCCCAGGGTTCCCTTCTGGCTGCGCACGTCGCTCATAATTGTGTTGGCGTTATCCATTGTGGCGTTCACTTTGCCATACAGTTCATCCGAGACCACCAGCTTGCCCAGCGTGCCTTTCCCTCCCTGAATATCGCTCACAACCTGGTTTGTCTTTGCAAGCACACTATTCAGGTTCTTGTACGCCTGATCGTCCGTGAGCAGCTTACCCAATGTTCCTTGCCCTTCCTGCACGCCCGTCAGCAAATCTTTGGCACTATCCGAGAGCGCCTGCAGATTGGCCAACACGTCCGCGCTACGCTCCACCACTTGCTTGATGGCCTTCTCCTCGACACCGGTAATTTCTTGCCCCTCTTTCAGTGGCGCGCCGGTGAAGCCGCGCGTTATGTTCACCACTCGATTGCCCAGCAAGCCTTCCGTAACCAGGCTTGCCGTTGAATCGGTTAGGATGTCGCTTTGGAACCTTCGGTCGATGCGCATCATTACTTCGATGTTTTTGTTCTTTTCCGGAACGTGCCCCGGCGTCCGCGGCATCAGCCGGATGGACTCCACATTTCCCACTTCGACCCCATCCACGCGCACCGGCGCGCCCATAGCCAGATCCGAAACTTCCGGTAAATACGTCTTCAGTCGATACTTCGGACCGATAAAATTCGCGCCGGTCACATAAAATATTCCGGCCGCCAGCACGAACAGTCCGACCAGCACAAACAGCCCGACGCGCAGTTCTGTCCAGGTTAGTTGCTTGCGCTGCGCCATGAAATCGTCCGGCCCCCGCTACCTTCTATGCCCACACAGCCTATCAAATTGACGCCAAAAGCCGCTGCAAATACGCATCCCTGGACTCCGCCAATTCCTCGGGCACACCCTCGAAATAAATTCGCCCATCTCGGTAAACCAGAAAGCGTGTGGCCGGCTCGCCGTCCTGCGTCGCAGCGCTTTCCTTTTCTCGTAACCGTACGACGCGCTTGGATTCCGGATCAAATCGAAAATTCGCCAGTCCGAATCCATCCTGTAATCGATGCGTGGCCATCATGGACGTTACGCCGAACACATCGCGAAGACGCAGGATCAGCATAATAATCGTTTGCGACGTAACCGGATCGAGTCCCGCTGTGGGCGAATCGTACAGCACTATCTGAGGCCGCGACGCTAATATGCGCGCGATGGAGACGCGCCGCCTCATGCCGCCTGAAAGTTCCGATGGCAGCATATCCCCGGTGTGCTCCAATTCCACAAAGCGCAGCGCTTCCTGCACACGTTTTTCGATCTCGTCCTCGCTGAGTCGATCCTCGCGCAGCCGGTACGCGACATTCTCCCCAACGGTCAGCGAGTCAAACAGCGCCCCCTCCTGAAACACAAACCCCAGATTCCGGCGATACGCGAGCAGGCTCGTCTCGCTCATGGACGAAACCTCCTGCCCGAGCACTTCGATCTTTCCTTGCGTCGGGCGAAGCAGCCCCGCCGCCATTTTGAGGGTCAGCGTTTTTCCCGTCCCCGTTTCACCCAACAACACCAGCGTCTCTCGCGGCATCACCTCAAACGACACACCGCGCAGCACGTCGCCTTCATCGAACCCGATTTTTACGTCTGTGAAAGCTACTACTTTGGAGGTGTCGTACTCTGTCGGAGAGGGCGTCAAAAGATTTTGTCTCCAAGGTACAGCGCGAGTTTGGTCAAAAACAAATCCGCGCCGATGATCATCACGGACGCGACCACCACCGCTTGCGTGGTTGCTCGGCCGACACCCTGCGTGCCTCCCCGCACGGTCAACCCCTTGTAGCATCCGACCGTCGCCAGGATAAACCCATAAACCAGCGGCTTCATCATTCCCTGCATGATGTCCGCAAAATCCAGCGCGTTGATGGCGCGAGTCCAGAATTCCACCGCGTTCAAGCGCAGCGAGAAAACCGACGCCAGGCATCCACCCAGCAATCCAATGAAGTCGTTCAATGCCGTCAGCAAAGGCAGCATCAAGATCCCGGCGAGCACTCGCGGCGTTACCAACTTTCGGCTCGGATCCGTGCCCATCGCCCGCATCGCATCGACTTGCTCCGTCACCACCATGGACCCCAACACCGACGCGATCCCCGACGCCGAGCGTCCCGCCACCAGGATTCCGGTCAGCGTCGGGCCCAGTTCACGCACCAGCGCGATGGACACGACGTCCCCCGTCAGCGCGGTCTGCCCAAAGCGCACAAACTGCGTCCCAGTCTGCAGCACCATCACCGCTCCGATGAAGAAGCCCGCCATCAACACGATGGGCAGCGACCCCACGCCGATGTCGTCCATCTGATCGAGTATGTCCTGGAAATAGCGCGGACCGCTGGCCAAATTCACCAGCGCGCGACCTGACATCACAGAATAGTCTTGAATGTTCGCGAGTAATTGTTTGAAGGCGTCGGTCAGCACTTCGCCCATGGAAATGCGTTCCACAGGCTTTGCTTGTTGACTCGTTACCTGGAAAGAAGTGTCTGCCACAATTCCCTATCGATGCGCCGCTCTACCGCAACCTATTGCAAGACAAACACTAAACCAGAAGCCTAACCGCCACTGCGCATCGCGTCAAGCACTGTTGCTAGCGCCGCTCGACCCTCCGCCAAGTGGACTATTTCGTGGCAGCCCGTTATTCGTCCGCCGTCTCATTCCGGGTTCTCGCTTCCCATCTTGCGGCGAAGATACGCCTCGATTTCTGTTTTGCCGGCGTGTCTCGCCCAATCGGCTGGTGTAGCCCGCCAAAGAATATCCTTCAAGTCCAACCTTGCATCGTGTTCGACGAGAAGCCTGACTACCGCATCATGGCCGCGCCCGGCAGCTTGGTGCAGCGGGGTCGTGTGGGAATGGCCTCCCACCGGGTTGTATCGGTTTGGATCTTCGCCCGCGTCAAGCAACAATCGAACGATCTCGACATGACCAAAATCCGCCGCCAAAGTGAGTGCCAAATGCCGGTCCTCACTGCTGGCCTCCGCAAGGAGTCGACGGGCATCCTCAACGCGCCCCAGGGCCGCTGCCACCGGCAAATCGATTCGAGCGCCGCGCGCAATCAAGGCGCGCACGGCCTCGAACTCGCCGTGCAAAGCCGTCGCTTGTATAGCGCTTTTGGGATCCGCTCCGTAATCGCAGAGAAGATTGATTAACGGAAGTTGCGCGCGACATTCACGCGGTACGCTTCCAGTCGAGGCGAGCATGAGCGTCTCGTTCTTTGCGGATTGGCTCGCGCCGCCATCGAGAATGACCTTGGTCACCTCAACGATGTTCGCCGGCAGAGTGCCATGGCGAATCGGATTCCCAGCGATGAATTCCAGCAGCGTTGGATTTCGAAAATAGTTTCCGCCCTCGAAGACGACGTGCTGATGTACAAGATTCGGATGCTGATTCAAGTGCGCACGCAAGCCAGCTACATCACCCGTATCGAGAAGTTCCACGGCACGGCGAAATATTGCATCGTCAATCCGCTCTTGGTGCGGCAAATCCAATCGATCGGAGAGCGTTGGTTTCTCAACGTGCCGTTTTAGCCTCGCCCAACTCGGAAATCCATATTCCCGGGCGATTGTAAGCTGCGCGTCACTTAGGCTGAGTTGAGCGTCGAAGATCTCCGTGTCAGTGGCCAGACGGAAGCGCGGGTGAAATTCCCTGATCCGCTGCCCTGCTCCCGGAGTGTGAGCGCTACGCTCTTTTAGCAAGTCCTTTGCTTGATACTTGAGATGATCGAGGTTCGGATTTGATGGGAGGCGTCGTACCGGCATGGCGAACTTCCTTTCGTAGTGCCCAAGGTCCGCAATTTATGGGCAGAAAGGCAGTTCGTGATAACGAATTGTTGCGCTCAAGGTGGACTTCTGTCCTTTCCGCGGACCGGATGCGCCCTTCGCGCGTTGGTGATCCTATCACGAAGTCCAGTGGGCACTACGGCAGGTGCCAGCCAGACCAGGGATGTCGCCTGGTTTCGCGTGTCGGTAACCTGGCCCCAGACTCGTACTGACCTCTACTCTCTTCTTCCCCGTACTGGACGCGCAAGCACGTCGCCGCTACACTGCTTGTTCCAAATTGCATGCTTCGCTTTTACACTGCCGGTGAATCGCACGGACAAGCTCTGTTGGCCTTCATTTCCGGTCTTCCGGCATCGCTTCCGGTCGACGTCGACTTCATCAATCACGAACTCCATCGGCGCCAGCTCGGTTACGGCCGCGGCGGCCGCCAGAAAATCGAAAAAGACCGCGCCGATATTTTCGCCGGCGTGCGCCACGGCAAGACCATCGGCGCTCCTGTCGCGCTGCGCATCGAAAACCGCGACTGGGCCAACTGGGAAAAGATACTTCCTGTCGAAGACTCTTCAGAAGATGATGCACCAACAAAAAAGCTCGTAGCACCGCGCCCGGGTCACGCCGACCTCGCCGGTTCGCAAAAATTTAACTTTCACGATGCCCGCTACGTCCTCGAGCGCGCCTCTGCTCGTGAAACCGCCTCTCGCGTAGCCGCCGCCGCGTTTGCCAAGCTGCTGCTTCGCCAATTCGGCACAGAAATTGCCAGTCACACCGTTCAGGTCGGCCACGTAAAGCTCGAGCGCGAAGTCAGATGGGACGAAGTTCTTGCCGTGAACGCCGATCTCGCCTCTCCCCTGCGCTGCGTCGATCGCGCCGTCCAGGACAAAATGAAAGCCGAAGTGGACGCCGCGCTCAAAGCCGGTGACACCGTCGGCGGCGTTTTTGAAGTCATCGCGCACAATATCCCTGTCGGCCTCGGCAGTCACGCGCAGTGGGACGAGAAACTAGACGGCCGCCTCGCGCAAGCCGTAATGAGCATTCAAGCCGTCAAAGGCGTCGAAATCGGCGCCGGCATCACGGCAGCGGGCTCGTACGGCAGCGAAGTGCAGGACGAAATTTCCTACGATAAATCCGCTAAGCGTTTTCGCCGCAGTTCTAATCGCGCCGGCGGCCTCGAAGGCGGCATCACCAACGGCGAAGACGTAATCGTCCGCGGCTACCTCAAGCCCATCTCCACACTCCGTCGTGCCCTCGGCACCGCTGATATGGTCACTAAGGAACCAGTCCAAGCCGCCTACGAGCGCTCCGACTGGTGTGTCGTTCCCGCGGCAGGCGTCGCCGGCGAAGCGATGGTAGCCCTTGTGCTCGCCGATGCTTTTCTGCAAAAATTTGGAGGAGACTCTCTCGCCGAGATGCGGCGGAATTTCGATAACTATGCCCGACAAATCGACGAGTTCTGAAGCCACGCAAGCCGCTGCCCCGGCGACCGTTTCCGCTGCGCGCAAAATCTATCCGATCGTCAAATACGGCGACCCGATACTCGAAAAGCCCACAACGCCGGTAACCAAATTCGACGCCGAGTTCGAGCAGCTCACGGAGGACATGTTCGCCTCCATGTATGCCGCGTCAGGGGTCGGGCTTGCCGCCCCGCAAATCGGCCTCTCTCTGCGCGTAGCTGTGGTCGACGTCACCGGCGGCAAAAACCCCGAAGCAAAGATCGTCCTCGCCAACCCCGAAATCATTCACGCCGAAGGCGAAAAGCGCGAAGAGGAAGGCTGCCTCTCCATTCCCGGTTTTCGCGGCTACGTCCTGCGCCCGCAATTCGTCACGGTGCGAGCGCAGAACGCCAAGGGCGAATCCTTCGAAATCCGCGGCGAAGACCTGCTCGCTCGCGCCTTCTGCCACGAGATCGATCATCTCAACGGCGTTCTCTTCATCCAGCATCTCAGCATGCTGAAGCGCGACCTGATCAAGCGCAAAATCAAGAAACTAAGAAAACAAGGCGAGTGGTAGCATGATTCCCGCCTTCGTAGGGGCGCAGGATTCTTGCGCCCCAGCTAGGCGAGATCTAAGCCGCCAAGCACTCAGCACCGTCGCCGCCACTTTCGCCTAGGACTAACCCATGCGCATAATCTTCTGCGGCACCCCGCACTTCGCCGTCCCCACCTTTATCCACCTCCTCGCGCAATCCGATATCGACATCGCCGCCGTAATCACCCAACCCGACCGCCCCCGCGGCCGCGGCCACCAAATCTCCGCCGCTCCCGTGAAAGAAGCAGCCATCGCCGCAAATGTCCAGGTGCATCAGCCCGAGAAAATCCGCGCACCCGAAGCCCAGGATCTCCTCAAGCAACTCGCCCCAGACTGCATCGTCATCATCGCCTACGGACAAATCATCCCCGCTCGCCTCTTGGACATTCCCAAACTCGGCTGGATCAATCTCCACGCTTCCCTGCTCCCCAAATACCGTGGCGCCGCCCCCATAAACTGGGCGATCGCCAGCGGCGAAACGCAAACCGGCGTCACCACCATGCGCATCGACGCCGGCATGGACACCGGCGAAATCCTCCTGCAAGAAGAAATCGACATCGCCCCGGAAGAGACCGCCCCAGAGCTCGCCGCGAGCATGGCGGAAGCCGGCGCGCCCTTAATGCTCCAAACATTGCGCGGACTTGCGGCAGGAAATCTCATTGCGCGCCCGCAAAATAATGACGAAGCAACCTACGCGCCGCTCCTAAAAAAAGAAGACGGCCAGATCGACTGGAACCGCCCCGCCCAAGAAATCTACAATCGCATGCGCGCCTTCACTCCCTGGCCCGGCGCATACACTTCTTTCCGCGGACAAACCTGCCAGATCTCGGCCGAGCCATTTTCCCTTCGCACCCTGACCGGTAGCGCCCCCGGAACGATTTTTCGCGAAGACACCCAACTGCTAATTGCCTGCGGCCACGCAACCTTATTGCGCCTTATCTCCGTCAAAGTGGAAGGACGCAAACAAATTTCGGCGGTGGAATTTGCCAACGGCTCCCGGTTGACTGAACGGGAACGCTTCGCGAACGCCTGAATTGCGCCGAGAGGACCGCTAAGGCATACTCTCGTATTGTCCACCTCAACTAGCTCGACTTCATCAGGGTCTGCCAACCCTTTCGGATATAGCTGTACCGGGAGACTGTAGTTCATGACAATCATTCGCCTCGCACCATCCCAACTCAAGTTGCCTTTTCGCGTGAAGTTGTCCTTTCACGTGAAGCTGCCTTTCTCCACTCAGGAGTCTTCTCGTGTCGTAGCCTCCTGCCTCTTGGCCTTGCAGCTTTCCTTCGCCCCCATCTTGTCCGCCGCTCCACCGGAAAAATCCGCATCCACCAAGACTGCGCCCGCAAAACCCGCCGACCCCATCCTTAAGGTGATGCAGACCGAGTTGTCCCGTGCCAGCGCTTCTCTCGCGAAAACGGAACCAGCGCCCTATTTCATGAGCTACACCGTCAATGACCAGGACATCGTCGTGCTCGTCGGTGCCTACGGCAGCTTGCTTACCGACGCCGCCGTGCAGCGCCGCCAAGCCGACGTCGTCATGCGTGTAGGTTCCCCCGCGCTGGACAACACGCATGGCCAAAGCCGCGTTAGCGGCATGACCTCCGGCCCGCTTCCGCTAGGTGAAAATCCCGAAGCCATTTCGCGCGTCCTCTGGGAACTCACCGATCGCGAATACAAGCGCGCCGCCCCCGCTTTCCTCAACGTCAAAACCAATACCGCCGTGCGCGCCGAAGAAGAAGACAAGTCTCCCGATTTCTCCAAGGAAGCCCCGCAAACGCACACCGGCGAGGCCTTGGTACCCATCGGTTTTGACCGCGCAGGCCTGGAAGGCGAAGTTCGCCGCCTTTCCGGAGCCTTCCGCAAATATCCCGGCGTCTATTTCGCCAGCGTCGTCCTGCAAGTGCAAAATTCCAATTCGCGTTTGGTCTCGACCGAAGGCACCGCGATCGCCTCGCCAAGCACCAGCACCCGCCTCATCATGGAAGCGGAAACCCGCGCCGATGACGGCATGGAACTGATTCGCGTGGAAACCTTTCAAGCGCCCTCCGCCGCCGGTCTTCCCAGCGAAGCCGATCTGAGCGCCAAGATCGACAAAATGGCCGAGGATCTGAAAGATCTTCGCAAAGCACCGGCAGCAGAGCCTTACGACGGCCCCGCGCTCCTCAGCGGCCGCGCCGCCGCTGTCTTCTTCCACGAAGTGCTCGGCCATCGCCTCGAAGGCCATCGCCAGCGCGACGAAGATGAAGGACAAACCTTCACCAAGAAAATTGATCAGCAAGTGCTTCCAAAGTTTCTCAGCGTAGCCGACGATCCCACCGTTCACGAACTCGCCGGAGTGAAGCTGGCCGGCTCCTACGAGTACGACAACGAAGGCTCGCCCGCCCAGCGTGTCGAAGTCATCCAAAACGGCGTGCTCAAGAATTTCCTGATGTCCCGCATGCCCATCAAAAATTTTGGTGTTTCCAACGGCCACGGCCGCAACCAGCCCGGACTCATGCCCACCGGCCGCCAAGGCAACTTGATCGTCACTTCCACACAAACCGTTCCCGAAGCGCAGCTCCGTCAGAAATTAATCGACGAAGTAAAGCGCCAGGGCAAGCCCTACGGCCTCTACTTTGACGACATCCAGGGCGGCTTCACGCTCACCACCCGCCAGCTCCCGCAAGCCTTCCAGGTTCTGCCCGTGGTCGTCTATCGCGTTTACGCCGATGGCCGTCCCGATGAATTGGTCCGCGGCGTCGATATCGTCGGCACACCTCTCGCCGCGCTCACCCGCATCATGACCACCGGCGATCAGCAACACGTCTTCAACGGTGTCTGCGGCGCGGAAAGCGGCAGCGTTCCCGTTTCCGCGGCTGCTCCTGCCATGCTCTTCTCCGAGATGGAAGTGCAGAAGCGCGGACACTTGCACGAGCGTCCACCCATCTTGCCTCCGCCCGGTTTTGAAAACACGATGACCACGGCGCAAGGCGCGCTATCCAAAACGGAGGTGAAACCGTGAAAATCGCCCGCGCGACGTTCACCCTCGCATCTGCAGCTCTTCTCACTCTAGGCGGCAGCTCGCTCCACGCCTTCAATCACGCTGGCGAAGCAAAAGACGACGCCACCAAAGCTCCCGTCCCCGATCCACTGGCCGCCGCGCGCACCGCAGCAGGCGGAGACGCCGTGCTCGACGCTCTCCTCACCGAACTCGACCGCTCCAAAGCGAAATTAAAAATGGATCAGGTCGCCGCTCCCTACTACATCGAATATCGTGTTAACGATGTCGAGGAATACCAGGCCGAAGCCGCCTTCGGTGCTGTGCGCGAAAGCCAGCGCGTCCGCTATCGCGTTCTTCGCGTAGTCGTCCGCATCGGCGATTACAAACAGGACAGCTATTACAATCAGGGCATGGGCGAGACCAATATCCTCCCGCTCGACGACGACCCCATCGCCCTCCGCCACCAAATCTGGCTCGCCACCGACGAAGCCTACAAAGCCGCCGGCGAAGCCTTCACCGAAAAGCAAGCTGCCCTGAAGCAATTCAGCGCCGACCTAAGTCCCGTCGACGATTTTGCCAAAGCCCCAGTCGTCGCCGACGTGGAGCCCACTGTCACTCTGCACGTTGACGACGCCAAGTGGAAGAAAACCCTGGAAGACGTCACCAATCTTTACCGCCAGTATCCGGACGTGCAGTCGGTCAGCGCCTCCGCGCGTTTTTCCGCCATCAACGAATATCTCGTGAACTCCGAGGGCACCGTCACCCGCTCCGGCAAGAAAACGTACAACGTCGGCTTCAACAGTTCCGCGCAAGCCGCCGACGGCATGCGCCTCAGCCGCAATCCTTTCTGGATGTTTGCCGACGCCAAAGAGCTGCCCACGCATGATGCGCTGCTCGCCGACGGGCTCGCGCGCAAAGCTCACGGTGAGGTCGGCGTTGATAAAGGTCCATTGCCGGAAATCCAGCACGGCCGAAGTGCCGTTGCAGAAATCGGCGGCGACCACCGCGCGCATCGCCTGCGAGATCGCAAAACCCTCGACCAGCGGCCGGTCGGCGCGATACCAGATCGCACCGGGCCCGGGCACGCCAAAACTGCCGCGCGCGGCGCGGAGCGAAAAGCCGGTCACGAACGGGCTGGAGGAGAAATTTGCGGGATCGACGCGCGATTGATCGGGGCCGGGAAGTTCGAGGCTTGGCCCGGCGACATCAGCCGGCAACTCGTCCGCCTGCGTCTTGATCTTCAGCACGGTGGCGCCGACCGCGAGCGCGCCGCCAGCGTATAGCCGCACAGCGCAAAGCTGGATCTTGCGGCCTTCGCGCAAGATTTCGGTTTGCAGCGTCAGGGGCGCCACGGGCACCGGACGCATCAGGTCGATGGTGACGCGCGCGATCCGCATCGGCACCGGCGTTGGCACGGCTTCGGCGGTCCACACCACCAGCGATGCCGGCGCGGAGCCGTGCTGCATCGAGGGA
>Ga0137418_10002612_pt1 | contig 16463 bp, 15 predicted proteins | sample CZODoug3_1_2_16f_FD_122242 | JGI IMG/M metagenome (GOLD analysis project Ga0137418, IMG submission 122242) | Vadose zone soil fungal communities from Angelo Coast Range Reserve, California, USA - CZODoug3_1_2_16fungal (Hybrid Assembly) | ecosystem: Environmental > Terrestrial > Soil > Vadose... | reverse complement strand
TCCCAAGCTTGAGCCGCCCGCTTTGGAAGGCGGGCGGCCCCGCAGCAGCGGATCACGGTACGAGCGAAAACGCGATAAGCCACCGGGTCTCGGATCGTTGTTACCTACCGCTCCTCTGAATCACTCTTTGTCCGGCAGCGCGAAGGCTATCACCGCGTCACCCAGAAACAGACTGTTGCCCGGCTCCCCGCCAAAGCCGTACACCACGTACTCTTTCCCGTTGACGACATAAATGGCGGGAGAGGCAGTTGCGCCGCCTGCATTAGGCACCTTGGATGCATCGAAGGTCCACAGGATCGCACCCGTCCTGGCATCCGCGGCATGGAAGAGCCCGGTGCTTTCGCCGAAGAAGACTAGGTCGCCGGCTACTCCAATACCCGAGTCAGGAGTAGTGCCAGTTATGGGAATCTTCCAGGCAACCTTTCCCGTCCGTGTGTCTACCGCTCCGTAAACGCCGTGATCCACCTCGCCGGGTATTGCGGAGAATGAGATGCTGTTCGCCTCTGTGACCCCGAGATTTGCCGGCTGATAATTGGCGTGCGAGTAGATGAAGTGGGTTCGCGGGCTATAAGCCGCAGGAGGCCATTCCATTCCTCCGCCGGCCCATGGTTGGAACACCATTGCCGTTGGTTGATACGGAGCCCACATGGGAGCAGCGACGATGCCGGCCGGGATCGGGAGCTCTTCCGAGTGCTCGGTCAGGGATTCAATCGAGGAAACGGGTTGGGTCGCCCACGGAGATTCCCATGCCGGCTCCGTGGGAACCGACACCTCCTGGTAGGGGAAAAGCGACTCCCCGGTGCGGCGATTGAGAATAAACATGTAGCCCGTCTTCGATGTGTGTTCAATGGCCGGAATGCCCTTCACGGTGAGCAGCAATGTCGGCTGCGGGCCGTCAAAGTCCCACAAGTCATGGTGGGCAAATTGGAAATGCCACTTGTGCTCCCCGGTCCTTGAGTCGATGGCTACAATCGACGTCGAGTAGAGGTTCGTTCCCTCGCGACCGTTGCCCGGGCATCCCACCGGCACTACGCCGAAGAATGCGCAGGGACTAGGCCAAGGGTAGGCGTTCCCGGTGGCGAAGTACAGCATATGGAGCTCAGGATCGTAGCTGGGGTTTCCCCAAATCGACGCTCCACCATTAAGGTACGTGTTCCCGCCCCACGAATTGGGCTCAGTGGTCCAAAAACGCCACACAAGTTTGCCGGTGTTCTGATCGTACGCATCCACATGACCGCGCACCCCAAATTCGGCGCCGGAAACGCCGCGTTCTTCGGCGAATGCGAGCGCGGCTGCGACTGCACCGACACCGAAGTGGGCTCCGACCGGGAAGGTTTCATCAAAATCGAGATTCAAGAAGATCCCAAACAGATCGAGCTCGATGCGGCACAAGTCGCCGCCGAGGCGCAAGATCTCCAGGAGAATTACGGTATTTCCGCACTGCATCGACTTAATTGAAAAGCGAGACGCGAGTGTTTAACTCACGTCGATCAGAGCGCCTTAACAAACGTTGTAGCCGCCGGCCTGTGGTCGGTCCACCCCAGTTCTGCTTTTCACGCCAGGAAGATGACCCATAGGGCGGTCGCTACAGCCTCTTACTTAACTCCCTCTAGCTCTCTTCCAAGCGGTGGTGAAGTACGCTGGGAGCCTTTAACTATCGACGCCATCGATAGCGACGTCGGCCGTCCGTGGTTTGGCTAAAAACTGTTCCACTTCCTCATTGTAAGTCTGGAATGGGTCACCCATCACGAGAAAATCGCGGTTATCACACGCGATGGAATCCCAGTGGATAACATAGGGGGAATCGCAATCCTGGAAGAAAGCCACCGCTCGAGCACGACCTGACGCACGCGTATTGGCTGGCGGAACATGTGTTGCACTGGAACGCCGTACATTGTTGTTCCACTCCGCAATTCGCTTTCCAGGCGTCACGGCAAAGAACAGCCCGCGAAGTGGATCTATGTTGTGATATTCAAGGTCGACGCTTTGCAGCCACGGATCGTCCCAACTCAATCCTTCGGACTCGACAAATGCTTCCAGTAACCATTTCTTCGTAATCCAGTCGACCCCGCCAATGAGCGCCTGATGATTATTTGCAATCGCTTCGAGAACGAATCCCCAGTTTTCCAGGAGCCAGTTAGTTTCCGCGCTGCTGTTGCGCAGGTATTTTTGCGCCAGATGATGAAATTCCCACTGCACGTCGACTGCTCCGATGGTCTTACCGTTCTCAAGATGAACAATCCATTGCTGAGTTGGATCCCGGGATATGTCGCGGGTGCTTTGCACCGCATCGGCAAGGACCAGATTTCGCGGTAACCGGTTATCCTCGAGCAACGATAAAACACACGCAGTCGTCCCGATTTTCAACGCCGTAGCATAGGGACTCATGTTCGAATCACCGATGAGCAAGTGAAGCCGCCGGTATTTTCGGTAATCGGCCAGTGGCTCGTCACGTGCGTTAATGATCGCGCGATTGAATTGCACCCATTGGTAGATGTCGTTCACGATATGATCCGCACGCTGGCTAAGTTGGAAATTCACCCGTGTCTCCAGTTGCGGCGGTTCGAAATCAAACGCCAGCGGGTTGGATTGACCGACGCGGCCGGCGCCCGTAAAGATTTGCCGGGTAGCCAGAAAAGTAAGCAGGGTCCCAAGAATTGGTGGCGTGAATTGCGCCTCCCGCTTCATCAGATAATTCTCGTGACAACCAAACGTGGCACCGGTGTGGTGATCGACATTATTTTTGATGAATGAAACGCGATCCTGCGCGCCCAGAGCAATCAGTGACGATTGGAGTAAGTCGTCTCCGGCCAATTCATAAGCTGCCACATCGTGCAGATGCAGACACTCCGGCGACGCGTACTCGATGTGTCCCATATCCAGATACAGACGCCCCCCGTTCCGAAGAAAACCTCCGTTACCCGGTGGCTCTTCGTAATCGCGGTAATGCAGATCGATGGTGCCGGCCGCGGCGTTTCGGAAAAGATGGTTTTTTACCTTCGCCGGCCAGAGCTCGAAATTTACGTGGGGCTCTTCTTCGCTCAAAAGACAGCCGTATTCGGTTTCAATCCCAACGATCCGGTCCATTGTCTAGCGAGCATCCGCCAAGGGTCGGTGCTCCTCAAGTGCTAATGCCGTCATCCTGAGCGAAGCGAAGAACCTCGCAAGGAGAATGCGATCACACTGGGTATGATGTGTGAATTTCCAGTTTGTGTGAGGTCGCTCCTTTTACTCGGGCTGACAAGGAGGAGCCACATCCAACGCCCGCTTGAATCGTCGTCGAAAAAGCACAAGCTTGTTTTTATGGCAACAGTTGCCCTCCGTAGTCCGTCCGAAAAGGTAGGAGGTCTTTTTTATTTCCGCCGGATGCTGGACAAAATTCGGTTACACGCGAAGGGCGAATTGCCTTCGGACTATCACGCGAACCTTGGAAAAGGATTTGACGAAAAATGTGCGCACTTTCTCCGGATCGATTACGGCCAATTAGTGGAGCGCGTGAATTGCGGAGGAACGGACGAAGAAATCCTGCAGTGGTGTTTCGATCACGGGCGCAGACCGGACGAAAACGACGTTTACGTTTGGAACGAATTCATGCGCAAGCGCGGCTGGAACGACGAAGTTTCTGAAATATTGCAGCGCCGCAAAAAGGAAGCAGGCATGATGGATAGATCGGGCATTCAGACAGCGTTCCAATTCATCGATGCCGACGAAGGTCGCTTGCCAAAAGCGTAGGCCCGCGCACCGCGCCGACCGGACGCCGCAGCGCGGTGTCCCTACCATTATTCGGCCAGGGTATCGATTCGTTCGGCAAGACCAAAATCAAGCTCGGTCAAGCCGCCTTTGCTGTGGGTCGAGACAACCAGACGTACTTTGTTGTAACGAATGTCGATGTCTGGATGATGTTCCTCTTCCTCGGCCACTTCGGCCACTGCGTTCACGAAATCAATCGCATCGGCAAAATCATCGAACTCAAACGTGCGTTCGACGTGCTTTTTCTCCAGTTCCCATTCCGGGATTTTTTTCATTCGCTCTTTGAGCTCGCCTTGTTTGATGAGGTCAGCCATAACGGGACAACGAGTAACACCCGAAAATCGTTTTGCAACGCCAAAACGAGCGGGGTGTTTTTCGCGGCGATCGTCCTGAGCGAAGCCCGTTCGACTCGCCTTGCTCGCTCAGGGTAAACTCCGCGGAGTCGAGGGATCCCGCAGCACTGCCCGAAGGCGAGTCGCGGGATCCTCAGACTCCGCGTTACTTACTTCTGGTCCGCTCAGAATGACGGCTACATGCCAAGAATCTTCCTGAGATTTTTTGCAGAATCGAAAATTTCCACGGCGCACGCTCGCGCTTGCTTCGATAGTCGCGGCCAATCGAGCAATACTTCTTTCACCGCCGTTTCGGCTTCATCGATATTCCGGATGAAACGGAATCCGGTGTCGCGTGGAAGATATCTCGCCGCGCCTGTGTCTTCCGTAATCACCGGCCGCCCCAGTGCAAGAAACGCCGCGGCCCTATCGCTTATCCAGCCGGTTTGCCAGGCTACATCCACACCCTTGATGGCCGTAAACTCCGCGAGTCCGCTCGCCATGTATCGACGGTACGCGCTCGGAGTGCGCGCAACCTGGTGCGGATCCACGACGTGCCAGCCAAGCCGCTGCAAACGCGACCGCTCCGGGTCGTCCCAGCTGATATTCATCGCTAGTTCAAACTGCGTCTCCGGTACTCGTACTGGTAAACCGAGATACGGTTCGAACCTGACTCGCTTGGACAAGTCGGGGAATTCTCCCGCCACTTCTACAGCCCCGCTCCAGTACCACTGTCCAATAGTGGTGAATTTAGCCATTTTGGGACGTGATTGGGGTTGGAGGAGTCTTGTGTCAGCCAGCGGATAAAACGTCTTCCAGCACAAAGCCGATTTCGGCAGCCGGCAATCATTTCTGTGAGCGTTGAGCCCGATTGTCCAAAATTCGTCGTGAGACGACTGGCCCAGCTCCATTTTGGTCATCCAGTAAAAAATTTCACTCGGATCCAGGTCGCAAAAGATCCGTCGCTCAAATTGCAAAAGAAATGGAGGGTGAATCGAGTAACTGAGATTGAGCAGCGTGTTTGGGCCTGCCAGTCGATTGAGCAGGGCTTGTTTCGACATTCCGATACAACGCATGGCGTCGAGCTCATGCGTACTGCCTGCTGGTTTCTGATACAGCAAACAATAGCGACGAGCCAATCCATGTGTACGCAGTTGCCGCTGGAAGTTCTTGATCCTGGCCTGATCGGCCTGCGGGTCATCTGTCGCCGGCAACAGCTCGAGCCAGATAGCGTCGAGCTTCAATCGCCGCAGGCCCAGCATCCATTGCAGCGGGACGGAGAAATTGCCGCCGCCTTCGCGATATTTTGCGGCAAAGCCGCATCCGAGAAAGATAGTCACGCGAGCAGAATCCTCATTCTGCTCGCGTGCTCAAGCGCGAAGGTTCGTAATCTTAGAAGATGGGCTTGCGCGGAAGATGCACTCTACCAGTGAACACCTGAGGCTGCCTCGGCTGACCGGTGCAAAATCCGCCGTTCGGGATCGGGATAATCGAGCCGAGGAATTGCGGCTGCTGCCGCACATTTAACGCCTGCTCCAACGCGTAGCCGAAGCCGATTAGCTGCGGTTCATGCAGGAAAGTGCTGTACATGAGCATTCCCGCCGGCCGGCCGCTATCGCGAATGCCCACCGGTATCGATAAATTTGGATAACCCGCCACTGCGGGTCCGGTCGAGTTAGTCAAGTGCGGAGCGACGATCGCATCGACACCCGAGTTGATTACACTATCAATGCCAGAGCGCGCAGCAGTGCGGGCATGCGTTCGCGCGGCGATGTAGGCGGGATCGTTCGGATAACCTGGGAACTGATCCGACAATAAGAATACGTCCTGGTCGTAGTAGGGCATCTCTTGCACACAATGCGCGTCGTTGAACGCAATCAGGTCGGCCAACGTGTGCATATCGGTGTGCGTGAGCGTCGCGAGGTAGTCCGCGATTTGCGCTCTAAATTCATACAGCAACGCTGTGAACTCGTCGCCGTTGTAAGCGAATACGTCCCCCGTATCAACGTCAACGACAGTCGCACCGAGGCTTTCCATCACGCTCAGCGCATTTTCCGCAAACGCGACGGTCAGCTCATCGCCCGGAATACCGCTGCCGTAGTAGCTGTAATCGAAAAAGCGCACATCGCGTCCGATCACTGCGCCATCGAGTGCGTTCGGATCGAGAAATTGCGTGTAATCGCTGGGCAACTGATGTCCAAGCACTTCACCCCACGGCGACTGCAACACTCCAAGTAGTATCGCAATGTCAGTAACGCTCCGTCCCATCGGACCCGCTGTGTCCTGCTCATGAGCGATGGGGATGATCCCGTCTTGCGAGACGAGTCCAAGGGTCGGTTTCAAGCCCACGATGTTCTCGACGGCGGACGGTCCCGTTATTGACCCATCTGTTTCCGTGCCGACTGCCACCGAGCACAGATTGGCCGCGGCGCCGTTACCCGAACCAGAGCTCGATCCCCACGACGTATAGCTTAGGTCGTAGGCATTGTTCGTACTCCCACCGCGTGCACTCCAACCAACTGCTAGAGGATAGGTCTCAGCCTCATCGTCCCGGAAATTTGCCCATTCGCCCAAATTTGCTTTGCCAAGAATCACGGCGCCTGCTGCCCGCAGCTGCTGAATGATTAGCGCATCGGCCGGCACACGGCTATGAACCAGCGCAAGCGATCCTGCCGTCGTCTCCATGTTGTCATCGGTCGCGATGTTATCCTTGACCAAAATGGGTATGCCGTGAAGCGGGCCACGAACATGGCCGCGACGGCGCTCATTATCCAGATGTTGGGCGATGGATACGGCGTTTGGATTTGTTTCGATGACAGAGTGGAGTAGCGGATTCAAAGAGCTAATACGTCTGAGATAACCTTTCACTAATTCCTTACTGCTCACCTCGCCGGAGGCCATGGCAGCCTGAAGTTCAGGGATACTCTTTTCAACGAAATCAAAACCGCCGGCAGCAAAGGCAGAATGCCGCAAAAGGGACGTGATCCCTCCGCTTAGAAGCGCTGCGCTGCTGAGCGCCGTTGTGCCGAGAAATTTTCGGCGAGTGACAATGTGGTCGAGGTCAAGACGATTCGGGTTTTGCCTGGTCATAATGGTTTCTCCGGTTGCGCTGTTTCGCGAATGAACAGACGTGATTTGTTTTTTGTGACCTGCGTCCGGAAGACTCCGGTTTGGTCAGTTTGAACTGCAGGACGGATGTTGTTCGCGATACCTCCATAACCCCTGCGTTAGCTCTTAATCGATCCTAATCTTCAAAGCGGTCGTATTTTTTTTCCAGCATGATTTGACCGTTCGATCGTTGCTCCGCAAATTAACCGACTCTCTCACGGGCGCCCGTAGCTCAACTGGATAGAGCATCTGACTACGGATCAGAAGGTTAGTGGTTCGAATCCTCTCGGGCGCGCTTTGCCTAACTAAAATACGGCCGGATTTTCTCAGGATCCGCCCTCGACCGGCGTTTCTTCTTCAGCCGTGATCGTCGGTTCGCGTTCCGACAAGTGTGCCACCGATCCACGCAGCGCATTAATCGCGTCGGCCACGGTGCCGGTGCTGGTTGCGGTATCAAGTTGAGTCCGAACGAGGTCGGCAAAGACGACTATCAGAAGACTGACAAGACCTGTAGCAAGCAATCCAATTACGATCCGCGAAGCTGCTGACAGCCAAACGCTTTTTTGTGCCAAAATCGCTGCGCGATACTTGTCGCGCTCGGCCGAATCAAGGTTGGCTACCTGCTCGAAGGTATCATCAAGAGTCCATGATGTAAGCAACATCTGGCGGACTCCGCCGCGAAGCTGCTCTAGCTGGCGAGCAACGCGCTCGGAGAGCAAGACTTTGCCGTGCTGCTCTGCTCGTGGATCCTTCGAGGAGGCTGTCGCCGTATCCGGTTTTGCCGCGGTTGACAGGTCGAATTTTTCCGGCAGCAGCTTGGCCAATCGTTCAAGTTGATCTGCAGCCTCGCCGAGTATCACCCGATTGTCGGCGTTCTCGGCCCTAATCGCGAGCACTTTAAGAAATTCCTTTCGCTCCTTCAGATTTGCGCTCCGCTCATTCGCGTCGGAACTGCCGAGCTGGGATGAAAACAAAGATTCTTCCCGAGACATCGGCGACGGCGTCGGCGTCGCGTTGGAAATGAGATTTTGAGTGGTTGCGGGTGTTGGCGACGGCGACGACTGCAACACGGCTGCGTAGGCATGAAGTTTCTCCTCGATGCTCTTAACCAAAGTCTCAAACCGACTCACAATTGACTCTTTCAACTGTTGGCGCTCATGGTCGAGCCTGGAGAGCTCGGCGCTAATTCGGGCAAAATCGTCGTCTGAGTCAATCACCAGTGGAAAACGTGGCGCCCGAAAATTCGGTGTCTTTGATTGATTGCCGGCATTAAACGAGTCGATAATCTGTTCGGTAGCCAAAAAGGCAGCTTTCAACCTATCGAGTGCCTGTTGTAGATGGGGCGAACGCTGATAGGCGACCGCGTCGGCCGCAATGCTGGCTTGGTAATATCGCAGTACGCAAAATCCGACCCCGATCAGTATCACAAGCAGAGCAAGTCCTCTTGCTGCTCTGACAAAAAGGTAGGCGAAGAAATATTGTTTCTTCACAACCCGAGACCGTTCCTCCGGAGTTGACGGATCTTTTCGGCTGTAGCCGGATTCGGGAATGTCCGATAGGCTTCCTGATATTCGCGGATGGCGTCCCCCGTTCTGCCTGCCGAAGCAAATGCTCCTGCTCGCTCCAAGTGGATCTCAGCCTCCTTTTCTAATCGGCCGCACAACAACCGCATTGAAGTCAGATAACGCCACAGCGGTCTCTGAGTATCGACCATTGGTTCGGGATTATCGTTCAGAAAATCGGTTAGTCCCGAGTTCGCCGCAGAAGCGTCGTTGCCGGCAATGTTACGTGTGCCCTGATCAACCGCTGACAGCGCGTCAACTGTTTCAGTCTCGCTTCGGCATTCGCTCAGAGCAGTTTCGTATCCGACCTTCGCCCGAAAGTCACGCGCCCGATCGACAAGCGACGCCACACTTTCCGATACCGGCGGTGGCAACTGCTGCACCGAATTGAGTCGGTCGATCTCGCGAAAATTCCCCGTCGCATCGCCTACTCGAGACAAAACAGCTTGGGTTTGTTCCTTAAAGTCCGTTATCATGCGGCTCTTTACTTCAGGTTCGACGGCTGGCGGAGTTGAAGGCGCAGGTGTTGAAGGCGCAGGTGTTGAAAGCGCAGGTGCTGGAGTCGCAGGTGTGAACGGTCGAATTGATGCCGCCATTGCAAAACGCGGTGGCCCTTCGGCTGGCGGCGGTGCGTTGACTGCGCCTTTGGAAACACGTTCATTCAATTGTTGATCAATGCGCGGCAGCGGTCCGGCCACCCAGTCATTGGCTTTGGTCCCTTTGACAAACGTGCCGTGAAACATTTTCCCGCTCGCGTCGACATTAACCACGGGCCCATCAAATCTCCCGCGGACCATTTTGCCGGAATAACGGTTGATGACGACGGCACCGACGGTGCGTCCTTTGGAGGACGGAATATTGGAGCCGGTCACGACTGCTCGCTGAACTCGATACCACGTCAATGTGCCATATCCCGTGGCAAATCCGTTCGAGTCTCGCTCGCCCGACCACGTCGGCTCATCATCCCGTCTGGGATAATTGTTCCAGATGAGCGTCCGCCTGTCTCTGGTATGCTGGTAAACGCCGTCGCCGTACGCGCCGTTGGCAAACAGCAGCAGCGTAGTGCAAACAAAAAGACATCGCGCGGTCACACTCTTCTTTTCTTCCCAACTCAATCTCCAGCAACGCAGCAAAGATTTAACGCGCTCGAAAAATCAAAGGCAAGATCAAACCCAACGAGCAAGTTCCGCTTCGCTCTAAGTCTCCGGCACTTCGAACTGGCTCATCAGTTTGAACGTTTCGTAGCGCTCGTTGATTTGATCCATCGTTAAATTGCGCAAGCGCTCGAGACTGAATGCTTCCACGCAAAAACTCGCGAGCACGCTGCCGTAGATCATTGCTTTCCGAAGATCGGTGAAGGTCACCTTCTTCACGTTCCCGGCCAAATAGCCGGCCATCCCGCCCGCGAATGTATCCCCTGCCCCGGTCGGATCGTGAATATCTTCGAGCGGATACGCGCCACAGCTGAAAAATTCGTTTTGGCCAAAAAGCAGCGCGCCGTGCTCGCCTTTCTTGATCGCGACATAACGCGGACCCATTTTGCGAATCCCGCGGCCGGCTTTAATCAAACTGGTCTCGTTCGTCATTTCCCGCGCTTCGCTGTCGTTAAGGATCAAAAGATCGACCTGCGGCAGGAGCGCATCGAGATCGGCGCGCGTGGTCTCGATCCAAAGATCCATCGTGTCAGCGACAACGAAGCGCGGCTTATCCATTTGTTTGAGCACATGCGCTTGCAAGGCCGGTGCGATGTTCGCTAGCAAAGCGAAATCGGTTTGCCGATATGACTTGGGCAACTCGGGCTTAAAATCTTCGAAGACATTGAGGGCGACCGAACGCGTCTCACGCGTGTTCAAGTCCCACGAATATTCGCCCGACCAGCGAAAGGTTTTTCCATCCACCCGCTGCACTCCTGCGCTGTCGATCTTTCGCGATTTCCAAAAATCGAACTCGGCTTGCGGAAAATCGCTGCCGACGACGCCGACCAACTGGACCGGCGAAAAATAACTCGCGGCTGCGGCCGCGTACGATGCCGAACCGCCTAACAAATCGCCATGTTCTTCGACCGGCGTTTTGACGGTGTCGAGCGCAATGGAACCAACAACGAGCAGAGACATCAGACTTCGGGACTTAACAGAGCTTTACATGCGCGCGCATACTTCGCGATGTCGGACGCTTTAAGCAATCCGGAAGCAATGGCAACGCGTCGCGCGCCCGTGGCAATTAATTGGCCGAGATTTTCGATCTTTAGTCCGCCGATGCAAAAAATCGGGATGGTGACTTCGTGATGGACCCGCTTGATACCCGTTTGTCCGATCGGCTGGTAATCCGGCTTCGTTGGAGTGGCAAAAATAGGACCGAACCCGATGTAATCCGCGCCTTCGCGTTCCGCCGCAACCGCCTGCTCCAAACTGTGAGTCGATTTTCCGATGAAAATGTGGCGGCCAGCTTTCTTGCGTGCGTGCGCAAGCGAGTCGTCGTCCTGGCCGAGATGAACTCCTTCCACTGGAACCTTGGCCGCAACTTCCGCGTGATCGTTCACGATTAACGGAACTCCAGCCGCCGACGTGATCTCATGCAATTTACCGGCAAGATCGACAATTTCTTCGAGCAACTGGCGTTTCGCCCGCAACTGGACAAGATCGACACCGCCGTCAATCATCGCCTTCGCCACACGTTCGAGATCGGCCGTACCAACATAACCGAGATCGAGAATACCGTAGAGGCGGCAATCGGTTAGATTTCGCAAAGCTTTTATTCGTGGAGCCGCACCGGCGGCGGCTTCAGCTCAAAAGCCTCCGAGCTCATCATCCGCTCGACGAAACCGGTGTCGTATTTGCCCTCGCGGAACGCACCGCTGCGCATGATCGCGGCATGAAAAGGCACCGTCGTCTTAATTCCGGTGACGTAATACTCGTCGAGCGCGCGGCGCATGCGATCGATGGCTGAATTCCGCGTCGCTCCGATTGTGATTATTTTTGCAATCAGAGAATCGTAATACGGCGGCACTACATAACCGGTATAAGCGTGCGAATCGATCCGCACACCGCGACCGCCCGGCGCGTAGTAAAAAGTAATCCGGCCGGGCGACGGCTGAAAATTGCTGGCTGGATCTTCGGCGTTGATCCGGCATTGAATCGCATGCGAGCGCGGCACAGCGTGAGCGACGTGCGGCGATAAAGGTTCACCGGCAGCGATGCGGATTTGTTCCTTCACCAAATCGCAGCCGTAAACTTCTTCGGTGATCGTATGTTCGACCTGAAGTCGGGTGTTCATTTCCATGAAATAGAAACGGCGATCTTCATCGACCAGAAACTCGATCGTGCCAGTGTTTTCGTAGCCGACGGATTTGGCGAGCTTGACCGCAGCATTTCCCATTTTCTTCCGCAGCGACGGAGTCACGATCGGTGACGGGCATTCTTCGATCACTTTTTGGTTGCGGCGCTGAATCGAACAATCGCGTTCGCCGAGATGCACCACGCGGCCGTGACGGTCAGCCACAATTTGAAATTCGATGTGGTGCGGATTCAAAATCAATTTCTCGATGTAAACAGAGCGGTTGCCGAACGCTTTGTCTGCCTCGAGACGCGCACTGTGAAATCCGGCAATTAAACTGGTTTCGTTGTGGGCCGCGCGCATTCCGCGGCCGCCGCCGCCTGCAACGGCCTTGATCATCACGGGATAGCCGATCTTTTTCGCGACCTTCACCGCATCTTTGTCGGTCTCGACCACGCCGTCACTTCCCGGCGTGACCGGCACGCCGGACCTCCGAGCGCGGGCGCGCGCCAAATCTTTGTCGCCCATTTTTTGAATCACGTGCGAAGGCGGCCCGATGAACTTGATCTTGCAGCTCTCAACCACTTCGGCGAAGTGCGCGTTCTCGGCCAGAAAACCGTAGCCGGGATGAATGGCGTCGACGTCGCCCACTTCCGCCGCGCTCATGATCCGATCGATCTTTAGATAACTTTCCGAGCTCGGCGCCGCGCCGATGCAAATCGCTTCGTCGGCAAGCTGCACGTGCAACGAATCGACGTCCGCGTCCGAATAAACCGCAAGCGTGCGAATGCCGAGCTCCTTGCACGCGCGAATGACGCGCAGCGCAATCTCACCGCGATTGGCAATCAGGACCTTTTCGAACATCCGTTGCTCCCGCGAAATCGGCGAGCCGCACTCAATTAACGCACGCGGAAGAGGACCTGGCCGAATTGGACTGGTTTGCTGTTGTCGGCCACGACTTCGGCAATGACCCCGCTGGTTTCCGCCTTGATTTCGTTCATCACTTTCATCGCCTCGATAATGCAAACCACCGTGTCCTCGTTCACTTTTGTTCCAACATCGACAAACGGCGAAGCATCAGGCGACGCTGCCCGAAAAAAAGTGCCGACCATCGGGGAAACAATATCTGTGAGCGACGCGCTTTCGGCTGGAGCTGCTGGACCATTCGCCGCCGGCGCCATCAATGTCGGCGCAGCTGTCGACGATATAATCGGTTGATCGCCCAGACCTTTTTGCAGTTTTATACGAAAGCCGTCCTTCTCCATCTCAAAAACGGAGAGATCGTTTTTCTTCATCAAGTCAATAAGTGCTTTGATGTCTTTAAGGTCCACAGCGCAGCTCTCCTAGGAGATGAAAGTGAGGCGTTTACGTAAAGCGGTTTTCCCAGCAAGGTCAAGTCAACGTATTGTAGCGGCGGTCTATTTATCGCGCCGTAGTCATCGCGTAGGTGGATGACCGTCGCGCTTTTTCAGCGATACGACATCGCCGCTCCAACGGCTTAATAGTTAGGCTAGTTTCAGGATCGAAATTTGTATGCTCCAACATGTCGTTCGCGATTTTCGAATCATCGACGAAACCGACGATTACATCGTGGTCGACAAGCCTCCGTTTCTCTTGACGCATCCAACCAAACCCGACCAACGCACCACACTTTGGAAAGAACTGCGCGAACTGCTCGCGTTCGAGATCGCAAACGGCGGGCAGGTCTCAATCGTCAATCGTCTCGACCGCGAAACAAGCGGACTTGTCCTCGTCGCGAAAACGGCCGTGGCCGGGCGGCGGTTCGGATTGCTCATGCAAGAGCATCGTTTGCACAAAGAATATCTCGCGATTGTTTGGGGCTGGCCGGAATGGGAAACAAAAATTGTCGATGCTCCTCTGGATCGACAGGGCAAGCATCAAGCGTCAGCGATCTGGTTGAAGCAAATGATTCATCCTGATGGAGCGCCCGCGCTGACCGAGTTTCGAGTGGAAAAGCGTTTCAAAAAGCGTGGCGCCGTTAATCACTCCTCACCTGGCGCTTCGCGCCTTCCTCTCCCCTCGAGGGGAGAGGAAGGCGCTGAAGGCAAAGCAAAATTCCATGGAGATAAGTTTGCTTTCATCCGCGCGATTCCCCGGACGGGGCGCACGCACCAGATTCGGGTGCATCTCGCCTCGCTCGGCTACCCGATCGTCGGTGACAAAATCTACGGACCTGATGAGAAGCTCTATCTCGAATTTATCGAGACCGGTTGGACCGTCGAGCTTGAACGTGAACTACTCCTCCCGCGTCACGCGCTTCATTCGTCCAAGCTCGCGATCGAAAATGGGCAGCAATGGACGAGCGCGCCGCCGGCTGAAATGTTCGCGCCGTTCTTTTAGAGATATTTCCAATTCTGCGGTTTGCCTTCGGCCAGCCACTCAATCGTAGTTTGCAATCGCCGCTTCCGCGTTTCATTTCGCTTCGCGTCAGTTATCCAGTCCACGTATTCTTTTTTGTGGCTGTAACTGAAATTTTCAAATGTCTTTCGCGCTTTCACATTTTTTTGCAGCGCCGCTTTCAAACTTGGCGGAACGTTTACCCTTTGTTTCGCACGCGATCGCGGACGCGATTTCCTAACGCCGGCTTCATTTAGTTCCGCAGCCTTCCGAACGTAGCCGGCCAAAGTTTTCGCATCCGGCAAATCGTTGATCGAAGTAATCCAGCCGAAATGTCCCATCGCGCCTTTGTGTTTCGCCCCAAAGATCAGCGCGCCTTTCCAAAAACCAAAAACGCAGTGCTCCTTGAACGCGGCCATAAAACAAATGATTCCCTTGTGCTCGAAGAACGGTGAATTCCACTTGATCGTTTCGTCGACATCCGGACGACCGGCGTGGACGACTTTGCGCAAATGTTTCAGAATCGGCCGGGCAAACGGCGCGGCGCGTTTAATGTAAGCGTCAACGCGTCGATCTTTACCAGCCATTCGATCTCTAGCTGTTTTCGCGCGGCGTTTGCGACGAGCTGGCTGCGGTATAGGCAAGCCGGCGTTTACGAATCAGCATCAGATTGCGGATGTAAATGATCGAATTTGGCAGATAAGCCAGGATCCCAACCGGATCGCGGCGGAAAAGAAAATACAGGAACATGATGATGCTGCCGGCGATACTCCAGTACCAAAACGACACCGGGATCACGCTTTCACCCTGTCGTTCCGACGCCCACCATTGGACGAGAAAACGCATCGAGAAGGTGGCGGTCCCGATCAATCCTAGAATCACGAGATAATTCCAGTTGAGGCCAAGAAAACGATGTTCGTGGCCGACCCACGTCGTGGCAATAAAGGATAGAAGATTCATAGGTATTTTAGCTGCTCAGCATCATCATTTTCCGCCAACGGACGGATTCGCCGTGGTGAACTTGCCGAAAAATTCCAGGATAGTGTCGCAAACGTAATCGACATCTTCCATCGGCAGATCGCCGTAAATCGGGAGCGAAAGAATTTGCGTCACGACTTCTTCCGTCTTCGGCAAGCGCGGCAGGTCGGAACACGATTTGATGATGGCTGGCTGCTGATGGTTCGGCACCGGGTAATGAATTCCTGTTCCGATCCCTTTCTCTTTCAAGAATTCCGCCAGCGCGTCGCGCCGCTCGGTGCGGATGACATATATATGATAAACGGCGCGGGCCCATGGCCGTTCCGGTGGAATTTGGACGACGCCTTCCAACCGGTCGTTATAACGCGCCGCAACGTCTCGCCGATGCTCGTTTAAGTTGTCGACGTTACGCAGCTCGACCCGACCGATCGCAGCTTGAATTTCATTGAAACGAAAATTGTAGCCGACAAAGTCGTGCACGTACTTTGATTTCTCGCCGTGATTGCGCAGCATTCGCAGTTTGCCTGCGAGAACGGAATCATTCGTCGTGATGCAACCGCCATCGCCCATCACGGTGAGATTTTTCGACGGATAAAACGAAAACGCGCCTGCGCCCCCGATCGAGCCGACGCGTTGGCCGCGATACTGCGCGCCAAAAGCCTGGGCGCAATCTTCGACCACCCAAAGGCCGTGTTTCTTCGCGGCCAGAAAAATTCCATCCATGTTCGCGGGATGCCCGTAAAGGTGGACTGGAAGGATTCCGACCGTGCGCTCACTCATTGATGCCTCCAGAAGATCGACATCCATGCAGTAGGTCTCGTCGATATCGATGAAAACCGGCCGCGCGCCCCGATGAATCATCGGTTCAATTGATGGAAACGCGGTGTGCGATGGAACGAGAATTTCGTCGCCGGGGCAAACTCCCATCGCGTGATGCAGCATCAACGCACCGGTTGTCCACGACGAACAAAGGACCGCTTCTTTCGTTCCGACGAAGGCCGCCAGCTCAGCTTCGAATGCCTCGCACTCCTTGCCGAGGATGTACCAGCCCGAATTGATCGCGCGCATGGCGGCCTCACGGACTTCGTCGTTCACAAAAACA
>Ga0137418_10002611_pt1 | contig 16467 bp, 12 predicted proteins | sample CZODoug3_1_2_16f_FD_122242 | JGI IMG/M metagenome (GOLD analysis project Ga0137418, IMG submission 122242) | Vadose zone soil fungal communities from Angelo Coast Range Reserve, California, USA - CZODoug3_1_2_16fungal (Hybrid Assembly) | ecosystem: Environmental > Terrestrial > Soil > Vadose... | reverse complement strand
GTGTTTATACTGTCCCTGTTACTTACCAGTAGTATTTTTGTCTACGCGAGGCTTTAGAAGCGTTTGAGTCAAGAGACCATTTGGCACATTTTAAAAACAGAATCAGGTCAGGTTCGGATTTGATAGATTTTAGAGACCTGCCAAGTATATATCAATCATTCTAGTGGCACCAGCCCGCTGTGCCATAAATAAATGTCTACAATCAACAGGAACGAGTAGAGAAGGGTCTCTGGCAAGATCAGTACCGTGTTCTAGAAGAAAATAGGTGATTCCGTGAGTCAAATTTAATCGAACGATGATAAAATCCTGTCCGTAGGGAGTGTCCTCTGCGATATTGCCTCAATACCTTGTAACATCAGGATTCAGCGTGGGTCATTCAGAGGTGCCCTCACCATCATTATCAGCTTTGCCTCGCTTGGCAATAGGTCATGTTGATGCGGATATTACACGAGCCAAGATTCAACCCTCCGAGTCGACTTCCAACGGGCAGGCTTCGGAACTTAACGTGAGGTCCCTGGCAAGGGAACGTCTCAGGATCATTGGTGGAGAAACAGGCATAGGTCTTGGTCGTTAAGACAGCAATGCATCATATCCAATATAGACTAATATCCAGTACTACTTATAATTATGCGCCTTTTTGGCGCCACCACACTGTTCGGAAATGGTCAAATTAAACCCTGACCCTAGCAATTATCCGACGAGCATATCCTCTGCCAGTGTCCAGTTCAGATCGTGCTCTGCGCATGCAGGAAGCGCGTCCCACTTCTCATCGCAATGTGTGGCTTCGAAATCGTTATTCTCCCATTCGTTCTTGGCGCCTTGGACCAACGCCTCGAGGACAGCGTCAACTTCCGCGCCCTGTTTCCCATAAGCCTTGATGAGCTTTTGTTTGTTTTTCGGAAGTTGGCTCAAAGTGAGCTCGAGTGCCTCCGTGGTAGGAATTTCCCCAGCCTCGAACCTCTCATGAATGACTCCAAATATGGCCGCAAATCCTTCAATCCACTGAACAACAGCCTTTTTTCCTCGCGGGATTTGGTGTCCGGGTATGTAATTTGTGAGATATGTGCATCCGACATGACCGAATTCTTCGGCCAGCTCGCCAGTGGCAATGATAAGGTCAGATGCGACGGCAGCGGTAGCTGACAGCAAGACAATTTAGCTAATCGATGCTTTAGATCAAAATAATACACCCACTGCTCAAAATAAATTTGAGGCGAGGTGAAAGCCAATTGTCCTGACACTGGCATGTTGAATCTGCAGTATCATCATCTACATATTGGTCAGTTGTCTTGTAATCGACTGAATACAAAACAACTATTACCAGACTCCATGGCAACATCAGACACTGCTGTGTCCTTGTCACCACTTTCTTTTACTTCACCAGGGCTCGGCGCTTTCACGAAGGGTTTGTCAACTTTGGTGGACCCGTCAGCCTGAGAGACGTCACTGCTGCTGGGGTTAGCTGCCTTGCCAGTACTAGTGGCTTTGCCTCCCTGTAATACAGCTGTCGCTGGAGACATCGCCCATGATTATGTGTTGGCAGGTAAAGGCACGGTAAAGGCGGCACTTACGTCCTTGTTTCTCGACGTCTTCAAGGAACGACACCATGTCTTCTCTCTTGCGCTTCACCGCTGACGATGCACCCAGGTCCTTGCATATGCTACGAAGCGTCTCTGCTTTCAAGGTATCCCAAGGAAACGAAGACATTAAATAAAAAATAAGAGCAGGAAGAGGATTCGTGAAAATTTTAAGTCAAGTTCGTAATAGTCACTGGCACGTACGCGTGGTAGAACTGCTTATATTAAAAATGCCGGCATTCCGATCAGAGAGTGACCCGCCATCAAAGGCAAGTGTAGTCTCGGTACTCCACTGACATCCCAATATGGGAACCCTGTCAGTTACGAGTCCTTAGTTTACTAAGGAATCGTCTTTAACCCGAGCTCTCTGCCAGATCTTGCGGATCTCGCGACCCGATCGTTGGCGGGAAACTATTTCTGTTTATGGATCTGTCGGAACGGAACAAACGACGCTTGTATGCCTCGACTCGAGATAGGACAACCTCGACTCGATAGGACAACTATGGGCTGGTGTTTGTAGGTAGGCATGTTTTGGATTGCAAAAGTATGAAGATTGAGTACACAAGTAAGTACGAAAAGCTGATAACTGAAAACATATACCATATGTGTTAGCTATTATGACCTAGGCTACCACGCGCGTACAGTACACGGGTCAATGTTCGGGTGGACTTTCGTGGCCATATGATCGGCGCATATTCGCTTGTCCATCAACAGTGGGCATCTCCCGGTTGCGGTTACTGGCCAGCGGCGGATGTACCTTCTACATCCATTCGTTCCTCGTCACCAGCTTGTTCTTCTTCGTCGTCATAGCCAATATTTCGTTTCAAAACGCGCTTAGCGACTGGTGCGATTGATCGTGTCGTCCTACGGGTTGATGCATTCTTGGTGTTTGTGAGTAATCGAAGCCTAATTCGGTCTCTTTACAGTGCTTACATCGGTATACTTGGTTTCTAGGATCGCAATCGCACGAAGTTTGAGTGTGGTTTTGAACCTGTGGTTGTTGGTTGGTGCTAGAAGGATGGACATCTGCACTTCCACAATATCGCCGATTTGTATCGCGTTTGGTACGACAGGTTTAAATCTGTTATCGGACAAGTCAACAGTGGTAAAAGAATATTCCCTCCCCTTCCCACGTTCGTCACTTACTTCGTGGACCCACTAAGTTTAGTGCGATACAAGACTACATTATCTTCGCTGTGGAAGATATCATTTCCTGCCATTGCTGCTAGTTTGCCAGTCGGATCAATGTGTCGTCCCAAAGGTACAGATGGTCCGTGCGGATCGTCATTTCGGTAGGTGAAATATCGATTATAGACTTCAATTGCTTGATATGATGTATACGTAGATGGCGCCCATTCGCTTATGTTATTCTTGTCGACATGGCGTGCAAACATGTTTTGAACGCCTGCAATGGTTTCGATTGCTTTCGCAAAAATTGGTTGGCCCAGTCCTGTTATTCGTACAGACTGACGCATATATTTGACGGCATTTCGATGTCTGATGTCCCCGTTATTATCATTTTGACATAAAAATAGTGTAGGTGAATTTACTCTGGTATTCGCGAAATAGGTGGCAGATCTTTGCCGCATACAATTCCCTGCAGGCGCAGGACTACTTCCTCAAATATGTCGTTGTCTTGTGTTGGTATTGTGATACGCCAACTTCTGGGTACATCGTATTCCGTTACTTCTGCCTTCTCAGCTAATCCTGCGGAGCTCTGAAAACAGTTAATGTCCACACAGGTCAGCATACTTTCATGGATATTTCTGGTTTGGTTTACTTCAAAGAAATTGACCCATTGTTTATCAGGGGATTTTTTCGCTCTGTGTCCCATGATTTCGCCAAGACATTTGGCTTTAAAATAGCGGTGTGATGAGCCTCATCCCTTGTTCGTCATAAGCTTATGTAGTATCACTCACATGCGGCGTTTAAGTCATACAGCTCATCCATCCTGTCGTACAATTTACAGACGAAAAATTGTGTAGTGCCGTTTGGAAATTCGGTCTTGTTATTGGACTTGGGAGCGCGCCGTCTGAACAAATTGGGACACTTCTCGACTCAGGCGGAACTTTTCCTTATTTATCTGGTTTCAGATCTGCTGACCTGCGGGCATCTCGTTTTGCCGTTCTTTCCATAGGTTTGAAATCCAGGCTGCCCCAGCTTGTGACACGGTAAATGTTCCTGACGTGCCTGTATGTGTTCCGTTTTTGTTTGTCTCTTTTGTGTTCATAGTTGCTCAGCGATCTGACTGAGTATTTCATTTTTGGTAAATGGAAACCTTGCTTTTCATATCGGTTTAACCGCATTTCCGTTTCTAGGTTCTTGGGCTGAAATAACACTTTTTGTGTGGCGCGGAGCTTGAAGCATTTCAAATTGCATAGGTTTTACGGTCCGTCGAGTTGCAGCATTCAATATTATTATACTATTCATGTACTAGACTGTCCTCATGTTGGTTACGAAAGATAAATTCCGGGAGCATAATTGGTCAGTTGCATTGACCTTCTGACATGTAACGTGGTTTTGGTTCCGTGTTGTTTTGTCCTTACTGCTTTTATAAGGTAAGGTCCACGGCGGGTCACTCAACTCTCTCTTCACCTCATCGTTTTCAACTGATCATGTCAGAATTGCCCAACGTCAAAGGAAAGAAACCCATTGGGTACGTATTTTCGTTATAATTGGTTTATGCCTTGGCTTATGATGTGGATCATGAATTGTAGTTCAAGTTCTCCCTCCAAGCCCAAGAAACCACTGTCGTTGATCATTCAGACCAGGTACGTGTCTTCAATCATTTTCCATCTTAGCATACTGTTTATTCATTTGTGTTGTGGTTGGATTTAGGGCGGCTCAGGCGAAGGTTTCCTCTAATACAGGGTGAGTAATTTGTATGCTTCGATTCTTGTTTCCGCTCACATTTCTGTACGGTAGGGTGGGCAATGTTGAGGAAGTAGCTAGGTATGCCTTTAAACAACTCTGTGATTTTCACGGCTAAGATCTTGGCAGCGCATCCCGTGGCACAAATGTTGGGCCTAAGTATGTCTATTTAATCTTCAGTTTGGTAATTTTATATTAAATGACTTTAAATCCATCTTCAGACAGTCGGCGGGTCCACGAAATACAAAGCGCACTCAACCTGATGTCAAAACCGAAGACAATACCACAGGCGAACAGTACGAGTTTTTAATATATTTTACCCTGCTTCTTTTGACATCATTTCTGTCTGTGTTCTAGGCACCCACGCAAGAGACTTAAAGTCAATCGCACGGATGCGAAGGCCGGTTCGTCAAGCGACCGCAAAACCGGTCCTGATCAAAAGACTATCGCTCCTGTTTTGAAGGTAGAACCCCACACACCTGCAATTCAGTATCAAGAATCCGATGATGAGGTTGAGGTTGCAGAAGGCCTCACGGCGACACCTACATATATGTCTTTTGACTTCCGTTTGTCACATGACTTACACCGTATTGCAGCCATCCCCGCGGCCGCCCGTCTGGCCGTCCGTCAGGTGTACATAATTCCGGCATTCCTCGCAAGACAACTGCCTCGTCTCAGGATGCTCAATCTGCTACCGTGCAAGCTTTCGGGTAATAGTGATTACATTTACTTTGTTCTTGCATTGTATTCATGTTCCTAAATAGTCGTCCGCCCGCGCCTCCTTCCGGCCAGGAAGGTCGTGGGTCCTATGTTTGGGTCCCTTATCATGACCAGGACCAGGAAAGTGATGATGAAGAGCAGCATGCCACTGTTGATTTCGTGGACGACATCGCTGACGAGGATAACGATGGCTCTGCTCATATGCAGGATGAATATGAAGACATATATATCCACGAAGACCTCGACATTGAACAATTTGATGAGTCTGGCATCACAGATGAAGAGGAGGAGGGCACTGGACAAATTGCGTGAGTTGTTTACGATTTATTACATCTTCATTACTGTAACAACAATACAATAGCGGACCTTCATCCGCCATCATAGGCTCTAGCACAGTGTTTCTTGAAGACGTGGAATCCCCAAAGTTGTCATTTGCTTGGATGGTTCTGGAGTTGTCATCTAATGACTTTGTTTTACAGGATTTCCAAGGCTACGAAGTGCGAAATTTGGGCCTTGTTCAACTCCGCAGACGAATACAAGATGCTTATGGACCCAAAGTTGAAATCGGCTTACAAGTTGTTGCCGCCACTTCGGTTTGTATGCCTGGTATTTGCAGAGTAAGTTTTGAATTAATTTCGACTATATCTTTCTAGCTCTTGCACGTTGACTACTTGGCGGTCTGACAACGAAGCCACCGGTTTTATCATGTGGGGATCGTGGAAGGACCAACTTCAAAATCCCAACACGGCATAAGTTATTTGTTTTGTTCGGTCGAATTCCAGCTAATATTATTTACTGCCATCCACAGCTATTTGTTGGGATTTATTACGTTCCAACGTTTTGACTATTTTGTCAATCCCGCTCGTGCAGATCCTGCATGGTTTGACACATTTTCGACGGACAACTACCTTTATATTATACGAACTCGTCAAGACCACAAGATTTGTCTGTGTCTGTCCCCCGTATTCATCGTGAAATCGCGGCTCTTGGATGCACAATCCCGTTCTTTGTCCAAATCATCGGGCAATGCGATGTTGGTCAAATCGCTGGATTGCATATTTCACTCATATGAGTGGGAACGTTCTTCGTCATTTTGGTGCACTGTGTTCGGAGTTGAAACCATGCAGGCACAGCTTAACGGTTCCGTCGTATCCATTGAAACGAAGCCGAGTAATCCTGACAGTGAGTTCGTCTCTGTCTCGCTCATTGCTGTTTTCTGATGTAATGACCCAGAGATGGTGGACTTGGAGTCTTCGGCGCCTGGTCTTTTTAGTTCAACTGCCAGTCCTAGCAAAAAGAAGGCAGCGACCAGTACTCGTAGCGTTAAAATTCAGCTAAAGCATACTGACCAGAGTGCGTGTTGGTACCGTTTTCGGTTGACTGCAAATATGCTGATTCTTTCATTTTGATTGTAACAGTTCCAATATTCGATGGGCGCACCCACCGTTTCGAATTAAATGAATCGCTCAAGTCTCTGGATGAACTACTTCCGCCTTTCGAAAGTGAAATACCGCCTGGTTCGTTGGCCCTTGTTGCATATACCGCTAACTCCTACTACCGTAGCCAAAAGTCCGGACAGTCTTCTCAGCGCATGCATTCGAACAAAAATCTTGCTTTAAATATTAACTGGGTTGTTGTACTAGGTATTCCGAAGTAACTGTTTGTTACACGTTATTGTACTTGGTATTTTCTGATGTACTTGTATCCTGTTACTTGTATCCTGTGACTCATTGTTTCATCACGAATGTACTACTCACTTATCTTAGGAAATTTGCGTGGTACTGTTCTCAAGTCTGTGACAACGAGCAGCAACGGCTGTGACGCGAACAAACAAATGGGAAGTAGCTCGATCACAACTGCCACGAAACAACAGACACAATGCTCCATAGCCGGCCTTAGCGATGACGACTTGCAACATGACAAACGATGACGCGTGAACGAATGATCAGCGAACGGTCCGCGATCCTAGCCGCGGTTAAGGGGAGCCACCCATGAGGCAATTGCGACGTCACTAATAGCATGAGATCATGCAACAGAATGCGCAGATTACCAAGTACATCGCGGACCCATTGCAGTAATCACATAGCAATACTAATCAGAATTTCCCAGCTTAAAACATGAATTATTTGTTCCTCGTTTACAAATCCTGAACTTACAAGTGATGAGTCCTTTGTTTACTAACAAGTCATCTTTAATTCAAGCTCTCCACGAGATTCAGCTTGCGACCTTATGTATGTGAATTTGTTTCCAATTATGAGTACGTGCCGACTTCCAGCTCTCGGAATGAAACAAGGCAACATTTCAAACTCAGCTACATACTCAGGCTTACCGCGACGATGCAGCAGCACAGTTCACCGCACAACATGGCTTTCCACACAACATTTTTCACTTTTGTTTTGTTTATCCTTCTCTATGGCCGCCCCTTTGTCCTGCTGGCTGGCCATGTGGCTTCAAAGTCACCATGGCTTATCTCCGACATGGATAATTCTGTTTCGTTCATGTCTCATTGCCATGACTCAGATTTCGAGTCCAGGTGTGGGCACACAAGTGAGTCTTATCTTTGATTAGTGAAAGAGTCAATTTACACCCTCCTATTGTACGCTAGAATGCAGTATCACTTACTATGATGATCTGATATCCCACATTGACAACACCTGCCTCTGTTCAGGTGCGACATCGCAACGAGCTAATGGGGTGATATATGGGGTGCGTTATTTTGACGGTATACGTACAATTTCTGATACGGACCATTTGTTTAGCAGATAAGTGTAGCCTGGCCTCGTTTGGGTGCCACGTCGCAACGACCCAACGAGATGATACATCAGGTGCACTATTTTGACGATATACGTACAATTTCTGATACTAACCGTTTAATGTTTTAGCAAATAAGTGTACCATACACCTGTTCAGGTGTGATGTCGCGACAAGCTAACGAGGCGATACATGGGGTGTGTGATTTTGATGGTACTATTTCTGATACTAACTATTTTATGTTTAGCAGATAAGTGTAGCGTGCCCTAATTCGGATGTGATGTTGCAACGAGCTAACAAGGTGATACACAAGGTGCGTTATTTTGACATAGTACATTTACTGACACTAACCATTTTATGTTTTAGTGCATAAGTGTTGCATGCCCCGGTTCGGATGCAACGTCGTGACAAGCTAACGGAGTGAGATATGGGGTGTGTTATGATGGTATACATGCTATTTTTCATACTAACCAATTTCTTTTTAGCAGATAAGTGTAGCATGTGTGCATACTGCACACCGACTTGCGACTGTGGATGTGGATACACATATGTGTCTTTTCAAAACCTGGAATCAAGAATTTCTAGTAAATATGACTCTGGAACAACTCACTGTGATTGATGAGGTGATTTCGCCTGTCCGTGTTGGGGAGATTGTGCCCCCTCATGTCCAGGTGATTTTGCCTGCCCGTTTTCGGGTGAATACAGCCCTTGAGTGGGTGAACCCGTTTGCTACCCATGTTTGGGTGAATCATGATGCTGTCTTGAATGCCTGTATTCAAGCAAATCCTTGTATTCCTATGAATGTTGTCCTTAAGTGGATGGATACTTGTGTTCAGGTGAATTACACTTTTCAGTGGATTAATGAATTGATGGCCCATCTGCCTGTAAATGTATCTGCTCTCACACCTGTGATTGTGAAATTGGATTGTTTTGAAGATGATGTTAATGTTCAGAAGAATAAGCTGTGTGATACAATGTGTCTATGCCATCATTATACTAAGTATAGCTATCACTACAATTTGCCAACATTTACAGAATCTCAAGATACTTTGTGGAGAGCTCCAACTGCAAGGTATGAAGTTGTAGATTATCCTGTTTTTGTATTTCATCCAAGGCAACATCAATTAAATTTTGGTGAAACTTTAAAATCATATGCATATTATCTTTTGCAGTATCGGCTAGTATGGGTTGTTGAGTTTGTGATTCATTGGTGTAGTCATTTGTGTCAATTTGTATTACAAAACATGGTCTTATTAGTCAATTTTGACTTAACTCCTCAACAGCACTGTAGAAATGCATATTTAACTATATGTCAATCACAATATTATAAACATGATTTCACTGTAATTTTATCTGGTCTTAATGTAACAACTAATATTGTTGCAGCAAACTTTGTAAGATATTCTGAAAATATGTTTTGCAAATTATTCTGGCATAAATACAACCATGCCACATTTGGCTTGGTTAACTCAAAAAGCATTCCCAATTCCAAAAGCAACTCTAATGACAAATCTCACAATTGTTTCACATTTCTTGAAATCAATTCACATAGGAAAATTGGAGGGGGGCATCATAAAATTAGTGTAGAAAAAATTGAAATGCAATTAGTCAGCCCATACATAGTAGCTGCACCTGATGGTTATTCTGACTTCACAATGTGTGAATTTATAGAGCATTTGGAAATGTCAAAAGCTTTAACTCAATATGACAACTCCATTTATGCAGTTTGTGATGTTCCTTTGAATTTGTTGGTTAATTGCCTATTTCGTGAAAATAGAATTTTAATTGGACAACTGCACAACATTCCCATTGCAAAAAAAATGACAAAATCTGAAATTACAGAAAAATTTAACATTCATGATGAGTCATGTGAGCATCAATATGTATCAGTGTTCCGTCCTTACAATAAAATGACAAACACTAAACGCTGTCAGAAATATCGTGAAATGCAAAAGCCATTAGTTGAAAAGGATGAACCAACAGAAAAATCTACAAATCAGGATTTCCCTCCCACTCCTCCAGACACTTTATTACGCAGAAAAATTGTAGATGGTTTCTGCAAAGCTACAGCACCTGCAAAGTTTGAAGAAGCTGGATGTGCTGTATGTGGCTCACTTACTTTACAAACAGAGCTTTTTAAGTTGAATTCACTTGACATAGATCTAAGTGTATTAAATACCACAGGTCAGGGTTTTACTAAAAAAGAGCAAAAATGTTCAACAGACCCAATCACTGAACTTGATGGAAATGTTATAGACACATCATGTGAGCATATTTGTGTTTATTGCGAAAAGAAAATTAGATGTGGAAAAATTCCTAAATTTGCTCTAGCCAGAGGTTTGTGGCTTGGAGAAATACCAGAAGAGCTCCAACAGCTAAGTTTTGCAGAAAAATTGCTAATTGGCAGAGTCAGACATAATCGATGCATTGTACGTGTTGGCAAAGGCATGCACAAAATGATTGCAAATGCTGTAATGTTTGAACATCCAATGCAGAAAATATATACTGTGTTACCTCCACCAATTGAAGAAATGGATGAAGTATTGGCGTTTATATTCACAGGTCCATGTCAGCCAACTGAAGATGACTTTCGCAGAACACCATTACTGGTTCGCAGAAAGAAAGTGTCCAAAGCCCTTGAATGGCTTAAACTTAACCATAAAGACTATGTTGATCTAGAGATTTCGTATAAGAACCTTGCTGCCTATCCAGAAAATTCACCACCCGTGGTAATCAACTATCGACACTCAATGACAAATAAGATCCCAGAAGCAACAAGTGTCCATGATATGGAGCTTGAAAATGGCACTACTGAAGGAATGTGTCCTTTTACCGTACATACACTCACTAGTGAGGAATATGATACAACTAATTCAGAAACACTTAAAGCTCTTGCTGCAAAACATCTTGATGATGGTGGAAAGGTTTTAGCAATTGGACATTATCCAGAACCGCAGTCTATCTGGAAAAATCCAAAACTGTACCCTCAAATGTTTCCATGGCTTTTCCCATATGGCTTAGGTGGCCTTAGTCATAAAGTGCATAAATACAAATTATCAGATGCAGAGCACAAGCGACATCTCTTGATGTACCATGATAAACGCTTTCAAAAGGACCCACATTTTCCCTTGATAGCATTCAATCATGAACAAATCAAAGACAGCACTAAAGCTGGATTTATTCTGACAAAACAAAAGTCATTTGAAAATATTGCAAATCGTCTGCTTGGAATCAATAGTGATGTCTTGACAGATATTACTGAACGTATGGTGAGAGGTGAAAGGGTAAAGGGTGACTCTCAAGAGGAAAAAGACTGTCTTCAAATAATCCATGATCTTGATAGGATTGGTGGTCATGTTAAAGGTTCTATTACTAGCAAAAAATACATGAGAAATGAAATCTGGTCTTTAATTGCATTTCAAGGAGCACCAACTTGGTATATTACTCTGTCTCCAGCTGACAACAAACACCCTATATCTTTGTATTATGCTGACACGAAAGAACAATTTAGACCTATTTTACGAAGTAAGTCCGAAAAAGATAGCTTAATTGCTGATAATCCTGTTGCTAGTGCACGATTTTTCCATTTTATGATCCAAGCTTTCATTAAACATGTGCTTGGAGTGGATGCAGATCATTCAGGCATATATGGAGATACTTCATCTTATTATGGCACTGTAGAACAGCAAGGTCGTCTTACTTTACATTTACATATGTTGTTATGGATTAGAGGTGCATTAACACCCCAAGAAATTCGTGAACGAATAATGAATCCTGAATCTGACTTTCAAAAAAAAATGGTTGAGTATTTAGAAAGTGTTCATATGGGTGAATTTATCACAGGAACATTTCCAGATGTAAAAAAGGATTTAGATGTTGCAGAGCTTGATGACAAATATAGAAATCCAACTGAGACACTTCCAATACCACCTCCACCTCAATGTAAGCAAAATGAGTGTGGAGAATGCAAGTCCTGTAATGCTATGAATTCATGGCAAAGTCAATTTAATTCTACTGTAGATGATATTCTCTTTCGATCAAACGTTCACAAGTGTACTGGAGGAAGAGAACAATATAAAAAGAAAAAAATGAAGCATAAGAATCCAAACACTGTTGACAAATACCAACCTGTCGTTGGCTGCTTGAGCAATAAATGGGGCAAGTGTAAAGCACGTTTCCCTCGTAAAACATTTGAGCACACAGAAGTTAATATAAATGATGGTGCTCTCAACATTAAAAAGGGAGAGTCTATGCTTAATACAGTAACAGCAGAAGTCACATATCTTATTCGTAGCAATACTGATGTTACAAGCTTGCTTTCTGGTACTGCAATAAAAGCTGTTGTAGCATATGTCTCTGACTATATCAGTAAACCTGCATTAAGAACTTATTTAATTTTTGAAGCAGTCAAGAATGTATTTGACAGAAATTCAGAAATGCTTGGAGGATCATTAGATCGAAAAGAGAAGGCTCGTAAGTTGCTTACACAAATTGTTAATAATCTCACTTCAAAAATGGAAATTGGTGGTCCAATGGCATCTATGTATCTTCTAAAAAATCCAGACCATTATACAAATCATAGGTTTCGAACTTTCTATTGGCCAAATTTTGTACGAGCTGCTAGGCATGCATGGAATTCTGACAGTGGTGAATGTGCAGAAGATCAGTTGGTGCTACTTAAAATAAAAGGCAAGATTGTAGGTCGTACTTTGGTACAAGATTATGTATTCCGTCCAGTTGAGTTTAGTCAAGTGTCTCTGTTTGATTGGATCCGCTTATCACATATTAAAAAATGTCCTAAGAAAATTGAGCAAAATTCAATCCATGATGATATTGATGAAACAGAATCTGATGATGAAGATGGCATGAATTCTGATCATGGAAATAATCAAGTTACATTTCATCATTTTTTAAAAGATCATCCTTTGCATCACTCACACCATGTGACACTACAAGATGATATGCAGGAATGGGTTCCAAATTTCATTGGTGGTGCTATCCCAAGAAGTGATCGTGGAGACAGAGAATATTACTGCTCAACTATGTTGACATTTTTTAAACCATGGCGGACTGGAAAAGATCTAAAATCAGAAGACCAAAGTTGGGATGATGCTTTTAGGACACATATGTTCAATACCAGACAGCTAGATATAATGAAATATTTCAATGTTCGATATGAATGTTTGGATGCCAGAGATGACTATGCTGCACAAATGAAAAAAAGTGAGCAAGTAGGAATTTTTTCTAACTGGGATATATATGATAGCTTGGATTCTGATCTTGTCGAACATAACTTTGAAGGTGATGACTTTACATGTGACTTCGATATTGTCAATGAGGATAATATTGGACCTAAAACTGATAAACGAAACAGAGACATGTTGCATGTGGAGCAAATAATGCGAGATGCTGGATGGTTTGACAAAAGCCCTAATGGACCTGCAGATGTTGGTGACCTTACTCCTGTTGTGCCTGATCAGGTTCAGTCTGGAAAGGATTGGACATATGTTGTGCAGCGCAAGCGACAAGAAGTAATAGATGAAAAATGCAAGAATATTCCAGCAAACATTAATGACACAGATAAATTAGTTTATGATCAAGAATCTTTTGCAGAAGTCAAGATTGTTGATAAAGCTTATTTAACTAGAAGATTCAAAGCTGAAGTGGAACAGGAACAGGATTTTATAAACAACACTGTGTCTGATTTTTTACTGAATACTGAACAAGAGAGAGCTTTCCGTATTATTGCAAATCATGCTTCAACAAAAAAAACTGATCAACTTAAGATGTATCTTGGTGGTATGGCAGGAACAGGAAAGTCACAAGTGATCAAGGCACTGATTTCATTTTTTCAAAGACGGAATGAATCTCATCGTATTAGTGTAATGGCTCCAACTGGTACTGCAGCAGCATTGGTTGGAGGATCCACATATCATTCCATCTTGGGTATCAATGATAAATGTGTATGCACTGTGTCTATGGCCAAGGTTAGAACTAGATTAGATGGTGTTGATTACATATTTCTAGATGAAGTCTCAATGCTCTCCTGTCATGACTTGTACAGAATTAGTGCCCAGCTTGCAAAAGCATTCAATGAACCAAATAAACCATTTGGTGGCATGAATATTGTGTTTGCTGGTGATTTTGCTCAACTGCCCCCTGTTGGTGGGGGTGAGTCCATTTCTCTATATAGTGGTAACATTGGTACTCAAATTTATTCAGGATTAAGCCATTATGGACAAGAATCAGCTATAGGAAAAGCATTGTGGCATCAGGTGACAACAGTAGTCATTTTGACAGAAAACATGAGACAAAAACTGCAGTCCATAGAAGATAAAAAGTTCCGCAAAGCTCTTGAAAATATGCGATATAAAGCTTGTACCCAAGAAGATATTTCATTTTTACGCAGTCGTACCACTGGGCTTGGAAGAAATAAACCCAAATTGGCAGAAAAAAACTTTCGAAATGTCTCCATCATCACAGCATGGAACTCACAAAAAGACAGAATCAATGAACTAGGCTGCGCTCGGTTTGCAAAAGAAACAAATCAACATCTTATAGACTTTTACTCTATGGATAAGTGGGTTGTATATGAAGACACTCCAGAGAAAGTCATAGGACGTAAGCGAAGAAAATGGGTGAAAGCCACTGAAAATAGTACAATTATAACACAGGCAGATCAGCACAAATTGTGGGAACTTCCACCCCATGCAACACAACACTTTCCAGGAAAGCTTTCATTATGTATAGGTATGCCCATTATGTTACGAAATAATGATGCAACAGAACTATGCATTACTAAAGGCCAAGAAGGGACAGTTGCCGGTTGGCAATCTTGTATGGGACCCCATGGAAAATTGGTACTTGATACTCTTTTTGTTCGATTAACCAATCCTCCACACACAGTGAAACTTGATGGTCTTCCTGAAAATGTAGTTCCTATTGCCAAAATGTCACAAACCATTGAATGTAATATGAAATCAGATACTATCAAGAAGGTTGAGCGTGAACAATGTTGTGTACTTCCCAACTTTTCTATGACAGATTATGCATCTCAAGGTAAAACCCGTCCATATAACCCAGTGGATCTGCAACACTGTATCAGTCATCAATCATATTATACCTGCTTATCTCACAATGCATCTGCAAAAGGTACATTAATAGTACAATCTTTACAACCAAATGTGATCACAGGTGGATGTTCTGGATGGTTAAGACAAGAATTTCGTGACCTGGAGTTGTTGGATGATATCACAAAACTTGCATATCACTCTCTACTTGCACCAGAAATTGATGGTCATTGTCGAAATACACTTATTAGACAATTTCGCATCTGGAAAGGTGTAAATTACATTCCTAATAATTTACATTCATCAATCAAATGGTCTACACAACAGCCCTATTCTCTTCAAGCAGAAGAGCAAAATATTCCATGGCAAATTGTGAATCGAAAGGAAAAATTAGATTCCAATACAAATAAATCAGTGATTAAAACCCAAAATTCCTTTATAACTGCCAAAGGGAGCATGCCACTCGAGCATAAGACTACTGCACTTATTGGTACTAAACGTAAGGCAGACGATCAGGGCAAATTACATGCAACCAAAAAAATTAAATTAACAAGTTTCAACAACTTAAGTAATGATACAATGAAACGAAAAAACGAAAATGAATCTGATAGACCAAAAAAAAAACAAAGACTGACAACATTCAATGAAAATGATTCACCACCTGGCACCCAATGGGATGGAGATAATTACAGTTGTGCATATGATGCTTTATTTACAATTTTGTTCAACATATGGGTATCAAATCCTAAAAAATGGAAAAAGATATTCCAAGATTCCAATCAATATCTATCAACATTGCATGATGGATTTCAAAAATATCTGAGAGGTATGAATACTCTTGAGGCTGCACGTGATGATGTTCGTACTCTTTTGTATGAAAATGATCCAATTCTCTTTCCATCTGGACACTCTGGTTGCAGTGTTTCTGCACTGGCCACACAAATGTTCTATCCTGTAATCAAAGTATCACAATTACACCTCAAATGTTCTCATTGTAACCATACCATTATAATTAATAGTAACCGCATCAACAGACTAATGTATGTGGCCCACAATGCAACAGGCTCAATTTCACAAATACTAGAAAATCATATGCACCACCAATCACAACAAGTTTGCAACAACTGTAATGCTCCATTAGAAACCATGATACATTTTAGTGACACACATAAAATATATGCGGTTGATGTAACAGACAGAAATGTCACACTCAGTAGGACAGTAAAAATACCAGGTTCTGCACATGCCACGACCCTATATCTCAAAGGTCTTGTGTATCATGGTGGCTATCATTTCATTTGTCGAATCATTGATGAGTCTAGTAACATTTGGTTTCATGATGGAATGACTACTGGAAAGATTGCAATAAGAGAAGGTAAGTTTGGAAGTGTTAGTCAACCAAATCTTAAAGAGTGTAAAAATAAACAACTTTGCCTTGTCATTTATGGACATAAATCATAAATGATATGAATGTGTGT
>Ga0137418_10002609_pt1 | contig 16478 bp, 16 predicted proteins | sample CZODoug3_1_2_16f_FD_122242 | JGI IMG/M metagenome (GOLD analysis project Ga0137418, IMG submission 122242) | Vadose zone soil fungal communities from Angelo Coast Range Reserve, California, USA - CZODoug3_1_2_16fungal (Hybrid Assembly) | ecosystem: Environmental > Terrestrial > Soil > Vadose... | reverse complement strand
CCACCACTTGATGCGCCAGCCCCGGCGCTCCGCCTCGTCGGGGTGGAACGAGATGGTGAGGAACCGACGGCGCAAGACATAGTGAAACAGTCCTAACCCGGCGTACGCGATCGTCTTCTTGGCGATGGTCGGCCAGGTCACCCAAATGATGCTGCCTTGCAGCACGTCGCGAATCGCTTCGGCCCCGCGTGGCTCCTTGGAGGCCGCGAGGATCGCGGCGGCGGACGCGACCACGTACACGATCCCGATGATGGCTTCATGCGGCACGCGGCCCTTGCCGGCCGTCCGGGTCAAGGCGAATACGACGGCGCCTACACCGGTGAAAGCCAGCGACGAGATGAACGCGGTGGAGGAATCCGGAGCGACCCCCGCGAGCAGGGCCACGACGCTGCCCAACGCCGCCATCTGCGCTAGCGAGAGATCGACGAAGATCACCTCACGCGCGATCACGTGCAGCCCGAGGTAGGAGTGGATCCCCACCAGCACCATGCACGCGACGAACGGCGCCAGCATGAATTGCAACACGGTCAGGCTCCCGGGTTATTGGTTGGTGCTGGTGCCAGCCGGTGCGAAGGCACTGGCCAGTTCCGACACCCACACGTTGACCAGGTCGAAATAGGTATTGACGCCCGGCGCACCGCCCACGTTCCCCGGGACGATCACCGCCTTGGCACCGGTGCGCGCCGCGACTTCCTGCACCTGATTGCGGTCGTAGTAGTTCCCCGCAAACAGCACCGGGATGTGCCGCTCCTTCATCTCTGTAATGACTTCTTGCACGTGACTGGGCGTCGGTGGGATGCCCGGCTTCGGTTCGATGTAATCGATACAGGGAACCTGGAACTCTCGGGAGAAATAATCCCACTCCTTGTGATAGCACACCATCTGCCTGCCTCGAAACACCTCACCTTCCTTGAGCCACCCCCCCAGCCTGCTGATGAGCGGCGTGCCCTGGTACTGTTTTGAGGTGAGGAAGTCGAACAGCTTTCCCTGTTTGTCCAGGTCGGCCAGCGTCTGCCCGCCCAAGAGCTTCACGAGGTCGTCGCCGTACAGGGACCGGAAGAGCCGATCCTCAAAGTCCTTCTCCCGGGCCGAAAAGTAGTCCGTGTTTTGAGGGGAGACACGACGTAACCCTGTCAGGATGTTGCGAGCGATCTGCACGGCGTTCAGCGGGCCCGTCCAGATGTGGGGGTTCCCGAACACGTGGATATCGCCTCCTGAGCGGGAATAGCTCGCGGGGACGTCGAGCAGGTCGATTCCCGCATAGGCCGCCACATAGCCGGGCCCGCCCTCCGTCACCTTGGGGTTATTCGCTTTGTCGAGCAGGGCAGGCACCCAGAGCTCCAGGTCGAGCCCCGTTGTGACGAACACATCGGCGCTGGTGAGCGCCGGAACGAAACTCGGCTTCGGTTCCACGAAGTGCGGGTTGTCGTATCCCCCCCCGATGGACGTCACGTCGCCCCGGTCCCCCACGATTTCGCGGGCGATCGCGGCGTACGTACTGAGCGACGTGACGACCTTGACCTTGTCTGCGGGAGCCGCGGGGTTCGGAGGACCCGGGAGGGCCCCGTGCAACACCGTCAGTGCAGCAAAGAGTGCCAGCATGTCAGTAGGTCTCGTGTTTGTGAGGTCCGATCGCCCAGACCGCCTGAAGGGCGAACTGGTTCGTGGCGGAGGTGCCCGCCAGCTTGCTCCACATGTACTGCGCCCGCAGCTCCACCCACTCGCTCTCCCACAGCGTGAGCGTCGGAATCACCTGTCGCGTGATTAGGCTGGAGAGTGGGTCTTCCACGTAGTCGTAGCGCACGCCCAGGATCCATCGCTCGTCGAGCTTGTAGGTGCTGCCCACGTACCAACCCACGTGCGTTGGGCCGCTCACGCTGGCGCTGTCCTTCCGTAAGGCGTAGAGCTCGCCCCGGATAGTGAAGTTGCGATACAACGCCCGCTGCGGCGGTCGCCACGTCAGCCGGAACTCGAGCCCGCCGACTTTGGTGCGCAGCGACGAACTGGGGTTCGTGCCATAGAGGCCGGTGCCGCCGATCTGCATGTACGTCGAGGGCGAGAGCTGCCAGAAGTTGAGCAGATGGACCAAGTAGGTCGGTCGCGCGCCGCCGCCGAACAGCTCCGCATCGCTCTCGCTCCGCGTGACCTGAGCCGTGAGCTCGTGCGTGCCCAACCCACCGAAGGCGCGATAGAGTGAAATACCCGTTCCCGCCAGGCCATCTCCTCCAAGATATGTGCGGAGCGCGAGGGGGTACTCGGTCTCCGGCACCGCGTGCAGGTGCCAGCGATTCAGCTCGCCGAACTGCTGGCGGAACTTGCCGATGTCGAAGCGGATGTGCCCCGGCAAGCCCGTCCAGTACGCGTAACCTTCTTCGACGCTCACCGAGCCGTTCTCGAGGCTGACGAAGATCTTTGTGTTGGAGTAGGGGTCGAGCGCCGACTGAAATCCCACCTCGAACTCCCGCGCATCGAAATTCTCTCGCTGGACCCCCCGGGTGGTGCCGTAGGCCCGCACGTCGCCGGTCGCACTGATTTCGGGATTCAGCTGAGCCTGGTTCCGCTCTCGGCCGATGAACCGGGTCCGCTGCGCCGTGTCGGCCTTCATCTTCGTGGTGTCCGTGCCTGCCGCGGCCGCGGCGGCGGCGCGCAGCGCCGCGAGCTCGTCGGTCGCCGCGGTGTCCCGCTTGCCGGGCGCCGCGCCGACGCGCCCCCCCCCAACCTGCGCGCGCAAGCTGTCGAGCCGGGCCTTGAGCGCCCGAACCTCCGCCGCGAGCGAGTCCACCCGACGCTGGTCCGCGGGCTGCTGTGCAGACGCCCGGCTTGCCAACGCGAGCACGGCGAGCGCCGCCACGACGGCCTGGTGATGTCGAGTCATGCTGGAAATCTCCCGTTCCGTTGTTCCAAGCAGGCGTCCCGCCGGGGGCGGGCACGCGCGGGCGGCGGGCCGGCACAAGCCGGCCGCCAGGCGCTAGGAACGGGAAGTGGGTGGGGCTCGGGGTGGGGCGGTAGAGTGGTCCGGACGGCGGTACGGCGCGACGGCGCGCGCGATCGGACGCCGATCGATGGTCGCGGCCGCCGTGGCTTGCGCGCGCACCGGCGGCGCCGTCACCTGCGACCCGGCGTACTGGCACAGCGAGCACCGCAGGCCGTCGTGCAGTGCGACGCAACCCGCCCCATGCTGCGCCTCGATGTGCGCCGGCGCGCTGAGCCGTTCCGACGCGTGCGCCAGCGGCACCGCACCTCCCGCGAGCCCCTGCAGCAAGAGGAGCAGCGCGGCGAGGCGCCGGGTCCAGCGATTGGGGGTCGTCGTCAGTGCGATCACGCCCTGCCTACGGTTTGCGCAGTACGACCGTTGGGGCGACCGCCGCGCGCGTAGGCGCGCAGCCGCCGCAGCATCCGCCGGTCGTGACGGATGGGATCGTCGCCCTTCGGCGTCTCGATAATCTTAATCACCAGCGCGAAGCGCGGGTCCCGCATGATGCGCCGGAACGGCTCCGGTCCGATCGTGCCTTCCCCAATCCATTGGTGGCGGTCCAGATGCGAGCCGGGCGCGCCCTTGGAGTCGTTGAGGTGCAAGCACTTGAGATGCGTGAGCCCGACCTGCTGGTCGAACCGCTCCCACACCTCCTCCAGCGCCGTGGCCACATCGTACCCGGCCGCGTGCAGATGGGCCGTGTCGAGACAGAACCCCACGCGAGCGTGCACGCTCGCCGGGAGCGCATCGCGCAGCGCCCGCAGCTCCTCGAACGTGCTCCCGAGCGCCGTCCCCGAGCCCGCCGTCCCTTCGATCAACAAGCCGACCTCCCCCGGGACCGCCGACAAACACTCGGCGTAAGCGCGAGCGTTGCGCACGAGCCCATTCGCCCGATCGTCGATGTAGTTGCCGGGGTGCGACACGACCCACGGGATCCCGAGCGCCCGGCAACGCTCGAGCTCGCCCGTGAATGCCCGCATGCTCTTCGCGCGCAACGCCTCGTCCGGCGACGCCAGATTGATCAGATAGCTGTCGTGCGAGACCACGGCCCGGATGCCACTCCCGGCGAGCGACGTGCGAAAGGCCGCAACGTCGGCGTCTTTGGGGTTGGGCTCGCGCCACTGGTTTGGCGTCTTCGTAAAGACCTGAATCGCCGTCGCTCCGATCGCGTTCCCTCGCGCGGGCGCCTGCGCCACGCCGCCTTGCGTCGACACGTGGGCGCCGAGCAGGTCGCCGGGTACGCGTTTCATCTCCAGGGCTCCTCCGTGAACGCGAGCCGGGAGATGAGGGGCACGAACCGCACGCCGCCGGCGCGGCGCTCCACCAGCCCGGCCGGGCCCCGCTGTAGAATGACCAGCTCCTGGGACGCGAGGTCACCGATCGGGATCACGAGACGGCCGCCGGGCGCGAGCTGCTCCGTGAGCGGGGTCGGCACGCTGGGCGCGGCGGCCGTCACAATGATGCCCTGAAACGGCGCGTGCTCGGGCCAACCGGCCGCGCCGTCGCCCAGCCGGGTCTCGACGTTGCTGAGGCCGAGTCGCCGGAATCGCTCCTCCGCTTCGACGAGCAGGTCGGGCAGCCGCTCGATCGTGTAGACGCGTCCGGCGAGGCGCGCCAGGATCGCCGTCTGGTAGCCGGAGCCGGTGCCGATCTCGAGCACGCGATCGCGGCGCCGCGGCGCGAGCGCTTCGGTCATCAATGCGACAATGAGCGGTTGGGAAATGGTCTGCCCGCTCCCGATCGGCAGCGGGGCGTCTTCGTAGGCGGCGCTCGCGAGGTGCGGGGGGAGGAACCATTCACGCGGCGCCCGCGCCATGGCGGCGAGCACGCGGCAGTCGCGGATGCCGCGTCCCGCGAGCTGTCTCGCGACCATGCGGCGCCGCTGACGGCGCGTCTCAGGCGCCGGACGCACCCACCGCGCTCCGCGGTTGCCGTCCCATAGGGTGAACTATAGCTTGACACGCTTCATCGTGCGGTAAGGACCGTTGCCGGAACAACCCAGCCACCGAATCCTGCTCGTCGGCGACGCCGAGACCCGTCCTGACGGGCTCGAGCGGTTTCTGGTGCGGGGCGGCTTCCAGGTCACCGAGGCCGCCTATCCACCGCCCGGCCCCGATCGGCCGGAGCAGCAACCTCCCGATCTTTTGATCCTCACCATCGCCGCCAAGGAGGCGGGGCTGGCGGAAGCAGTACGAGATCTCGCGACGGCCGCGCGCTTCGCGGGGGCCCCGGTCATCGTCCTAGTGGCGGACGGCGGGGCCGAAGCCGTGACCGACGCGCTCCAGGCGGGGGCGCAGGACGCCATGGCGAGCCCGGTGCACTTCGGCGAGCTGCGCGCCCGCATCGACGCCGACCTGCGTCTGCGCCACGATCGGAGCGAGGCCCAGGACGCCCTGCGGACCCGCGACCTGCTGTTCGACATCTTCCAGGAAGTGTCCGCCGCCCTGCGCGCCGACGAGATCTTCCAAACCCTGGTCCGCCGGGTCGGGCATGCCTTCGGCCTCACTCATTGCTCGTTCGTGCTCACGGCCCCGGGAGAAGACAAGGGACGCGTGGTCGCGGTGTACGAGAACCCGGCGATCCGCGACCTGCGGGTCGAGCTCGAGCGCTACCCGGAGATTCAGGAAGCGATCCGCACCGAACGGCCCGTGCTCATTCCGGACGTCCACGAGCACCCGCTGTTCGAAGCGATTCGCCGGCGCTGGACGCAGCAGCGGATCGAAGTGAACGTGCAGTCGGCCGTGGCGCTGCCGGTGTTCGTCCAGGGCCGTGCCGCGGGCGTGTTCTTCCTGCGCACCGTGCGGGGCGATCCCCAGCTCCGCTCCCAGGACGTCGCGTTCGCCAATACGATCGCCCAGGCCGCGGCGCGAGTGCTCGAGAACGAGGAGCGGCGGGCGGCCATCTATCGGCGGCAGATCAGCGCCGGCGTCACCGACGTGCTCACGGGCTGTGCCAGCCTCGACGCGCTGGACCGTCGCCTGCGCGACGAGTTCGAGCGCGCCCGGCGCTATTCGCTGCGGTTTGCGCTCGTGGTGATCGATGTGGACCGGCTGCGGGACATCAACGAGCGGCTGGGCCAGCAGGCGGGAGACCGCGTGCTCGCGGAGATCGGCGCCATGATGCAGCGCGAGATCCGGGCGCCGGACTTCGTGGCGCGCTACGGCGGCGACGAGTTCGCGCTGGTGCTCCCGGAGACCGACGCGCAGGGCGGCCGCTTGTTCGTGGAGCGGCTGCGGCAGGTGCTGGCCCGCCACACCTTCCCCGACCTCCCTCGCGGGCAGGTGCCCAGCCTCACCGCCGGCGTCGTGGCGTTTCCGCATACAGAGGTGCTGCGGCCCGAGGATCTGTTCACGCAGGTCGAGGCGGCGCTGGAGCGGGGCAAGAAGGGCGAGCCGGACCGCATCGGCGTCAGCGGCGCGTCTTCAGCCAGTTGACGGGGTCCAGGGCGATGCCGCCCTGGCCCCGGATCTCGAAGTGCAGGTGGGGTCCCTGATCGCTCGACCCGCCCCCCACATGGCCGAGGATCTGCCCTTTGATGACCCGCTCGCCGTGGGCCACGGTCGCGTCACTCAGGTAGCCATAAAAGCTGTAATAGCCGCCGCCGTGATCGACCAGCACGGACGTGAGGTAGGTCCCGAGCGGTCCCGCGAGGCTGACCGTGCCCCCCGCGATGGCGCGGACCGGCGTGCCGGCCGGCGCCGCGATTCCGATGCCGTGCCACGGGAGGCGCGTGTTGTTCGGACCTGTGGCGGTGCCGAACTGGTACACGATGCGCCCCTGCACGGGCCAGTCGAGCTGGCCCAGGTCCGCGGTCGTGATGGCGGCGGCGGGGGTAGCGGCGCCGCGAGCTTCCGCCTCACGCCGGGCGCGCTCGAGAGCCACGATGCGGTCGTTCAGGCTCTTCTCGTCGCGCTCGAGCTCGGACAGGCGCTGCAGCGCCTCGCGCGCACTGCGCCGTGTCTCGCGCAGCGACGTCTGCCGCTCGCGCTCGAGGGACAGATAGCGATCCAGCTCTACGGTGCGCTCGTTCTTGCGTCGCCCCAGCACGTCGCGCGCGTCGACGAGCGTCTGCCGCTCCCGGCCGATACGCCGCTGCAGCTTCGACATGTCGTTGTTCAGCAGCCGATCCTGCCGACTGACGAGATAGAGATATTTGTAGCGCGACAACAGGTCGCCGAAGCTCTCCGCCGCGAGGAGCACCTGGTACCCGTACAGCGCCCCGCGCTTCGAGATGTCCACGAGGCGCCGCTCGAGCACGGCGCGCTTCTCGGCCAGCGCGTTCTGGGCGAGCAGCAGGTCGACCGTAGTCCGATCGATCTGGTCCGACAGCGCATAGATCTGGCGGTCCAGCTCGTTGACGATGCGATTGGTCGTCTCCTTCTGTCGCTCGATGTTCGCGAGCTCGTCGGAGAGCGAGTGCACCTGCGTGCGCAGCCGCTCGAGCTCCTGCTCGACGTCCGACCGCTCCCGGCGGATGGTTTCGAGACGTTGCTGGTTATCCCTGAGCTGCTGGTCGAACGGTTGGGGGCGCTGGGCGAAAGCAAGAGACGTCAAGCACAAGACGTAACACAACGACGTCACGCAAAGACGTCGCGCAAGGGCGTGAGCGCGTCCACGGTTCTGCGCGACGTCTCTGCGTGACGCCTCTGCGCGATGTTTCACGCGTGACGCCTCATACTCTGCGCAGATGTCGTCCCACGGATGCAGCACTTCCAAAGAATCCGATGAGAGTGCCGAATCCGACTATGGCGAGGGCCTGCACGTTCGAGAAGAACGCCGCCTGGATGAGCCAGCGGTTGATGAGGGTGTACGCGCCGTAGGAGAGCCCGACGGCCACGAGCCCGCCCAGCATCCCTTTGATCGCTCCCTGCAGCAGGAACGGGCGGCGGATGAAGCCGTTGGTGGCGCCCACGAGTCGCATGATGGCGATCTCGCGGCTGCGTTGCAGCACGGCCATTCGGATCGTCGTGCCGATGATGATGATGGCCACCACCGCGAACGCCGCCCCGACCACGAGCCCCACCGCCGCGGCGATCTGCCGCAGCCGGTCGAGCTTTTCCACCCAATCGCGCCCGAACCGCACGTCGTCCACGAAGCCGAACCCGCGCAGCCGGTCGGCGACGTCGTTCACGTGCTCGGCGTCGCGGAACCGGGGCTTGAGCTTCACCTCGATGGACGCGGGGAGCGGATTGCGCTCGAGCTCCTGCAGCACGTCGCGGAACTCGACGAGCTCTGCCCGCGCCCGCGCCAGCGCCGAGTCCTCGCTCACGTAGACGGCCGAGTGCACTTCGGGGAACGCCTCGATGTCCTTCTCGGCGAGCGTGATGGATTCGATCGGCGTGCCGGGCAGGAGGTAGGCGACGATCTCCACACGCTCGGCCACACCGCGCAGCGCCTCCTGCAGGTTCACGGCCACCAGCCCGAACAGGCCGACCACGAACAGCGAGAACGCGATGGTCGTCACCGAGAGCGCCGAGAGCAGCGGGGCGCGCCGGAAGGCGAGCAGGGCTTCGCGAATCGTCAGATTCACGGCGTCGCCGCCTGGTCGCGGGGCTCGTCCACGGCGGAATCGTACACCAACGCTCCCTCCTGCAGCTCGATCACGCGGTAGGGCGCCTGGCGCACCAGATCGAGGTCGTGCGTAGCCATCACGACGGCGGTGCCGCTGGCGTTGATATCGCGCAGCAGCTGGAACACGCCGCGCGTAGCCCGCTCGTCCAGGTTACCCGTCGGCTCGTCGGCCAGCAGCACGCTCGGCTCGTTCACGAGCGCCCGCGCGATGGCGACCCGCTGCTGCTCGCCGCCCGACAGCTCGCGGGGGTAGGCCTGCGCTTTGGCCGCGAGCCCGACCTGTGTGAGGACGCGCATCACGCGTGCCGCGATCGACGAGCGCCGCGCGCCGGTGACTTCGAGCGCGAAGGCGACGTTCTCTTCTGCAGGGCGGTCCTCGAGCAGGCGGAAATCCTGGAACACGATGCCCAGACGGCGACGCAGCATCGGAACGTCCCGAGGCCGCAGCTCCGCCACGTTGAAGCCCGAGACGCGCACCTCGCCGCTCGTCACGGGCTCGTCTGCGTAGACCAGCTTGAGGACCGTGGACTTGCCGGCGCCAGAATGGCCGGTGAGGAATACGAACTCGCCCTTCGCGATGTGGAACGACACGTCCTTCAGGGCGAGCCCCCCCTTGGGGAAGGCCTTGAAGACATTCGTGAACTTGATCACTTACAGCTGCGCCAGGGCTTGCGCGAAGTCCGCGATGATGTCGTCGGCATCCTCCAGTCCGATGGAAAATCTCATAAAGCCATCGGCAATGCCAGCCCGCGCGCGGGCGTCGGGCGTGAGCATGGCGTGGGACGTGAGCCGTGGCTCGGACACGAGCGTCTCGACGCCGCCGAGACTCGGTGCGTGCGCCGCGATCGTGAGCGCGCGGAGGAACCGCTCCGTCGCCCGCGTGCCCCCCTTGAGCTCGACCCCCAGCATACCGCCGAAGCCGTTGAGGATCCGCGTTGCCACGTCGTGATCGGCGTGCGACGGGAGCCCGGGGTAGTGCACCGCGGTGAACTGCGGCTGCTTGGCGCACCACTCGGCGACCGCCTGCGCGGTCTGGTTTTGCCGCCCCACGCGCACGGCGAGCGTCTTCATCCCACGATCGATCAACCAGGCCGCCATCGGGTCCAACGCCTGGCCCCACACGTGCAGCAGCTTGCGCACCTCTTCAATCACCGACTCGCTGCCCACCACCGCGCCCGCGAGCACGTCAGAGTGGCCGTTCAGGTATTTCGTGGCGCTGTGGATCACCACGTCCGCGCCGTGCTCGAGCGGCCGGTAGTTCAACGGGGTGGCGAACGTCGAGTCGACCAGCAGCGCGACCCCCTCGGTCTTGCAGAGCGCGGCGATCGGCTCGAGGTCGAGCACGCGGAGCAGGGGATTGGTCGGCGTCTCGACGAAGATCGCCCGGGTGTTCTTCTTGAGCCCGCGCTTCCAGGTGCGCGGCTCCAGCGGATTGACGAACGACACATCGATGCCGAAGCGACCGAACTCCTGCGCGAACAACCGCTGCACGCCGCCGTAGATCCACTCGCTCGACAGCAGGTGGTCCCCGGGCCGCAGCACGGCAAGGTGCGACAGGGCAATCGCGCCCATCCCGCTGCCCACGAACAGCGCCGCCTCGGCGCCCTCCAACAGCGCAAGGCGCTTGGCGATTGCCACGTGGTTGGGGTTGTTGCCGTAGCGGGCGTAGATGACTTCCTGGGCCGACCCGATGGGATTGGTGAAGGTGGCGCTCTGGTACAGCGGCGCCACCACCGGCGCCCAGTCGGGGCGCGCTTCCGGGTCGCCGTGCACGGCGCGGGTCGAAAAGCCGAGGCGACGCTTCACGCCAGCGTCAGGGTTCCTCCGGGCGTGCGCGCGGCCAGCCGCCGTGTCACCAGGCCCTCGAGCAGCGCCGCCGCCGCGTCCGGGGCCCCGACCGCCTCCAGCGTGCGGTCGGGCCGCTCGATCAGCACCGCCAGCCGGTGGCCCGCGAGCACCGGCTCGATCGCTTCGCGGTGCCCATCCGAGATACCCATGAGGACCAGCACCCCCGGCCGGCTCCGCAACAGCTTCGCCACGATCTCGTCGGCGCATGAGTAGTCGATGCACCCCACGCGCGTGAAATCGATGCGGGCGATAGCGCCGTCTCCTGCGTCGGTCGCCATCGCCCGCTCGATGCATTCGCGCACGACGCGCCCCGTCGGACGCGTCACCAGGTCCGTATAAACGCCCGACACCGATTCCTGGAGCACTGCGTGCACGTCGATGTGCTGTATCACGGCTTGGTGGACCCCTGCTCGGGTATGATGATGAGCACCTGGGCGCCCGGGAATGCCGGGAGGCCGTCCTTCAAGGGCACGTCGTCGTCCCACTTGGGCACGATCGCGATGCGGGCCGTCCCGCTGCGGATCGCGATCTTGCCGTCCCAGCGGGCGAGATAACGGCGGATTCCGGCGAGCCCCTGACCGCGGCCCGGATCGCGGAACCGGCTCACGCCCTGGATCAGCGCGGCCTCGAGTGCGGCTGCGTCCCCCCAGCGCGTCCCGAAGCGCTTGCTCTGCGTCGGCTCGAGGGAATGACGGAACCCTACCCCCGCGTCCGCCACCGCGATCACGACCACCCGCTTCGCGAGCTTGCGGCGCCAGTGGTACGCCTGCACCGCCACCCAGCCGCCCGTGCCCGCGTGTTCTACAATATTCTGACACGCCTCTGAAAGCGCCATAGCGAAGCCCATCGTCGCCTTCGGATCGAGCCCCAGCTCGGACGCCAGGATGGCAGACGCGCGCTGTTGGATGTTCGAGACCACGGCGTGCACGTCCTCCGCCGCGCGCACCGGCGTCACGGGGAGCAGCACGTCGCTCTCCTCCGCAGCCTTCACCCGGGGGACCTTCCCGTGGATCTCGAACAGCTCTGCGGCTTCACGGAAGAATCCGGCGCGCGTCCAATAGGTCAGGACCTCGGCGTGCGTCGGCGCCGTCAGCAGCGGTCGCTCCCCGGTTCCGCCGCTGCCGCCACCCGGTCCACGCGCCGCCTGCCCCGCCGCGAGCAGGCCCACCAGGCCGTACGGTGACGCCCACTCGGCCGCATGCGCATCGAACAGGAGACGCTCCCCGTCTTTCGGCGCTTCGGCGAAGGCGCTCGCGAACTGGTCGAACGAGCGATCGTCGAACTGGGCCGGGACTTCGACGAGCCGGGTCACACCGCCGAGAGCCGGCCCAATAGATGGTCGCGCAGACCGGTGGCGCCGCGGTGGCTCACGTTGCGCGCGCCCATGCGCGTGCCGAGCCGCAGGGCGTCCTCGAGGCTCGCACCGGCGACGAGCGACGCTACCACCGTGGCGCCGAGCACGTCGCCGCAGCCGGTCGGGTCGCCGTCGGGCAGGGGTGTGCCTTCCGCGGGGATCAGCGCGGTCCGGACCGGGTCGCCGGTGAAGTACGCCGCGCCCCGCGAGCCGAGCGTGACGACCAGCGTGGCGCACCCCCGCGCCAAGGCGCCCGCGGCGACCGCGAGCGGATCGGGGCCCAGCTGTTCCATTTCGTCGGCGTTCAGCTGGACCGTGTCGAAGCAGCCGAACCAGGCAGGAGCGTCGGGGAGTGGCTGCGGGACGCGGGTGCCGTCCGGCTCCTTCCCCAAGAAGAGGCTGTGGAGGTCGGCATAGAGAAAGCGCGGGAACCCGCGGCGCAACAGTTGCGCCGCCTCCAGGTCCATCTCGTAGCCCGAGATGAAGTTGACGTACAGCGCGTCGAGGTCCGTCACCTGTGCCCCGAGCTCGGGCCATGTCCACGGGGGCACGCCGCCCGACATCTGCTCGCAGCGGCGCTCGCGCTGTTGGTAGCGGAGGGTGACGCGGTTGTTCGCCGCCGGCACCTCGAAGAACCGTGCGCCGGGCGCCACATGGTGCAGCGTGCCGAGGAACTCCGCCGCGCGCGGGGCCAGGTCGCGCCCCACCTTGATGAGGGGAACGATCTGCCAGGCGTCACCCAGGGTCGCGTCGAGGGCGGCGAGGGAATACCCGATCCCACCCCACTCTTGCACCGCCGGCTGGGCAGGGTCGCGCCCGTAGATCGTGTCCCACACCATGGACCCGATGACGCCGAGTCGCTTCACACCGTTCCCCAGGTGCGCTGGACGAACACGGCCGCGGCGCCATACACGCCGGCCGTTCCGGTGAGCTCCCCGGGGACGATGCGGCAGGCATCGACGGCGGGCTTGAAGGCCCGGCGCTTCACTTCGCCGCGGAGCGGTGCGAACAGCTTCTCCCCGGCCAGCGTTACGCCGCCGCAGATCACCACCACCTCGGGGTTGAAGATATTGACGATATTGGCCACGCCGGTTCCGAGGAACTTCGCCGTTTCGTGCACCACGTCCAACGCGTATTCGTCGCCGTCGTGCGCCGCTTCGTACACGATCTGTGCAGTGATCTTGAACAGGTCGCCGTTCACGTACCGCGGGAGGGAGGTTTCGGCGCCGGTTTCGATTCCCTCGACCGCACGCGCCGCGATCGCGGGGCCCGACGCGTAGGCCTCGAGGCAGCCGTCGTTGCCGCACTTGCAACGCCGGCCGTTGGAATCGATGGACATGTGGCCGATCTCGCCCGCGACGTCCGAGGCCCCGCGATAGATCTGTCCCGCGAGCACGATCCCGCCACCGATGCCCGTTCCGATCGTGAGCCCGACCACGTGGTCGGAGCCGCGCGCGGCCCCGCGCCACCATTCGCCGAAAATGGCGCAGTTAGCATCGTTGTCGAGCGTGGCGGGCAGATCCAGCGCGGCCGCCAGCCGGTCGCGCAGCGGGTAGTTCGTCCACCCTAGGTTGGGCGTGAGCAGCACGATGCCGGTCTTCGTGTTGAGCGGGCCGGGCGAGCCGATGCCGACGCCCGCGAGCTCCTTGCCGCGCGCCGCCGCCATCGACGCGCGCGCCAGCTTCACGATCCGCCCGAGCACGGCGTCCGCTCCCTGTTGGGACATGGTCGGCTCCGACACCAGCCCCAGCATCTCCGACCCGTCCTCGGCCACCGTTCCCGCGACGATGTTCGTTCCGCCGAGGTCAATCCCGACGACGTAGCGCACCGGTCTCCTCGATCGCTTGAAGGACGTCCTGCACCGTGAGCGACTTCATGCACAGATGATGCCCCAACGGGCAGCTGGGCGGCCCGTGCGCCGAACACGGGCGGCATGGCAGGCCGTGGAGCTCGACTACCTGATCCCGCGGTCCCCGCGGCCCGAACCCGAAGCCGGGCGCCGTGGACCCGAAGATCGCCACCGTCGGCGTCTCCACCGCCTGCGCGAAGTGGAGCGGGGCGCTGTCGTTCGTCACCAGCACGGCCGCCCGCCGGATTGCCTCCACCGATTGACGGACGGTCAACCGTCCGCACCCACTGACCGCATGACCACCAGATCGCGCGACTGCCGCGGTGATCTCCGAGGCGAGGCCCGCATCCTCGGGTCCGCCGACCACCACGATCCCCGCTCTCTCCGCCAGGCGCTCCGCCAGCTCTCTATAGTACGGCCAGCGCTTCGAGCCCCAGATCGATCCCGGCGCGAGCGCGACGAACCGTTCCCGGATGCCGTGCTCTCGCAGGAAGCCCTCCGTCGCCGCGCGATCAGCGAGCGTGACGTGCAGCGCCGGGCGGGCACGGTGCACCGCCACGCCCGCGAGTGCCAGCACCCGGTCGATTTCGTGACCCTGCGTCGCCCGCCGCCGGACGTCGGTATAGAGCGACCGCCAGCCGTCGTCGAAACCCACCCGCTGGGGGACGCGGGCGAGCCAGGCCGCCAGCGCCGTCCGCAGGGAGCGATGCGGAAGATACGCGCATTCATACTGCTCCGCGCGCAGGGCGCGGGCCAGTCGGAACAGTCCCCCCAAGCCGCGATCGCGGCCCTTCTTGTCGTACGGGATCACCCGCCGGACCGCGGGATGCGTCTCGAGCAGCGGTGCGGCCGCCGGGGTGGTCACCACGTCCACAGGTCCGTGGCGGGCGGCCAGCACCTCGAGCAGCGGCGTCGTGAGCACGACGTCTCCCAGGAAGGCGGTCTGGATGACGAGGCTAGTCAACCTGCAAGACCGCCAAGAATGCCTCCTGCGGGATCTCGACGGTTCCCACCTGCTTCATCCGTTTCTTTCCTTCTTTCTGCTTTTCGAGCAGCTTACGCTTGCGCGTGACGTCGCCCCCGTAGCACTTGGCGGTCACGTTCTTGCGCAACGGGCGCACCGTCTCGCGGGCGATCACCTTGGTGCCGATCGCGGCTTGGATCACCACCTCGAACAGTTGGCGCGGGATCAGCTCCCTCAGCTTCTCGGCGATCTTCTTGCCCCACTCGTACGCCTTGTCGCGGTGGATGATGACCGAGAACGCATCCACGGCTTCACCGTTCAGCAGCATGTCGAGCTTGACGAGATCGGCCGGGCGGTACTCGAGGAACTCGTAGTCGAGCGACGCGTAACCGCGGGAGATGGTCTTCAGCTTGTCGTAGAAGTCGAGGATGATCTCGGCCAGTGGGAATTCCCAGCTGAACTCGACCCGCGTCGGGTCCACGTAGTGCATGCCCTGGTACACGCCGCGCCGCTCCTGGCCCAGCTTCATGATGGCGCCGATGTACTCGGCGGGCGCCACGATGCGCGCTTTGACGTACGGCTCCTCGATATGATCCACCGCCGAGCCGTGTGGCATCAGGCTCGGATTCTCGACCAGCTCCACGGTGCCGTCCGTCCGGTGGACGTGGTACTCCACGTTCGGCACCGTGCTGATCAGATCGAGGTTGAACTCCCGCTCGAGCCGCTCCCGCACGATCTCCATGTGGAGCAGGCCGAGGAACCCGCAGCGAAACCCGAAGCCGAGCGCCACCGAAGATTCCGGCTCGTAGTGCAGCGACCCGTCGTTCAGCTGCAGCTTGCCGAGCGCGTCGCGCAGCTCTTCGAACTGCTCGGCGTTCGTCGGGTACAGGCCGGCGAACACCATCGACATGATGTCGCGGTACCCGGGCAGGAGCGGCACGGCGCGATGGTCCGCGTCGAGCACGGTATCGCCTGGGCGGGTGTCGCGCACGCCGCGCACGTTGGCGACGAAGTAGCCCACTTCGCCGGCTTCGAGCTGCTCGGTCGGCTTGTGCCCCAGCTGCAGGTACCCGACCTCGTCCACCTCGTAGAGGTCGTCCTTGTGCGCGCCGAAGGCGATCTTCATGCCGGGCCGGATCGTGCCGTCCACGACGCGGATGCTGGGGATCGCGCCGCGGTAACGATCGTAGTAGGAGTCGAAGATCAGGGCGCGGAGTGGCGCGTCCGCCACGCCACGCGGCGGAGGGATGCGCTGCACCACGGCCTCGAGCAGCTCGGGCACGTTGGTGCCCTCCTTGGCGGAGATGCGGAGGATCTCCTCGGGCTTCGCCCCGATCAGCTCATGCAGCTCCTGCGCCCGTCGGTCCGGCTCGGCTCCGGGGAGGTCGATCTTGTTGAGCACGGGGATGATCTCCAGCCCCGCGTCCATCGCGAGGAACAGGTTGGAAAGCGTCTGCGCCTGGATTCCCTGCGACGCGTCCACCACCAGGATCGCCCCCTCGCACGCCTGTAGCGAGCGCGACACTTCGTAGGTGAAGTCCACGTGCCCCGGCGTGTCGATCAGATTGAGTTCGTACACTCCCCCGTCGCGGGCATGGTAGTTCATGCGCACGGCGTTGAGCTTGATCGTGATGCCCCGCTCACGCTCCAGGTCCATCGTGTCGAGGACCTGCTCTCGCATCAGGCGCTTGTCCAGCGTGCCCGTGAGCTCGATGAGGCGGTCGGCCAAGGTCGACTTCCCGTGGTCGATATGGGCTACGATACAGAAGTTGCGGATGTGATCTTGGCGCATGTGGGGCTAAAATATAGTCATCCGTCGTCCGGCATCCGTCGTGGCCCGCCGCTTGCGGATGACGGATGACGGCGAATGCGGTATACTCCGAGAGGAACTCTCCTGGCTCCCATCACCGGCTGGTTC
>Ga0137418_10002608_pt1 | contig 16481 bp, 13 predicted proteins | sample CZODoug3_1_2_16f_FD_122242 | JGI IMG/M metagenome (GOLD analysis project Ga0137418, IMG submission 122242) | Vadose zone soil fungal communities from Angelo Coast Range Reserve, California, USA - CZODoug3_1_2_16fungal (Hybrid Assembly) | ecosystem: Environmental > Terrestrial > Soil > Vadose... | reverse complement strand
AACGAGATCGACGCCGACCAGGGCGGCCGAATGCCCGCGTGTCCGTGGCCGGAAGAAGACGAGGAGCGCCTGGTGACTGCCCTCGGCCCACTCCTCGAAGCCAGCGGCACGAAGATCTGGACGCTCGATCACAATTACAATTTGTTTGGCCGCGCCCTCGATCAACTCTCCAGACCCCGCTTCAAAAAATACGTGAACACCGTCGCCTGGCACGGTTACGTCGGAAGCCCGGAAATGATGCGCAACGTAAAGCAGAAATTTCCAGACGTGGAAATGCATTGGACCGAAGGCGGAGACGACTACAAATCCGCTGATTATTTGACCAACTGGAGCAAATGGGGTGCGACCTTCGCCGGCATTCTAGCCAACGGCCCGCAAAGCATCACCATGTGGAATTTCGCTCTTGACGAGCGCGGCCGGCCCAACATCGGTCCATTCGATTGCGGTGGCCTGGTGCAAATCCATTCACAGACGAAAGAAATCACTCTCACGGGATTGTATTGGGCGTTGGTCCAACATGCGCGGGCATTTCGCCGCGGCGCTATCATTGTCGCGTCGCACGATGCCAACGGCGACGCTCCCGCAATGAACGCCGCTTTGATCGGTCAGCCAGCATCATCCTCAACCGTAACGGCGACGCCGAATAGCGCGGCCACCTCGCGTGTATATCACGCGGCCGCTAAGAATTCCGACGGTTCGTTTGTGCTCGTACTGACCAATCCGGGAGACGCTAAAGATGTGACGGTAGCCTGCGCTGGCCAGACGGCGAAGATAGCGCTGACCCCGGATTCCATCACCACCGTGCGGTGGAGCTGAATTCACTCTCAAAGATTCGCGATGACCCTAACTCTTCTCACCCTTTCCATGTTTTGGGCTGCTCGGCAATGAACAGATACTTCCTTCTATTTTTCCTTCTTCTGGTACGAATGTCTCCCGCGTCAAGGACGTTTAGCCAACAAACGACTTTCAAAGTCCTGGCTTTCTACTCCACGAAAGTAGAGCCAGACCATGTCCTATTCGCGGACGGCGCGCTAAAGTTCTTTTCCGACCTCTCAGCAAAAAATAATTTTACTTTTGATTCGACGAGCAATTGGGACGACCTGAACGATGTCAATCTTGCGAAATACCAACTGGTGGTCTGGCTAAATGATGAGCCTTCAAAAGCCGATCAAAAGCGCGCCTTTCAAAAATATATGGAAAGCGGAGGCGCATGGCTCGGCTTTCACGTGGCCGCCTACAACGATAAAGATTCCAACTGGCCGTGGTTCGTGAATTTCCTCGGCGGTGGCGTATTTCACACCAACAGTTGGCCGCCATTGCCTGCCCAGCTCACTATCGATGATCCTTCCCATCCGGTAACAAAGAACCTTCCCACCACTTTCCAATCGCCAGACAACGAGTGGTATATCTGGAAACCAAGCCCTCGCCTGAATAAAGCGGTTCGAGTACTCGTCACTTTGGATCCCTCGAATTATCCAATTGGATTTAAGGATGTGCTCGCCAGTGGCGACCTCCCGGTAGTGTGGACCAACACCAAATACAAGATGCTCTATATGAACATGGGCCACGGCGACAAGATATTTCGCAGTCCCATCCAGAACAAGCTGATCGAGAACGCGATACTCTGGCTCGGCACGCTGAAGGATGACAAGGGTTCTGTGAAGGAAAGCATTGCGATTCAGGCAGACGCGCCCGCTGCAACTGGCACGCTCATCAGTCCCAAGGCAATCGCAGTGAACCCAAAAACAAACAAAGTGTACGCAGTCAATTCCACGCAGGGCACGGTCACCGTTGTGCATGGGTCGACCAATTTCTCGAAAACAGTGAAAGTCGGATCAGAACCCGTTGCCATCACCATAAATCCAGCAACTAACAGGATCTACGTAGCAAACTCAGCGAACGGCACAGTGTCTGTCATCGATGGCGCAACTGACTCGGTGAGCGCAACAGTGAACGTAGGAGCGCTTCCCTATGTTATTGCCGCAAATCCGGCGACCAACAAAATCTATATCTCGAAAACGTTTAGCAACTTCATGGTGGTCATAGATGGCGCTACCAACATCACTAGCAATCTCAAAGCCGGAATTCAGGCCGACGCAATTGCGGTGAACCCCGTAACCAATAAGCTCTACTTAACTAACTACGAAAGCCAAAATGTAACGGTGATGGATGGCACGACCAATGACACGACATCCGTGCTAGCAGGAATACATCTCTGGGCCATTGCGCTCAACTCGGTAACCAACAAGATCTATGCTGCCAACGCGGGCTCCTCGAATGTTACGGTCATTGATGGCGCGACCAACCGCACCACCACCGTGAAGACGGGAGAAATCCCTAGCGCGATCGCTGTAGACCCAGCAGCGAACCGAATATACGTAGTGAACTACGCGAGCGACACCGTGACGGTAATCGATGGTGGCAATAACTCTGTGATTGCAACCGTAGCCGTGGGAGCGCGCCCTCAAGCAATCGGGATCAACTCAATAACTCACACGATCTACGTGGCCAACACGCACAACAGCACCGTAACCATGATCGATGGCACAAACAATTCGCCAATCGCGACGATCGCGACCGGAAATGGCCCTTACGCCATCGCCGTCGATACGGCAACCAATAAAGCCTACGTCTCTACCATGGCTGGAAATCATCTAACGGTGATCGATGGGCGAAATCCAACTAAAGCAGGTCGCCCAGCAGAACGTTAGACCTGATTTCCGACTTTCGTAATACGATGGTCTTGTTATGGGCCTTGGACACTCGCTCTCCCCCTGCCCAAGCGGCGTTCCCGCTCCATTACACTCGAGCTTTCATTCACCCAATTCGAGGTGCATCCATGTCTCGCTACTCCAGACGTGAATTCCTGAAAACTGGACTCGCCGCTGGCGCTCTTGCAGCCACCGGAAGCCTCCCGCTCAGCGCCACGCGCCAAACCGCCACAGATTGGGTAATGCTAGGAAAATCTGGGGTGAAAGTGACGCGCCTCGCCTTTGGCACCGGCAGCTTCAGCGGCCAGGTACAACGCGACCTCGGCCAAGACGGCTTCACCAGACTGGTGCGCTACGCCTACGACAACGGCATTCGCTTCTTTGAAACTGCCGAGTCTTACGGCGAAATGCACAAGATGCTCGGCGTCGCACTGAAAGGCCTTCCACGCGACAGTTATCGCCTGATGTCCAAGGTGACCACCCGCCAAGATGTGAATCCGCAAGAGAAATTTGACGAGCTGCGCAAGCTAGCGAATACCGAATATTTCGACATCATGCTTTTGCACTGGCAACATACCGCCACGTGGCCCGCAGACACCAGCAAGTGGCAGGATGGAATCCTCGAAGCTCAGTCAAAGAAAGCCATAGTAAGTCACGGCGCGTCGGTTCACGGCCTTCCGGCCTTGCGCCAAGTCCCCGGAAACAAATGGCTCGACATCGCCATGATCCGCATGAATCACAAAGGCACCAGTATGGACGCCGAGGATTACAACACCAACGGACCGGGCAACGTCACCGAGGTTGTCACCCACGTCCAGCAAGTCCGCAAAGAAGGCATGGGCGTAATCAGCATGAAACTCGCAGGGGAGGGCAAATTTAATCGTGACGACCGCAAGGCGGCAATGAAGTTCGCCTTCAAAAACGCCGGCGTCGATTGCGTAACAGTCGGCTACAAGAGCACGGCCGAGATCGACGAAGCAATCGAGAATCTGAATCTGGCACTCGCCTAGTGAGCTGGCGAGTCTCGCGTTTTTCATTCCTCGCGCTCTTTATACCGTCTCAGCACCCGCGAACGCGGCGACAGTTTTTCGTGTGGCTTGAACCAAATTACGGTATATCGCCCCTAGCATGAACCGCCGTCAGTTCCTCGAGTTCGCCGCTGCCGGCGCCGCCGGAGTCCTACCAGTTTCCTCTCTGGCGAGGGCAAGAGTTCGGAACGTGCAAGCGGTGACAGTCCTCGGGCCTATCGGACCGGAACGGTTAGGCCGAACCCTCATCCACGAACACATAATGGTGGATTTTATCGGCGCCGACGCTATCCAGCCGGGTCGCTATGACCCTGAAGAGGTTTTCCTGAAAGCCCTCCCACACGTGCGCAAAGTGAAGTCCGCAGGTTGCGATACGCTCGTGGACTGTACCCCCGCCTATATTGGGCGCGATCCGAGGCTGCTTCGTCGGCTATCGCAAGCGAGTGGCTTACAGATAGTGACTAACACGGGATTCTACGGCGCGGCCCAGAACAAGTATCTACCGAGAGTCGCCTACACCGAAACAGCATGGCAATTGGCCACACGCTGGGTGAAGGAGTTCGAGAATGGAATTCCGCCCTCCGGAGTGCGGCCAGGAATTATCAAGATCGGCGTGAATTCCGGCCCGCTTTCCGAAATCGATGCAAAGCTCGTCAAGGCCGCTGCCATCACGCATCAGCAGACGGGCCTGACGATCGCGTCGCATACAGGCGACGGCGTAGCCGCCATGGCACAAATCTCCACGCTCAAGTCGCTTGGTGTGGCGCCTGCGGGTTTCATTTGGGTGCACGCGCAAAATGAAGCGGACACCCGGCTGCACCTGCGCGCTGCCGACGCGGGCGCTTGGGTCGAATTCGATGGCATATCTTCGGCCACTGCACAGAAGCACGTTGAGCTCGTGATGGGGATGAAGCAGGCCGGATATCTCAGCCGAGTATTGCTTTCGCAGGACTCCGGGTGGTATCACGTCGGTGAACCAGGTGGAGGAAGTTTCCACCCTTACGACTTTCTTTTTATTGAGTTTCTTCCCTTGCTTGAGCGGGCCGGCGTTTCTGCAAAGGACATCGAGATGCTCATGATTCGCAACCCGCGCGCCGTTCTCACACTGCCTACCTGAAGGCCGGCCAGACGAGACACGTTGTGAAAGCACCGATTAGAAAAATCCACATGCCGATGGTGCCCAAGCCGAGCAGGCATTGATTAACTCCCTTACGTGGATCGGCTCGCAGCGCCGTTTGGGCGTATTCTTCGTTGGGCGAATTTGTAGTCCTCCTTGGGCCCCTAAGCCAAAAATCCCTCCACCCGATAGAGCTGCACTATATCCAGCCGATCTTCCGCGCCGGTCTTGTGCTTCATGCGATACAAGTGATTCTTCACCGTCTGCTCAGAAAGCGAAAAATGATTAGCAATTTCTTTGTTGGTGAGCCCCTTCGCAATCAGCGGCACCAACTGCTGCTCCCGCCTCGTCAACCCCAACCTGCGACGCGCACTTGCGCACGGCGAACCCGCCTCGCTCTTAAAATATCGAAATAGCGCTGTGCACAGCATCCCAGGACAAACCGCCTCCCCTGCGTGCACGGCCCGCACTCCCGCTAGCACCTCATCTGCGGAAGCGTCATGCAACAGGTAACCGCTGATCCCCGCCCGTACGCAGCCCAGAAATTCTGCCTCGCTCTTCGCCATCCCCAGCAGCAGTATGCGCACTCCCGGAGCCGCCGCGCGCACTTGCTGTATCATCAACAAATCTTCGTTCAGCGTCCCTCGCGAGGTCAGCAGCAAAACATCCGCCCGCGCTTCCGCCACGCATTCCGCGCTCAGCGGCGAAGGTGACTCCATCCCGACTATATCGACGTTGCCCTTCCTCCTAAGCATGTGCGCCAGTGTTTCGCGCAGTAGGCAATTGTCCGCCGCCACAAACACACTGGGCCTTGCTGTCGACGCCTTGTCTCCACTCGGCCGTGCCTTTGCCTCCGACTCGCCTCGCGCTACCTGCATCGCTCCATTGGGCCACACACTGCCCGCCATCGCCCGATCAGGCGCCAGAATCCTGCGTGCGCTCGCACTCATAGATTCGCCTCCCAGAATGTTTTGGTGTTTCCGACCTTAGCCCCGAACACAATCCCGTACCACTTGTGGAACCTACGCTGCAATTCCGCAGCCGCACTCTGTGAGGCGATTCTCATCTAACAATGGCGCTATCTCATCTTCGTTGCTATCAGTTAGCGTGGGCGCTCCAGTTCAGCATTCAGTCGTCAGTGCCATTACGGTACCAACCCACGCCAGGATTTCAGTTCGGTCCTCATGTCAACCACAGCGTCCTTCGTTAATCTTTCGCGACCACTCTTTCCTTTCTTGGTACCTCCGTACTACCATGGCCAAGTAACGTTCCACCGACATGAGTACGCTTCCTCTATAGGCTTTCGCGCGCAGTTGCGCTACGTTACCGAACACGGAGCCCGCTCCGCGACAGCGACCGAGGACCCAGCAAACCATGCCGTTGCGCAATTGGCCCCTTCAGGTGCAAATGGATAAGCCGCCACAGAACACCGTCTCCGCAAGACGCGCAAAGGCCGAGCGCCGCTCCAGCCGTCGCTGCAAAATCACCCAACTCATGCGCATTCGTCCTTCCGATCCCCAGCGCACCCATTTCGACGACATGCGCGGCAGCATCAGCGTCTCCCGCACCGGCGTCTACTTCCAGACCAGCGAAACCGGCTACGAAGTCGGCATGCGCCTCTTCCTCATCATGCCCTACACGCAAGATCCCGGCTCCAGCAACCGCGAATATTTGGCCGAAGTCGTGCGCAAGGATCCTCTGCCCAACGGCCTCACCGGAATCGGCGTCAAGCTCCTCCTCGAAACCGGTCCGCAGCACACCTACTCATTCGAGCCGCCGGCGCCCCGCCGCTAAATCGTCACTCAATCGCAAGTCAACTTTTCGCCCAAGATTTTTGCACCAAAAAAGAAAAGGCGTCCCGGCAGAGCCGAAACGCCTTCCCTTCGTGTTTGGGGGTGGAGGGAAATCTAGAATTCTGCGCTAACGATGTCTCCGGAATTTACGCCTGTCCGAAAGCCTGCAGCGCGCGATGACGTATTCTCCCCAGCTGCCGGTTAAACGGATGTTGCCGCGACAAAAACGCTAGCACCGGAGTCTTCCGCGGCACCAGCCGATTCTTTGCAATCGTCAGCCGAATATCCCGCCGCGCATATTTCAAGCCCGCGTCGAGCACCTCCAGCGCCTCTTCACGCCGACCCGCCGCCGTGTACACTTCCGCAAGATTCAGATAAAGCTGCGCCTGGTTGCGCTTCATGCGCACCGCCGCATCGCACAATCTTTCCGCCTCTCCCCACTTCTCCTCCGAACGTGCCAGCACCACGCCCAGGTACGACATGTAGTAGGGATTGTTCTTGTCCAGCTCAGCGGCCCGCCGCATGTGCGGCAGCGCCTTCACCGCGTAATCATCGCGCAAAAACGCCAGTCCTTGCTTGAACTCGCGGAACGCTTCCGTATCCAGCATCAATTCACCTCCCGGGACTTAGAGGAATTTTGGAACCGTGCAACCAGCCGCAAATACTCGGAATCGCAGCGGCACAACATGCATTCCAGCCGCTAATACTCAATCGAGTGCCGGCATCGCCAACCCCGCCCACACTGGCCATCGCAGCGGCTTGCCCAGTCGCAATCACGTTCCGTCCCACAGCTTCGGAAGCTACGCCCAATCCCCGCGGCAATCTACTGACCCCTCGTCCAGTCTTGGGACAGCGGAAAATCCTGTAGAAAATCAGTGAGTTGCCTGGTAGGTCAGGCCATCCGCACAGGCCTATTTAGGCCTGTTTTCCTGTGTTTCGTGGGTTTTCGTGATGCGACCAACCGTGCGCAAATCCTGGGAAGCCAATCTCCGTTTTGGTGTCTTGGCCTTACGCAATTTCATGGATTCCAATTCACCAGCTGAACCTGTCCCCCAATCCTTCTAAAACTAAAACGCGCGTTTCCACCCCGCACGCCAGTCTTCCCAATCAGCCATGGTCGCCTTCACCATGGCCTTTGCCGCCTTCTGCAGCCAACGCCCCCGCCGCGCGCCTAGGTCGCGTTTTACCTGCGGAATGGCGCTCCGGCTCGCGAAATGCATGTTCGCTGTCTCCCAACCCATGCAATAAAGCAAACGCGCTTCGTCGCGCTCCGCCGGCAGGGAAGCCATCTCGATCCGCGAGCAATCCGGTGCCAGCCGCCGCACCAACCAGTGGCCGTGAAATCGCACGCAAGGGTCCTGCACCCGAATCGCCTTTGTCACCAGCTTCGGCCCGTACATATCTACTGACGCATCTCCCCGATACCAGGCCCACGCCGACGTACGAATCGCCTTGGCTTCCCGCGCCACATACGCGCCCTCCCAAGCCGATAGCGCCAGAATTCGCGGATGCCCCAGGCTGCCCAGCCCCGCAATCCGCCGCTTCAGCACATACGCCGGCCGCGGCCTCGGAAACGACTCCTCCAACAGCCGCCGCACCTCGGCAGGTGCCTTCGCGGTATAAGGCGGATTTTGCTCCATCTTCGCCCAGAAGCGCACTGGATCGCGCAGCTTGCTCAGCGCCATCATGCGCAGCCACTGGTGATGCTCCGCCAATACAAACGCGCGCCCTCCCGCATTCAGCGCGTCGCGATAGCCCTCCTCAATCGCGTCCGCAGCCTCGCGTTTAGTCAGACTTAAATGCTCCCCAGAAATCGCGATGTGAGCGCTGGTGGTCAGTCGTATGAGGTCGAGCGTGTAGGGCCCGGGCCACGCTTCGTCCAGGTCATTCACCCCCCAGATCAGCCGGCCTTCCTGGTCGCGCCAAGTCCCGAAGTTTTCAATGTGCAGATCGCCGATGGCCAGCAGCCTTGGCGCTTTCGCGAAGTCCTCGCAGGCTTTGTGCCACAGTTGCAGCCAGCGGTAAAACGTAGCCCGGAAAAACGCAAACGGGGATTCCGCCATGTGCTGATGCTTCAGCGCCACGTCGCTCCGCACCAGCGGAATCTGCTTCGCGATCCACCGCTCAAAATCGCGAGTCGCCTTTATGACATTCATCTGCAGAGGTTCATTTGAGGAGATTGATCAGCAGGCACGCGCTAAACGTGCGCGAACCCAGCCCGGCTAGGCGAGCCCTTCAGCCGCGCTTCATAAATCGGAAACCGCCCCGCCAGCTCCGCCACCTGCTTGCGTACACGCTGCTCCACCGCCGCATCACCCATGTGCAGCAGCACCTCGGCGATCCACGCGCCGATTTGTTCCATTTCTGCCTCGCGCATTCCGCGCGTGGTGATCGACGGGCTGCCGACCCGTATCCCTCCCGCCTTCATAGGCGGCAGCGGATCAAACGGAATCGCGTTCTTGTTCACCGTAATCCCTGCCCGGTCCAGCGCCTTTTCCGCATCCGCCCCAGTCAACCCGCGCGAGTGCAGCTCGATCAAAAACAGGTGATTGTCCGTTCCCCCGGTAACGATCCGAAATCCCTGCTTCGCGATCGCTGCCGCCAGGGCTCGCGCATTTACTATCACCTGCTTCTGATACTCGCGGAACGAAGCCTCCTTGGCCTCCGCAAAGCACACCGCTTTCGCCGCAATCATGTGCACCAGCGGCCCACCCTGCATCCCCGGAAACGTCAGCCGGTCGATCTCCTTCGCATATCCCGCGCGGCACAGCACCATGCCCGCCCGCGGCCCGCGCAGCGTCTTATGCGTGGTGGTCGACACAATGTCTGCATGTGGTACCGGACTAGGATGCACCCCCGCCGCCACCAATCCCGCGATGTGCGCCATGTCCACAAAAAACAGCGCGTCCACCGCCTTAGCCACTTTCCCGATCCGCTCAAAATCGATCACCCGCGAATACGCGCTCGCACCCGCCACAATCATCCGCGGCTTGTGCTCATGCGCCAGCTTCTCGATTTCGTCGTAATCGATCCGCTCGTCTTCCTGCCGCACCCCATAAGCCACAAATTTGTACATCCGCCCGGAAAAATTCAGTGGATGCCCATGCGTCAAATGTCCGCCATGCGCCAAATTCATCCCCAGCACCGTATCGCCCGGCTTCAGCGTAGCCATGTACACCGCCACATTCGCCGACGTCCCCGAATGCGCCTGCACATTGGCATGCTCCGCTCCAAACAATTCCTTCGCCCGATCAATTGCCAGTTGCTCCACTTTATCGGCATACTCGCAGCCGCCGTAATACCGCTTCCCCGGATACCCCTCCGCATACTTATTCGTGAAAATCGACCCCATAGCCTCCAGCACCGCCTCAGAAACCAAATTCTCCGAAGGAATCAGCTCCAGCCCAGTAGCCTGCCGCCGCGCCTCATCGCGCAGCAACTCCGCAATCGCCGGATCAACTGTATCGAGCGGCCGGTTCATCCGATTATTAGCATCAGTAGTAGTCGTCATCGTCTCGTCCCCAAAATTGAAGGACACCATCTTACACCGCAAACCGCCACCCAGCGGCCGGTTCACGTTGCTATCCCGCCGTTATAGTGGTGTCGCCTCAGCGCGCCCAAGTGGACACATCTTTCCCCTGTAGCCGCGCAGCATGCCGCGCTCATCATATTTTTTGCGTTGAATTTAGATTTACGTAGCGCCGACCAGCGACTTTCGAGCCGTCCGCTAGTCCAGTTCGCCTAGTGCAGTCCTGCGGCCATAGCTTTCACTATAGTCCCGCCAGCGTCGTCGTCTTTTAGCGCCCACACAAAGGCGCCACCTAGCCCGCCCCGCACACGTTCGCGCACGTAACCTGTCTTCAGCCCCACCGTCACCGGATCGTCGTAAGACCAGAATGTTTGCGAGACCGGGTCATACAGCCATACTGCAATTCTTCGCGAATCAAAATGCCGAGTGTATCCGCTCAGCCCGGTGAGCGTAAGATATGTGATGACCCCGGGAGTTTGCAGATAGTCCGCAGCCGGAAAAGGAGCAGGCCCCGCGGAGTTCTGGTACAGCCCGTTATTGATGTTCGGGACGCCGGTCCACCCGCGAGCATAGATAGGAATACCCAACACGAGTTTGCTCGCCGGTACGCCCGCATGCAGGTAAGAGCTGATCGTGTAATCGATAAAGAAATTTTGGTCGCGAACCGGATCCTGCTCATCGTCCAGCAGAGGAGAAGCGTGGTTGGTAGTGCTCTCCCACGTTCCATGAAAATCGTATCCCTGCACATTGTAATAATCGATTTGCTTGCCTACGGCGGCTAGTTCGATGTTCGAGAAATTCTGCTCGCCCGCCGGACCGAACATCGTCAGCAGGTAGTGTTTCTTGTTTTTCTTGCCCAATGTGTCGAGCTGCTTCCGGAATTCCTGCATCAGCAGGGTGACGTTTGCCGTATCCGATGGCAACGGAAACTCCCAATCGATGTCGATCCCATCGAAAACGCCCGCCGCGGAAACGCCCCCGCCCAGATTCCCGTTGATGAAGAGGTCGATGCAGTTCGCCACCATCGTCTGCCGCCCTGCCTCCGTGCTTGCCGCCGCCGAAAACGCAGGAGCCCCGATAAGAGAAATCAGCACCTTCAGATTGGGATGAAGCTGCTTCAATTGCTGCAGCGCCGCAAAGTTGCCATAGAGCGGCCCGCCGTACGAATCGCCATTGACGCTAGGGAGGTACGGCGTTTGATAGTCGGCCCAGGAGTCCGCAATAGCGCACCCCGTCGGCGTAGCGTTGCCGAACGCATAGCTCAGGTGCGTAAGTTTGTCGGCAACCCCATTCGCTTGCAGATTGGCGATGTTGTAGCCCGCGAAATAAATGCTCCATTCCTCGAAATATCCGCCTACAATTTTCGCTCGCTGATGTTCCTCATGGTTCTGCTCCGCTGCAAAAAGTGGAGATGCCAGCAGCAGGGGAAGGAGCAGGCTAGCAAGCAAGGTCGAAAGCACAACTCGGACAACACGCCCACAAAAACGGATCGTCATAAGCGTCACCTCGACACAAAAGATTCAAAGCGCGCCCGACTATAGACCTATATAGCAGTCTCCGCAACATCATAATTTACAGGGAGAAAGCGGAGTGTTGCGCTCGCAGCTCTATATAGCGCCGCCTCAAAGCGCCGCCCAGCCCCGACAACTGACGGCAGGGCCATGAACAGGACAACTGACGAGGTGAGGTGGCGAACCCTAGCACTGCGTTGTCCGCCCCGAAATACAGCCTTCAATGTAGGTGCGTCACAATTGTGAAAAAAATTCTTAATGTCGCACCAGCCGATCAGGATGATGTGATTCTCGGCCGGTCCCAGTCGTCAACAGATTGTCAACACTCCGCCAGCTGTCTAACCGCTGACATCCCCGCCCTCTCCTGACCACATCTAAATCATTTGCGTCGCCTATTGCTTCTGGCACAGCGATTGCTCCCCTAGAGTTGACTAGGCGAGACTCGGACAAGCGTCTTCAACGACAGGTACATATAATGCTGCGTCATTCTTATTTTCTCGGGCTGTTACTGCTGCTGAGCCCCATCGCCGCTCTTGCGCGCGAAGCACCAGATATCCCCTCCCCGGCTTTCAGAACGGTGCCAGAGCTGAGCGCCGGATTCGATCTCCTCTACCAGCAGAAATTCGCGGAAGCGCGCGAAAGTTTCGCGGACTGGGAATCCCGCAATCCCCAACAGCCATTTGGCGAAGTTGCGGTCGCGGCCAGCTACCTCTTTGAGGAGCTGTCCCGCCAAGGCGTGCTGACCAGCGATTTTTTCCTCAACGAAAAGAAATTTCTGCACGGCATTGACGGCAGCCCGGACCCGGAGCGCATGAGCCGTTTTCGCGAGGCTCTCGCTCGCACCCGCCAACTTGCCGGCGAGCGTCAGAAAACCGATCCCCGCGACGGAGAAGCCCTGCTGGCTCTCACGCTGGCCGCCGGAATGGAATCGGACGCCGAATCGATTCTGCAGAAAAGGCATCTCGAAGGCTTGAAGCGCATGAAGAAAGCGAACGCCTACGCCAAGCAATTGCTGGCCCAGCATCCGGACGCCGCCGACGCGTACATCGCCCCCGGCATCGCCAATTACGTTATCGGCTCACAGAGCGGCGGCACCCGCTTCGCGCTCTGGTTTGGCGGAGTTCACGGCGACAAAAAGCTCGGCATGGAGCAAGTTGCCAGGACCGCCGAAAACGGCCGCTACCTCCGCCCCTTCGCCAAAATTATTCTCGCCCTCGCCGCCCGCCGCGAAAAACAGGATGCCCTGGCGCAAAAATTGTTCCGCGAACTAACCGAGCAGTATCCGCAAAACCAACAATTCGCCTCCGAATACGCCAAAGCCCTGGACCCGCCGGCACAGCCAAACGAAACACGCTGAATCCTTCGACTCCGACGCTGCTGCCCTAAAGAGCGCGTAATCTCTTGTCTTTCCTCTCTTCCGAATGTGATTTAATCCCACTTCAACAACTCGTGGAGGTTTCCTTTTGAGAGCACCGGCAAGAAGCCTGTTCATCGCGGTATTTCTCGGCCTTATCTTTTGTTCTTCGATTCAAGCGCAAACTGCCCCGCCTCCCGACCTCGACACCTACGTCGCTCGCGCTCTGAAAACTTTCGACGTCCCCGGCCTTTCCATCGCCATCGTCAAAGACGGCAAGGTCATCCTTGCCAAAGGCTACGGCGTCCGCAAACTCGGCGCTCCCGCGGGCGTCGACGAGAACACCCTCTTCGGCATCGGCTCCAACACCAAAGCCTTCACCACCGCCGCCCTCGCCTCCTTAGTCGACGCCCACAAAATTTCCTGGGACGATCCCGTCTACCAGCGCCTCCCCGGCTTCCAGATGTACGACCCCTACGTCTCCCACGAAATGACCATCCGCGATCTCCTCACCCATCGCAGCGGCATGGGACTCGGCGAAGGCGATCTCCTCTTCTGGCCTCACACCACTTTCTCGCGCGAAGACATCATCTATCGCCTACGCTTCATGAAGCCCGCCTCCAGCTTTCGCAGCCACTACGCGTACGACAATCTCATGTACATCGCCGCCGGCCAGATCATCCCCGCCGTCACCGGCAAAACTTGGGAAGACTACGTCCGCGAAAAAATCCTGCTGCCCCTCGGCATGACCACCACCAATCTCAGCAACGCCGCCTTCAAACCTGGCGAGGATTACGCTTTCCCGCATTCCAAGGTCGACGGCCAACTCCAGCCCATCGAGTTCGTCAATCTCGATAACGCCGCGCCCGCCGGCTCCATCAATTCTTCCGCCGCAGAAATGGCCAAGTGGATCACCCTGCAACTCAATCGCGGAAAATTTCCCACCGGCAACGACCGCCTTTTTACCGAAGCCCAGTCGCGCGAAATGTGGTCCGCGCAAACCATTCTCCCCGCTGGCCAAGCCCCGGGTCCGCTCGCGCCACTCAGCACCAAATTCGCGGCCTATGCGTTAGGTTGGGGACTGCGCGATTACCACGGACGCAAACTCATCGGCCACACCGGTGGCGTCGCCGGTTTCGTTTCTCGCGTCATGCTCGTTCCCGAAGAAAATCTCGGTGTCGTCATTCTCACCAATGCCGAGCAAGGCGGCGCCTTTGATGCCATTCTCTATCACATCCTCGACCACTATCTCGCGCTACCCGCCACCGACTGGATCGCCGCGTTCAAAGCCGTAAGCGATGAAGAGGAGAAAAACGCCTCCCAGTCCATGGCGGATTCCGACCAGCGCCGCGCCACGGCCAAGCCCCCGCTCCCATTGAACGAATATGCCGGCGTCTACAACGATGCCTGGTACGGCCCCGCAACCATTCGCATCGAAAAAGACCAATTAGTCTTCACGTTAGACCACACGCCAAAAGCCATCGCCGATCTGCAGCCCTGGCAATACGACACCTTCAAAGCCCATTTCCGCGACCGCACCATCGAAGATGCCTTCGTAACCTTCACCCTAAATCCAGCCGGCCATGTCGATCACTTCACAATGGTTGCCGTCTCCCCGCTAGCCGACTTCAGCTTCGACTACCAGGACCTCTATTTCACCCCACAAAAACCACCCAAATGATCGCTAGTTGTAGGGGCGTCGCTTAAGCGCGCCCAGACCGAAGTCCGCATCTTTCCCGTTGTAGCCGTGCAGCATGCTGCGCCCGCCGAGCCCCTTGCCGATGTAGCGCCCGCTTTCCAAAGCGGGCCTCGAAAGGCTGCTGCGCCAGCCGCATCTCGCTGTTTGAATTAGACTTATGTAGCGGCCGCCCACCGTGGCGTGCGGTTCTCCGCGCCATTGAATTTTCTGTCGTCCCGACCGGAGCGGGCCGCTTTTTCGTCCGCACGCCGTTTGTCCGCGGCCCGCGAAGTGGAGCGACCCGTGGCAAACCTTGTAGCTCACTAGCATCGATGTGAACAGCTACGAACTAGGGCGGGTGACGCCGCATCCTGATTCTTCCACGCCTCCCACTGCGCGTGCAGCCGCGCCGAAATCGCCTCCGTCATTTCTGCTGTCGAACCATTGTCCGCTGTCTGCATGCCCGCCTCTTTCACCGGCAGTTTCCCAATTTGGACTGCGGCGGCTTGCCGCCGCTTCGTCGCCACATGCGCCGCCCTCCTCACTTCGGTTTCATCATAGGGCAAAGCGCCACCTATAGGGTCACTCAAAAACGAGAGTCAACAGGCCCACCCCTTGTAAACTCCGACCGCTCAAGGACGGCCCACCCGTCACCGTTTGATTTTCTGGTATCTTCTGGTCCATGAAATTTCCCAGCAGACCTAGTGAGAACCCCTTGGCTGAGAATGGCACGGGAGACTCTGTCTTATTCGTCAGCCACGCGGCTGTCGATATGGAGCTAGCCCTACTCTTGAAGAGAGCTGTACAGCGGTGCTTTTCCGCCTTGACGATTTTCGACGCTAGCGATCCAGAAAGCCTCAAGCCCACTGAGGATTGGGTACACTCCGTTTTGGACAATCTTCGCGCGACGAATCTCGTTGTCGTGATTGCGACAGAGCGTAGCATCAAGCGCCAGTGGGTCTGGTTTGAGGCCGGGGCATCCTGGGACAGGACGTCTCGCCTAGTGACCTGCGGTATTGGAAAAACCCATAAGGGGAACTTGCCCCTTCCGTTTTCTATCTATATGGCTTTCAGTTTGTCTGATCCCAGAGACCTGGAAGGACTCTTCACTCTGATTCAGGAGCGTCTAGGTGGACGAGGAACGCAGAGTCCTGACTTCGGTGACTTGGGCCGAAGATTCGGAGCGATAGAAGACGCGCTTGTCAGAGATCAGAGTGCGCTTGACGACCCCCTTTACGAAGAACGACTAAATTTGGTGAATCGGCGAATCGATGGCATGGATGCGAACGGACGTGAAGCGCTGAAGCTGCTTCTGCTCGACGGCAATTCCACAGACCGTTTCGCTCTCGCCGAGCTAAATCGTCTCGGGTTTGCCGCAAATTATGGCAGCATCCTGCCCGGGTTGCAGAATACTTCGAATCTCGTCCAGAGGGTCCCTGACCAACCCCCGGCGCAGCGAGGCACGGAGTCATATTCGGTCCTGTGGGAGATCAAGTCTGAGTTCCGCCCGCTCGTGCGAAGATATTTTGAGGAAAAGAAGTGACCATCGCTGAGCCGACGCAGACCCAGGGATTTCCTTGGAGTGCATTCTTTGCAGTAGCTGGGCGGGCGGCGCATCCTTGTGCCTTTCAAGCGTGCTGCTTTTGCATTTGACGTCGCCTCAATTCTCAAAATGGTAGTATAGATGTGCGCCAGCACCACTCAGGACGGTGTCCACATGACCGCCCAAAACCTAAAACTCTACGAACAACCTGCCTACG
>Ga0137418_10002607_pt1 | contig 16483 bp, 17 predicted proteins | sample CZODoug3_1_2_16f_FD_122242 | JGI IMG/M metagenome (GOLD analysis project Ga0137418, IMG submission 122242) | Vadose zone soil fungal communities from Angelo Coast Range Reserve, California, USA - CZODoug3_1_2_16fungal (Hybrid Assembly) | ecosystem: Environmental > Terrestrial > Soil > Vadose... | reverse complement strand
GACGCTCGCCTGGATCATGCTCGCCGCCTGCGAGGCACTCGCGCACGAGGCGCCGTCGGCGGTTCCCGACCGGGTGCGCGCGATCCTCGACCTCAGCGGCTATGCCGCCTCGATAGGCTGAGCGCCTCGAGGACGAGCAGCGCGGCGCCGGCGACCATCGTCGCCGTGTTCAGCCGCACCGCGGCGCGATGGGCACGGGCAAACGTGCCGTCCTCGTGGGCGCGCCGCGCCGTCTCGGCCCGGGGCAGCACGACGGCGGACGCCCACACCAGCAGCCCGAGCATCACGCCGCAGAGCGCGGCGCCGGCGAGGGGCCTGAGGCGTCCGTCCGCGCCGGAGACGACCTGGATCACCGAGGCCGCCAGGGCGAACGCGCAGAGCGCGATTCCCCACGCGTAATAGCGCGGCAGGACGGCGGCGACGGCTTCCCCCGCCACGGCACGGTCGAGCGCGCGGAAGACGAGGGGCGCCACGCCGAGCGCGAAAAACGCCATGATCCCGAGCCAGCCCGCCACCGCGATGACCGCGAGCGTGCGGACGACCCTCACCGCGGGGCCTGGCGGAATTCCGGGAGCAGCGCGTTGCGGGGTTGCGGCGCGGGCGCGGCGAGCCGCTTCACGTCATGCAGCATCGGTGAAGGCTCCAGCGCGTGTCAAGATTTGACGGCTCCCCGGCGAGGCGGTAGAGTGCGCGGCGATGCTCGCCCGCCTCGCCGTCGCCCTCCTGCTGATCGCCGCGGCCGCCGTGGCCACCGGGGCGACACCGGTCGAGACCGCGCGGGCGCTCGTCGCCCGGTATCATGACGACCGCACGGCGCTCGACCGCGCCCGCGACCTCCTCGAGGACGCGCTCCGGCGTGACAGCGAGGTCGAGACGATGATCATGCTCTCGTACGTCTGGTTCCTCTGGGGGGACATCCGCGCGATGACTCCGGACGAGAAGCTGGCGGCCTACGAGCGCGGGCGCGAGCTCGGCAAGCGCGCCGTGGAGCTCGCGCCGAAGAGCCATGACGCACACCTCTGGTACGCCATCAATACCGGACGCTGGGGCCAGACCAAGGGCGTCCTGCGCTCGCTCTTCCTCCTGCCGACCGTTCGCGAGGAGATCGACACCCTCTTCCAGCTCAACCCGCGCTCCGTGCGAGCCCACTCGCTCGCCGGCAACGTCTACCTCGAGGTGCCGGGTCTCTTCGGCGGCGACAGGAACAAGGCGGAGGAGCACTTCAAGAAGGGCCTCACGATCGACCCGACGTTCACCGTGCTGCGCGTGGACCTCGCTCGCGTCTACATCATGACCGGGCGGTACGCGGAGGCGCGGCAGGAGCTCCGGCGGGTCCTGACCGAGCCCGCGCCCACGATCGTCGCCGACTGGACCGTGAAGGATCAGCCACGCGCAAGGCAACTGCTCGAGTCCATCAAAGACCAGAAGTAGCGATCGGGCGGGTCATCGGGCGTCTGCGCGGGACGGCGCCACGGTGGGACCCGACGGCGCTCGCCGTCATCGCCGACCGCGATCGCGATCCCTTCCGCGTGCTGATCGCGTGCATCCTCTCGCTCCGGACGCAGGACACGACGACCGGGCCCGCCTCCGAGCGCCTCTTCGCCGTCGCCGACACGCCACAGACGATGCTCGAGCTGACGGCGAGGAGGATCGAGAAGCTGATCTTCCCCGTCGGCTTCTACCGCACGAAGGCGCGCGTGATCCTCGGGATCTGCCGGGACCTTCTCGATCGCTTCCACGGCCGCGTGCCGGACGAGATCGACGACCTGCTCACCCTCAAGGGCGTCGGCCGGAAGACGGCCAACCTCGTCGTGACCATGGGTTACGGCAAGCCGGGCATCTGCGTGGACACCCACGTCCACCGGATCTCGAACCGCCTCGGCTACGTGAAGACGAAGACCCCGGAGGAAACCGAGATGGCACTCCGGGCCAAGCTCCCGAAGCGCTACTGGATCGGCTACAACGATCTCCTCGTCTCGTTCGGACAGAACGTCTGCGCCCCGATCTCGCCCCGGTGCTCCGTGTGCCCCGTCCGCACCCTCTGCCGCCGGGTCGGCGTCACGACGTCGCGCTGAGGGGTCGACCCCGCACGCGCGCGGCCCGGCATCACCCCGCCCTCGCGCCCGCGGGCTCCAGCAGCTCGCCGATGCGCCGGTTGCGGTACGCCCACGCCGCCTCGATCTGGCCGCCCACGAGGACCGCGTGCGCCCAGCGGCCGAGCGGCCCGAGCGGCAGCCGGTAGGTCACGCGGTCCTCCACCCAGGTCCCGCCGTCCTTCTCGAGGAAGCAGTGGCGATGCTCCCAGCGCGCGCACGGTCCGCGCACCTGCACGTCCACGAACCGGTAGGGCGGGTCGAACTCGCGGATGAACGAGCGCCAGCGCAGCGGGATGCCGAGCCACGCGACCCGGAACTCGTAGACACTCCCGGCGCGCATCGGCGCCGGGCGCGCGAGGAGGCGCAGGCGGAGCGAGGGCGGTGACATCCGTGCGAGGTTGGTGGGATCGGCGAAGAACGCGAAGACCTCGGCGCGCGCCCTGGGCAGCCACACGCGCGACTCGAGGATGTGATCCGCCATGACGCGCGGCTTATCATAGGGAGGTGAGCGGACTCAGTCAAACCCGCGCCTACGGCGCGCTCGTCGCGATCGTGGCGCTCTGGGGCAGCTATCCCGCGACCGCGAAGCTCGCGCTCCAGGACTTCCCGCCGTTCTTCCTCGCGGCCGTGCGCTGCACCGTCGCCTCGTGCCTTCTCGCGTGGCTGGTCGCGCGCTCCGGGCCAGACGCGTCGCGCGGTCTTTCACCGCGCGCGCTCCGGGCCTTCCTCGTCCTCGGGCTCGCGGGGATCTGGGGCTCGACCCAGTGGAGCTACGTCGCCTACCACTACACGACCGCCGGCAACGCGGTCATCATCCAGGCGGCGGCGCCCGTGATGGTGGCGCTCACCGCGCGCTTCTACCTCGGCGAGCGGCTGCGTGGCGTCCAGTGGGCCGGCGTGGCCGTGTCCGTGTTCGGCGTGCTCCTCGTGGTGACGAGCGGGCGGCTCGCCGCGCTCCGGCTCGACGAGCTCCGCGGGGGCGACTTTCTCGCCCTCGCCTCGCTGACGGGCTGGTCGGTCTACACCGTCTACGGCAAGCGGGTGCTCGACACGCTCTCGCCCCTGCTCGCGACGACGGGCGCGTATGTCGCAGGCACCCTCATGATCCTGCTGACGACGGTCGCCGCGTCACCGCTCTACCCCGCCCCGCGCCTCGCCTCCCTCGCCGGCTGGGCCGTCGTCCTCTACCAGGGCCTCATGGGCGCCGTGGCCCACGTCTGGTGGTACCGCGCGGTCGAGGTCGTAGGCCCGAGCCGCTCCGCGATCTTCATGAACCTCCAGCCGATCGTCGGGATCGCGCTCGCGGCGGCCCTCCTCGGGGAGGCGGTGGGGCTCTGGCAGGTGCTCGGCGCGGCGTGCGTCCTGGCGGGTGTGGGCCTGACGACGCGTGCGACGCTCGAGCGGTAGGCCGGGATCACCCGAGCCGGCACCTCGCGCGGGGCTAAAGATACGGGTTGATCGCGGCGGAGAGGTGCGTGGGAGCGAGGCGCCGGCGGGGCGAGGGGTCCCGGGCGAGTGTCGTCTCGAAGCCCGGCGACCCCTCGCCCGTCGGCGACGGAGCTACGCGAGCTTCTTCACCTCGGCGAGGATCTTGTCGGGCTGAGGCAGCTCGCCCTTGCCGTAGCGCTCGACGAAGCGGACCTTGCCCTGCCTGTCCACGATGAACGTCGCGCGCACGTTGGCGTTCCAGTCGGACCAGTAGACGCCGTAGTCCTTGGCGACCGTGCGCTGGACGTCCGAGAGCAGCGGGTACTGGCTGATGCCGACCGACTTCGCCCAGTTCTCGTGGCTGAAGGGGCTGTCCGTGCTGATACCCAGCACCTGGGTATTCGCCGCCTGAAAGTCGCTCACGCGCTTGTCGAAGGCGGGCATGCAGGTGCTTCAGCCCGGCGTCCAGTCCAGCGGGTAGAACAGCACGACCACGTTCTTCCCGCGGAAGTCCTTCAGGCTGACCTCTTTGAGCCCGATGGTCTTCAGCGTGAAGTCGGGAGCCGTGTCACCCACGTTGAGAGTCTTGTTCTCCGTGCTCACGCGTTGGTTCCCCCTTTCGCGAGCCTTCTCGGCGCGCGGGAAATGATAGCACGCCCCTCGCTCTGCCCTGCGCGCGCCGGCGGCTTCCGCGCCGCCGCCCACGCGCGGTGGCGGCGACACTCGAGGGGCGCGTCGTCGAGGCCCAGGTAGCCGGCCGCGGTCACGACGGCGCCCGTCTCCCACAACCGGGCGAACCGCTCGGCGAAGCGCGTGTCGCGGAGGGCGTAGTGGTCCATGATCACGCGACAGCCGGTGGCGTCGACGACGCGCAGGAGGTTCTCGATGCCCCGCTCGACGACGGCCGCGCCCAGCTCCCGCTCGAGGTACGACGGCGGACCCGAGAGGTAGAGGAGCGTCGGCCGCTCCTGGATGAGGTACGCGGTGGCCACCGGCGAGATTGGCCCTTGGACGTCGGAGGCGAAGACGAACCGCTCATGCTCCGCCGGATCCGCGAGCGTCAGCGCGACGACGTACCCGAGTGTCGTCCCGTCCGGCCCGTGCGGGAGCGGCGGCGAGACATGGAGCTCGAGGTCGGGCGTGCGGCGCCGGAGGGCGTCCGCGCTCTGCACGCGCGCCACGGGCGCGAGCTCCGTCCACAGCTCGCCCGCGCGCCTGGCCTGGAGGCCCGCAGTCGATCGCCGCGGGTCTTTCACGAGCACCGTGCGGCCGGCGTAGCACGCGGGGTCGGAGCGGAAGTGGTCCTCGTGGTAGTGGCTCACGAAGACGACTCCGGCGCGCGCGGCGTAGGCCGAGATCCGGTCGTTGGCCCGGCGCAGCGCCTCCCACTCCTCCTCCGAGGGCGGGAGGCCGAAGCGCGCGGGCGCGAGCGTCGCGCCGGGATCGATGAGGACCCGCGTCTGGCCGACCTCGACGTAGGTCGCCATCGAGCGCACGCCGAGGGACTCGGCGGCGAGCGGAACGACCTTCAAATGCAGCGGCCGCCGTCGACCTCGAGACACGCGCCCGTGATCATCGCCGCCTCGTCGGAGGCGAGGAACACGGCGGCGTGCGCCAGATCCTCGGGCTTGTTGAGGCGGCCGAGCGGCACGGTGGCGATGTAGCGGGCCATCCCCTCCGCGTCGACCTCCTTCTTGCCCATGAAGGTCGCGAGCATCGGCGTCTCCGTCGCCACGGGCGCGATGGCGACGACACGCACGCCGTAGGGCGCGCACTCGAGCGCGAGGCTCTTCGTGAGGGTCACGACCGCGCCCTTGGATGCGGCGTAGGTCTGCCCGCCCGGCCGGGGCCGGATCGCGGCGGTGGAGGCGGTGACGATGAACACGCCGCGCTTCTGCTTCTTCATCACGGCCAGGGCGTACTTCGCTCCGAGCCAGACGCCCTTGACGTTGACGGCGAAGATCCGGTCGAAGACCGTCTCGTCTTGCCCCTCGATCGGCGTCGGAAACTGAGGCACCCCCGCGTTCGCGAGGAAGATGTCGAGCGCGCCCCACGTGGCCACGGTCTTCTCGACGAGCGCCTGGTTGTCGGCGGCCTTCGTGACGTCGGCGCGCACCGTCAGCGCCCGACCTCCGGCCTTCTCGATCTGCTCGACCACCGCCTTGGCGCTCATCTCGTTCACATCCGACACGACCACACGCGCGCCCTCGCGTGCCATCGCGAGCGCCGTCGCGGCGCCGATTCCCGAGCCCGCCCCCGTGATCACGGCGACCTTTCCATCGAGTCTCATCGTTGACCTCCCAACTGCCTGATGCTAAAGGAGGAGCTCTGCCATCGTCCGCGCCGCGAGACCGTCCCCGGCGAGCATCATGGTCGTGACCCCCGAGGACGTCCACTCGGCGAGCCGCTCGCGGATCCGCTCGCGCGGCCCGCAGAGCGCGACCTCGTCCACGAGGGCATCGGGCACCGCCGCCTCCGCCTCGGCCTTTCGGCCGGCCAGATAGAGGTCCTGGAGCGTCTTCGCCGCCGCCTCGTAGCCGTAGCGCCGCGCGATGTCGTTGTAGAAGTTCCGACCCCGCGCGCCCATGCCCCCCACGTACAGCGCGAGCTTCGCCTTGACCGGTTGACGGCACGCGGCCAGGTCGTCACCCACCACCACGGGAACCATGGGCATGACGTCGAAGCCGGCGCCGGTCCTCCCGGCGCGCGTGAAGCCCTCGTCGAGCCACTCCCGGAACAGCTTCATGCGGCGCGCGGAGAAGAGGGTCGGAATCCAGCCGTCGGCGATCTCCGCGGCCAGGGCGACGTTCTTTGGCCCGACCGCCGCCAGGTAAATGGGAATTTCGGGTCGCCCGTGGAGGATGGACTTGAGCGGCTTGCCGAGACCGGTCGCGTCCGCGCCCGCGTACGGAATCTGGTAGTACTCGCCGCGGTACTCGAGCGGCTTCTCGCGTCGGAGGATCGCCCGGACGATCTCGACGTACTCGCGCGTGCGCCGGAGCGGTTTGCCGAAGGCCTGGCCGTGCCAGCCCTCGACGACCTGGGGCCCGGAGACGCCCAGTCCGAGGCGGAACCGTCCGCCGGAGAGCGCATCGAGGGTCATCGCCGTCATCGCGGTCGCCGCCGGCGTGCGCCCCGCCATCTGCATGATCCCGGTCCCGACGTGGATCCGCGTCGTCCGGGCCGCGATCCAGGCGACCGGTGTGACGGCGTCGGAGCCGTACGACTCGGCCGACCAGACCGAATCGAAACCGAGGCGCTCGAGCTCGAGGACCTTCTCGATGTCGAGGGACATCCGGGCGCCCGAATAGTTGAGAGTGAGCGCGAGCTTCATCCGGAACCTCCCCACGTGCGAGCCGTGCGCCGCCGCTCCCACCGGTGTGCGCGCAGGACCACGCGCCCCCGGCGAAAGGCGACGCCCTCTTGCTCCAGCAGGATTCGTTGCGTCAGCATGCTGGCGACGCGCGCCCGCGCGCTGATCCCGCCCTGAGCGTTCACCACCCGGTGCCACGGCAGACCGTCGGGGCACTCCTTGAGCGCCCGGCCCACCGCGCGCGCCGAGCGGGGCCGGCCGACGAGCGCCGCGAGCTGGCCATAGGACGCCACGCACCCGCGCGGGATCTGCCGCACGAGGCGGAACACCGCGCGCCGGAACGCTAGGCCGGCGGCGATCCGGCCCCGAGCTCCCACAGGCGTGCGTAAAGCCCGCCGAGCCTCAGGAGGTCGGCGTGGCTACCCTCCTCGTGGATACGGCCGCGATGCAGCACGAGGATCCGGTCGGCGCTCTGGACCGTCGAGAGGCGGTGGGCGATCGTGATGCTGGTCCGGTCCTTCAAGAGCCCCGCCATCGCCTGTCGAATGAGCGCCTCGGACTCCGCATCAACGCTCGACGTCGCTTCATCCAGCACGAGAACGGCCGGATTGTACACGAGCGCCCGCGCGATGGCCAGAAGCTGGCGCTGCCCGTGCGAGACGTTGGCGCCGCGCTCGGTCAGCACCTGGCCGAGGCCATGCGGGAGGCCGGCGACGAAGCCCGCGGCGCGCGCCGTCTCGACGGCCCGGGTCAGCTCCGCGCCCGAGAGGGCGCCGTCGGCGTGCAGGCGCAGGTTCTCCTCGATCGTCCCGGTGAATAGGAGCGCGTCCTGGAAGATGATGCCGACGTGACGCCGCAGACTCGTGAGGTCCCACTCGCGCACGTCCACACCGTCCACCAGGACACGGCCCCGCGCGACGTCGTAGGCACGGGTGAGGAGCCGTGCGCACGTGGACTTGCCCTCGCCGGTCGGGCCAACGAGCGCCAACCGTTCGCCCGGCGCCACCCGGAAGGAGCAGTCGCGCAGAACCCATTCGTCGCCCTGGTAAGCGAACCAGACGCCGCTGAACTCGACCGGCGAGGCGTGGCGCCTGACGATCGGACGGGCGGCCGACCCCGCCGGGGAGGCGATCGCGGGCGCCCGGTCGAGGAGGCCGAAGATCCGCTCCGAGGACGCCATCGCCGACTGCATGACCGTGTACTTCGCGCCGAGGTCGCGGATCGGCAGGAAGAACCGGTTGGTGTACTGGATGAACGCGACCAGCGCGCCGAAGGAGAGCGCGCCGGCGACGATCTCGCCCCCGCCGTACCAGAGGAGGAGCGCCAGCGCGATCGAGCCGAGCCCTTCGACCGAGGCGTAGAGCGACGCCTCGTAGAGGGTCGAGCCGAACAGGGCCCGCCGGTACTCGGCGTTGGCGTGCCGGAAGCCCGCGTACTCGTGACGCTCGCGCGCGAACAGCTGGATGACGGTCATGCCCTGGAGCGACTCCTGCAGGACCGCGTTCAGGTGGGCGAGCCGCTGGCGTACGCGGCGGTACGCGTCGCGGGCGCGAAGCCGGAAGTATGCGGCCGCCCCGAACAGGACCGGGACGATCGAGAAGGTCATGAGCGCCAGGCGCCAATCGATCCACAGCATCACGGCGACGACGCCCGTGAGCGTGATCACGTCGGCGACCACGGCGAAGAGCCCGCTGGTGAACGCTTCGCTCACCGCCTCCACGTCGTAGAGGACCCGGGTCATGAGTCGCCCGACAGGGTTGCGATCGAAGAAGGCGGCGTCGAGCCTCAACAACTGGCCGAAGCTCTGCGCCCGCAGATCGTGAATCACGAGCTGTCCGGTGAGCTGCATCAGATAGGCCTCGAGCCAGCGGAGCGCGTAGAGGAGCGCCAGGACCCCTGCATAGAGACCGGCGACCCAGGTGAGGCCGAGCCAGTCGGCCTTCAGGATGTGCTCGTCGATCGCGATCTTGAGCAGGTACGGCTGGGCGAGCTCCGCCGCCGCGATCAGCGGGAAGAGGAGCGCCGAGCCGGCGATGAGCGAGCGGTGTGGGCGCGCCGCCTGCCAGAGCCGCGCCACGAGCCGGCGGTCGAACGCGCGCCCGAGCCTGTCGTCGTGCTCTTGATCGTCCCCGCGCTCAGGCACGCGCGATCTCCTCCTCGAGCTGCTGGATCCGCCAGAGCCGCGCGTAGAGCCCATGCGCGCTCAGGAGCTCCGAGTGCCGCCCCGTCTCCACCACGCGGCCCTCCGCGAGCACGATGACGCGATCGGCGAGCTGAGCGGCGCGCAGCCGGTGGGTCATGAGGAGCACCGTCCGCCCGGCGGCGAACCGCCGGAGCCCGGCGGCGATCTCCTCCTCCTTCGCCGCATCCACCGAGGCGAAGGCGTCGTCGAGGACGAGGATGGGCGGCGCGGCCACGAGCGCGCGCGCGAGCGCCACCCGCTGGCGCTGGCCGCCCGACAGGGTGAGCCCGCGCTCGCCCACCACGGTCGCGTAGCCCGCGGGGAACCGCTCGATCTCCTCTGCCACGGCGGCCACCGAGGCCGCCGCGCGCACCCGCGGCTCGTCGAGCCCGTCGCGGCCGAGGGCGATGTTCTCTCGGAGCGGGCGGGAGAAGAGGAAGCCCTCTTGCGGGACGTAGCCGAGCCGCGCGCGGAGGTCCCCGAGCTCGAGCGTGGTCACGTCGCGATCGCCGACGAAGACCGTGCCCGGCGGCGGCTCCCAGAGTCGCGCCAGCAGCAGGCCGAGCGTGGACTTGCCGGCCCCCGTCGGCCCCACGATCGCCACCGTCTCACCGGCGCCGACCTCGAAGCTCACGTCCCGCAGCGCGGGTCCCCGGCCCTCGTAGGCGAACGTGAGATTCACGAAGCGAACCGACGGCGTCGTCACATTGGGTGGCAGCGTTGTTCCAACTCCGACCGGTTCTTCCTTCGCGGCGTCAACGATCTCCTGGATCCGCGCCAGGGACGTCATTCCGCGGCGCACGATCGACAGCGTCCAGCCGAGCGCGATCGTGGGCCACGCGAGGTACGCCAGGTAGCCGTTGAACGCGACGAGCGCACCGAGGCTCAGGCGGCCGTCCACGACCGCCTTGCCGCCCGCCCACAGGACGACCAGCGTCCCGACGCCCGCGATCAGGCCCATCAGCGGCGCGAACGACGCTTGCGTTCGCGCCAGGGCGAGGCTCCGGCGCAAATACTCCCGGTTCTCCCGAGCGAACTCCGCGCCCGCCCGCGGCTCGAGCGTGTACGCGCGCACCACCGACATCCCGGCGATGTACTCCTGCACGCGCGCCGACAGGACGCCGAGCTGCTCTTGCGTCGCCTGGGCACGCTCGTTGACGATGCCGTTGAAGCGCTTGGCGAGCAGGACGAGTCCCGGGTACGGCGCCAGCGCCCAGAGGGTGAGCCACGGGTCCGCCGCGAGCATGGCCGCCAGCGCGCCGACGAAGGCGAACCCGGTCCCCACGAGGCTGACCGCGCCGAAGCCCACGAGCGAGCGCACTGCCGCGACGTCGCTCGACGCGCGCGACATCAGCTCCCCCGTCGGGTGCGCCGCGTAGAACTTCGGCGGGAAGGTTTCGAGGCTCGCGAAGAGGTCGTTGCGCAGGTCGTACTCGATCCGCTGGGCGCCGCCGATGATCGCGAAGCGCGAGCCGAGACGCGCGATCGCGTTCGCGAGCGCGAGGAGCACGATGAGGCCGAGGTAACCCCCGAGCCGGGCGGACGCCGCGTCAGCCTGCAGGGCGTCGATCGCCCGCTGCACCGTCCGCGGGATCGCGAGCGAGGCGAGCGTCGCGGCCGCGAGGCAGAGCACGCCGAGCGCGTAGCGGCCGCGATACCGCGCCAGGCGCCGACCGAGCGCGCGGGCGGGAGACGTCAGGGCTTCCCCGCGGCGTGCGGCGCGAGCGCCGCATACACCGCGGCGACGGTCGGTACCGGGACGCCGAGCCGCGCGCCGAGGCGCACCGCGTGGCCGTGCAGCGCCTCGAGCTCGAGGCGTTTGCCTCGCTGCAGATCCTGATACAGCGACGAGAAGTTGGCAGGCGCGATCGCGGCCGCATATTTCACGATCTGCTCCACGGCATCGGCGTCGAGGCCGGCGTTCGCCGCGGCGCCGAGCGCCACCACCTCCTCGACGAGTCGGCGGAACATCGCCCACGACGGGAGCGTGTCGCGGATGACGCCGATCGGGCAGCGCGTGACCGCGGTCATGCCGGCGACGGCGCAGATCATCACGTACTTCTCCCAGAGCGCGCGGCGGACGCTCGTCGTGAGCTCCACGGCGATCCCGGCGCGCTCGAACGTTTTCAGCAGCCGCTCGGCCCTCGGACTCCGCCGTCCGTCGAGCTCGCCGAAGATGATCCGGCCCGCGAACTGGTGGGCGATGACGCCCGGGCCGTCGATGACGGCGAACACCTGGGCGACACCGCCCAGCGCGTGGCCGCCGCCCAGGATCGCGTCGATCTTGTCCTCGTTGTCGATGCCGTTCTGCAGCGAGAGCACCGCGGTCTCGGACCCGATCACCGGCCGGAGCTGCTCCGCGGCGTGCTCGGTATCGAACGACTTGACACAAAAGAGGACCGCGTCGACCGGCGCGAGCCCCTTCACGTCCTCCACCGCCCGCGGTCGCACCACGTACACGCCGTCGACGGCGGACCGCACGGTGAGCCCGTCCCGCCGGATCGCCTCGAGGTGTTCGCCCCGCGCGACCAGCGTGACGCCTTCGCCCGCCTTCACGAGCTTCGCGCCGAAGAATCCACCCACTCCGCCCGCGCCCATCACCACGATGTGCATCGCTCGTATGATACATTGCGCGACGACATGGCAGCGCTCGAACGACGCGCGACGCCCTCCGCGGCCAGGCGCCTCGCTCGCTTCGTCGCCCGCCTGCGACTGGACGACGTGCCACCGCCGGTCGTGGCGAAGGCGACGCTGCTGGCGCTCGACACGCTGGGCAGCTGTCTGGCCTCGACGTGGTACGACTTCGGCCGGGCGGTGCGCGAAGCGGCCGAGCGCCTCGGCGGCCCCCCCGAGAGCGCGCTGATCGGGAGCAAGGCGCGGGTCGCGGCGGCCAACGCCGTCCTCGCGAACGCGACGCTCGCGCACGGCCTCGACTTCGACGACACGCGCGAGGACGCGATCGTCCACACGGGCTCCGTCGCGGTCACGACCGGCCTCGCCGTCGGCGAGGCGGTCGGCGCCACGGGACGCGCGGCGCTGACGGCGATGATCGCCGCCGTCGAGGTGATGTGCCGCGTCGGGCTCGCCGTCCCGGGGAAATTCCACGCCCGCCATTACCACCCGACCGCGCTCGCCGGACCGTTCGGCGCGGCGGCGGCGAGCGGAAAGCTCCACGGCCTCGCGGAGGACGAGCTCGTGCACGCGTTCGGCATCTGCGGGAGCCAGGCCGGCGGCATCATCGAGTATCTCAGCGACGGCTCGTGGACGAAGCGACTCCACCCGGGCTGGGCCGCTCACGCGGGCGTCGTCGCCACGCTGCTGGCGCAGTCGGGTTTCACGGGGCCGGAAACCGTCTTCGAGGGCGAGCACGGCTTCTACCGCGCCTTCGCCGGCGAGCACGATGCGCGCCGACTCGACGAGCTGCTCGGGAGCCTCGGCGGGACGTGGGAGCTCGAGTGGCTGACGTTCAAGCCCTACCCGTGCGGCTCGATCGCGCACCCCTACATGGACTGCGCGCTCCGCCTGCGCCAGCGTGCCCGGCTCGCGGCCGACGAGATCGCCGAAGTCCGCTGCCGGACGGCGCCCGGGCCCGTGCCGCGGCTCTGGGAGCCCCTCGCGACGAAGCGCGCGCCGCAGAACGGCTACGCGGCCAAGTTCAGCCTGCCGTATCTCCTCGCCGTGATTTTCGTCAAGGGCCGCGCGGGTCTCGCGGAGTTCGAGGACGAGGCGGTGCGCGATCCCGCAGTGCTCGCCGTCGCGGCGCGGGTGACCTACGAGCTGGATCCGACCATCGACTACCCGCGGCAGTTCGTCGGGCACGTGCTCATCCGGACCCGCGACGGGCGCGAGCTCGAGGAGCGTCAGGATCACCCGCGTGGCGGCGCCGAGCTCCCGATGACGCCGGAGGAGCTCGCGGCGAAGTTCCGCGGGAACGCCGGGCTCGTCATGCCTGACGCGCGGGCGTCCCGCGTGATCGAGCGCGTCGCGGAGCTCGGCGGGGAGACGAGCCTTCGTGCCCTCGTGGAGGCCCTGACACCGTGAGGGCGCACACGACGGCGACGCGTTCTGCTGTCCTGCTCGTGCTCGCGCTGAGCGTCGTGTCGACCGCCGTCCCGGCGCTCGCCGAAGACGCACGCGTGGAGGCCGCGCGCAAGGAAGGCAAGGTCGTCTGGTACACCTCGCTCGCGCTCTCGAGCTCCGAGAAGGTCGCCAAGCTCTTCGAGGCCGCGTACCCCGGGATCAAGGTCGAGGTCCAGCGCACCGGCTCGGAGCGCATCCTCCAGCGGGTGATGCAGGAGGTCCAGGCGAACCTCAAGCTCGTCGACGTGATCCACACCTCGGACGCGGGGCACTTCGTGCTCCTCAAGGAAAAGAAGCACCTGCTGAAGTACACGCCCGCGGGAGCCGACGCCTTCCCGCCGGGCTTCAAGGACACGGCCGGCTACTACTACGGTCTCCGCGCGACCGTCAACGCCATCGCGTACAACACGAAGATCGTGACGGCGGCGGAGGCGCCGAAGACTTGGAAGGACCTGCTCGATCCGAAGTGGAAGGGCAAGCTCGTCACCGCCCACCCCGGCTACAGCGGCGTCATCGCGACCCACGTGCTGGCGCTCGTCCAGCTCCACGGCTGGGACTACTGGAAGCAGCTCGCGCAGAACCGGGTGATGCTCGTCCAGTCGGCGGTCGATCCGGCCGGCGTCGTCGCGTCCGGCGAGCGGCCGGTCGCGGTGGACGGCGGCGACTACACCTTCTATCAGAGCAAGAAGAAGGGGAATCCCGTCGAGATCGTCTACCCGAAGGAAGGTGTCCCGGTCGTCATCTCGCCCAGCGCGATCGCCGCGTGGGCACCGCATCCGAACGCCGCCAAGCTGTTCACCGATTTCACCTTCTCGCGCGAAGTCCAGCAGGCGCTGGCCGACTCCGAAGGGCTCTACACCGGCCATCCCGGGGTGAGGTACCCGGCGGACAAGCCGCGGCTCTCGGACCTGAAGCTGCTCCAGGTCGATCCGGAGGAGCTCCAGAAGCGGAACGACGAGATCAAGAAGCGCTTCGTGGAGTTTTTCGGCGCCTAGGCGTGGATCGTTCTCTTCCGGTCTGGGTCCTGGCGGCGCTCGCCCTCGTCCTCCTGATGGCGCTGCCGCTCGGCTGGCTCGGCTACGCGAGCGTGAGCGGTGAGGGCGGCGCGACGCTCGGCCACTACCGACAGGTCTTCACGGACGGAGCTCTGCAGAAGGCTCTCTGGAACACCGCGGTCCTCGCCTTCTGGGTCGGCCTCGCGTCGCTCGCGCTCGGCGCGCCGATGGCGTGGCTCACCGCGCGGACCGATCTTCCGTGCAAGCGGCTGATCCGCGGCCTCATCCTGGCGTCGTTCGTGACGCCGCCCTTCCTCGGCGCCTTCGCCTGGGTCATGCTCGCAGGGCCGAACGCGGGCCTTCTCAACAAGCTCTACCGGAGTCTCACCGGGGCCGACGACCCGCTCCTGAACGTCTTCAGCATGCCCGGGCTGATCTTCGTCGTCGCGATCTACACGTTCCCCTACGTCTTCATCATGATCGCGAATACGCTGGAGCTGATCCCCTCCGACGTGGAGGAGGCCGCGGCGATCCTTGGCGCGAGCCGCTTCCGCGTCGCGCTCACCGTGACGCTCCCGATGGTCCTGCCGGCGATCCTCAGCGGCTTCATCCTGGCCGTCCTCCAGGCCCTGGCGCTCTTCGGCTCGCCCGCGATCCTCGCGCTGCCGGCGGGCTTCCACACGATCACGACGCAGATCTGGGCTCTGTTCCAGTACCCGCCCAAGGTCGAGATGGCGGCCGCGTTCTCCGTCCCTCTCCTGCTCGCGACGGCACTGCTCCTCGCGCTCCAGAAGCGGCTCCTCGGGCGCCGGGGCTACGCGGCCATCGGGGGCAAGGGCGGCCAGCGCCGGCGGATCCCGCTCGGGCCCTGGCGGCTCCCCGCGCTGGCCGCGTGTCTCGGCGTGATGGCGTGCTCGATCTTCCTGCCCTACGCGATCCTCGCGAAGGCCGCCTTCGCGCGCGCGTGGGCCCAGCCGCTGACCGCCGACAACCTCACCCTGGCGAACTTCGGGTTCACGTTTCAGCAGAGCTCGACCCAGGCGGCGATCCTCAACACCCTGGAGCTCGGGATCCTGACCGCGTGCGTGGGCGCAGGGCTGGCGGCGCTGCTCGCGTACGTCGTCAATCGCAAGCTCGTCCTCGGCCACCAGGCCCTGGCCTTCCTGACGCTCGCCCCCGTCGCCATCCCGGGCGTGGTGCTCGCGGTCGCGCTCTTCGTCACCTACACGCGGCCGCCGCTTCAGCTCTACGGGAGCCTGGCGATTCTTTTCGTCGCCTACCTGACGAAGGAGATGCCCGTTGGCTACTCGCAGTCCGACGCCACGTTCAAGGGCGTGCACCCCGAGCTCGAGGAGGCGGGGCGAATCCTCGGCGCGGGCCGGCTGCGGGTGCTCGGCGAGATCACGGCGCCGCTCGCGCGGAGCGGCATCATCGCCACCTGGTGCTTCATCTTCATCGGCGTCATCCGCGAGCTCTCGGCGTCGATCATCCTCTTCACGCCGAACACCAAGGTCATCTCGGTCGTGATCTTCGACCTGAAGGAGGAGGGCGAATTCGGCGCCATCGCCGTCCTCGGCCTCTTCATGCTCGGCATGACCTTCGCCGCCGTCGTCCTGATGCAGACGCTGCTCGGGCGCGACTTCGTCGGCGCGAAGGAGTGAGGCGCGGGCCATGCCCGGCGTGACGCTCAAGGGCCTCACGAAGCGGTACGGCGATGTCGCCGCGGTCGAAGGCCTCGACCTGCGAGTCGAGCCGGGCGAGCTGGTCGCGCTCCTCGGCCCGTCGGGCTGCGGCAAGACGACGACCCTGCGGATGATCGGAGGCTTCGAGCAGCCGAGCGAAGGCCTCATCGAGCTGCAGGGACGCGACGTGACGTGGCTGCCGCCGTACCGGCGCAACGTCAACACGGTCTTTCAGAACTACGCCCTCTTCCCCCACCTGACGATCTTCGAAAACGTCGCCTTCGGCCTGCGCCGCAAGGGCGTCCCGGGCGCCGACATCCGGACGCGAGTGAGCGACATGCTCAAGCTCGTCGAGCTGCCCGGCTTCGAGACTCGCAAGCCGAACCAGATCAGCGGCGGCCAGGCCCAGCGGGTCGCGCTCGCCCGAGCCCTCATCAATCGTCCCGCCGTCCTCCTCCTTGACGAGCCGCTCGGAGCACTCGATCTCAAGCTGCGCAAGCAGATGCAAGTAGAGCTGAAGCGCATCCAGCAGGAGGTCGGGATCACGTTCATCTACGTGACCCACGACCAGGAAGAGGCGATGACGATGTCGGATCGGATCGCCGTAATGAACAAGGGCCATTACGAGCAGCTCGGCGACCCGGAAAGCCTGTACGAGCGGCCGCTGACTCGCTTCGTGGCCGGCTTCCTCGGCGTCAGCAACCTCC
>Ga0137418_10002606_pt1 | contig 16486 bp, 13 predicted proteins | sample CZODoug3_1_2_16f_FD_122242 | JGI IMG/M metagenome (GOLD analysis project Ga0137418, IMG submission 122242) | Vadose zone soil fungal communities from Angelo Coast Range Reserve, California, USA - CZODoug3_1_2_16fungal (Hybrid Assembly) | ecosystem: Environmental > Terrestrial > Soil > Vadose... | reverse complement strand
GGGGAGAATGTCAATAAAAATGTCACTTTGCTTCCAGAACACCACTTTCATGCCCTTCATTTGCAATTGCACGGAGCAGAAATATTTTTTGGAGCCTTCCCAGAAGCTATTCAAAAGTGACTCACCTACTTACACAGAGATGAATACGACAGGCAGGCATTCAAAGGACTGGACACGCACGACAAGGACTGGATTGATTATGGACATGGACAAATTACATACAAAGACAGACTTTATATTCCCACTGACTCACAACTTTGCACAGACATTATCTGTGAACACCACGATACCATTGCTGCAGGACATCCAGGATGATGGAAAACCCAGGCAAACATCACCAGAGACTACTGGTGGCCACGCATGCAAGGACAAATCCAGAAGTACATTGCTGGATGTGACCTTTGCCAACGCACCAAACCACTCAGAAAAAAACATCATAATCCCCTCCACCCTCATGAAGTTCCTTCTCAACCTTGGGAACACATTTCTATCAACCTCATCACCGGCTTACCGGAATCTAATGGATTCAATGCCATTCTGGTTATCATCAACTGCTTCTCAAAAATAATCTTACTCACCGCTATCCGCGACACTCTCACATCATTCCAAACTGCCGAGATCTACCGCGATCATGTTTGGAGCAAACACGGATTGCCAAAGAAAGTCATTAGCGACAGAGGACCACAATTCGCAGCACAATTCATGAAAGACCTCCACAAGCTCATCAAGGTCGAAATGAACTTGTCCACTGCCTTCCATCCTCAGACCAATGGACAAACAGAATGAATAAACCAAGAAGTTGAACAGTACCTACACCTATTCATTAATCACCGACAGACTGACTGGAACAACTGGTTATCATGTGCAGAATTCTCCTACAACGACAAAGTACACTCATCAACAGGCTTTTCACCCTTCTTTATCAATTACAGACGACATCTGGAAAAGGGAACAAACTTTCCTAAAGAAGTCAAAAGCCAATCAGCCACCAAATTTGCCCAAACCATGGAAGCCATTTGGGAAGAAACAGCTGCCACCTTATGAATTGCTGCCCAACAAATGAAATGATATTATGATGAACATCAAGCAGACTCTTGATCTTATAAACCAGGAGACCTTGTCCTGTTAGAAGGATCCAATCTCACCATGATACATCCTGTGAAGAAACTGGACCATAAACATTTTGGACCTTTTGAGATCTTATCGAAAGTCAGTGCAGCACCGTACAAACTCAAACTCCCTCATACATGGAAAACCATATACACACCCCCACAGTTCGAAACCCAACAACACCCTCCTCCTCCTCCCCTGATTCTTGTTGAACAAGAACCTGAGTATGAAGTAGCAGAAATCATCGACTCAAGGTTAGTTTGAGGAAAGCTCAAGTACCTTGTCCATTGGAAAGGGTATGAGACGCACGAACGAACATGGGAACCCCCAAGTAACTTGAAGAACGCATCCCACACTATTTAAGACTTCCATCGTTTGCATCCCTCCGCTCCTCAACCTATCGATATCAACTCCCTTACCTTCATACCCATGCCTAAACCCCTCATGGAACCAGACCCTCATCAGGTATCATCTTGGATAATGGAAAAGTCAAGACCGACACATGGGTTGACATTCAAACCCAAATCGCTGAATGCAAGTACACAAACCCAAAGACAACAACTCTGATGATGGATGGGGAGCTATCCCTATTGACAACTGGGATACTCCACTCCCTAAACCCACTAGACCATGAAACTTCTCGTCACCACCACCCCCTGAGTCTTGACGATGAAGATAAACCCGAACCGAAACGATCATTCTCAAAACCGACTGACCCCAGTCATGCCCTTATACATTGGTCGTTTTGCCGAAGTTACGATTGTCCCTATCATCGAGGACATCAATCTTGGCATTGCTAATCAATGTCTCTCAACAACAGTCCAAAAGCGACAATAAACTAACCAAGTCTGCAATGACCACAAACTACAATACCCCATTCCACTTCACACTGGTCTACCCCACCTTTTATCTATTCTAGTTGCTTGCGACTAAAATCAAATCAAACGCCCCAAGCCATCCAATGTCTGAAATGATGCCATAAACTAGTTCAACCAGTCAAGAATGGTTACAACTTGTTTGGACATGCAGGAAAATATAGTCCCACATCGGGGTCAGCGATATGATCTTGGAGGGTGCATAAACTTCTGCTTGCTGACCACACTCCCATGGAATGACGCAGTTAGAAGGTCCACCTACTCTCTACAAATGCTTACGCATTTAACTTACCATAATGACTTTACAACACCATTGGGCTCACAACCCACATGACCTCTAAAATAAATTGTCGCCACCCCAAATCAAACCAACGACTTCACACTCGCACCATTCGACCCACGATAATTACAAAAAATTCAAGTTAGTAACGAATTTCCACCAGAAAACAAAAAGGAAGCCAGAGTAGAGTTCATGATGCATTGATAATCGGATGACACCCAAACGCCAACATAACCCAAACTGCCACTCAGCCATAGTAAGACAACCACAGTTACAACATCTTCCACAGACACCACTTGACTACAACCACCTTATTCCTTTACACAAAAACTTTACAACTACGACTTACCTCAACAATTGAGATGGGCAATGTCAGGAACATTTCTATTTCAACTCTTTAGCGCTTACCCATCTAGTGCCTACACTATCCTTAACACCCATCCTAGCACTTACTGATTAGTGCTGATGCCCAACACAGACGCTCAACACTGCCATCAGCGCTTGCTTGTCCATCATATCAAGGCTCGATCGCTCACATGCAGGTCACGAGACCCTGACACCTCAATCGATCACCTCCACATATGCTTTCCCCTCTATCGTCCCACTACAACCTATTCCTATCCCCTTCAACTCTATCTCGCAGATACATCAGATCACCATTCGCACCAGTCTCTTCACAATAGACCGCCCTTTGCTATTGAGTACCTTTCTCTATATCCTTCCTATCCCCTTCCAATTACACTGCCTCATATCTTGTTCCACCTTTCGATATCCTTCCCATTTTTCCACCATATTTAGCTGCACAGCTTCCCTATCTATAATGCCACCATATCCTCCCTCTTTCCTCTTTCTATCTTCCAGCTTTCTGTCTCATTCCCATTGGTTGTACCACTATATATTTATCTTGGCACTTACTCATCCACTTATTCATCCTTCGTCTCATTGGCTCATGATTGTCATACTACCTTTCCCCCATAGTTCCTCTTGTTCCTCTCATTCATACTGGTTGATAGTTAGCCATAGCCTCTTATACGAATCAGACCGCATAGCCACATCATTGTGTATATATACTTACCATGAATAACAGTGAAGAGGCCAGCTTTGATGTGGTCTATCCTCCTAGCCTTACAACTTCCAGGAAACCTCTTAAGCTCATCAATTCTCACCCACCCTCAATGTAATCCCTATACATTGAGTTCATTTATTAAGACTTGGTTGCTGTCTGAGACCTATAGTGACGACCTGGGTGTCTCTCACCTCATGTCAAGCTAGTTGCTGACAATATCACTCCAGCATGCGTGAAACTGGCGGTGGAGGTGTAGAAAATATATAGAATGGGGTGTACATGGTTTTCGAGGTGGCAGGAACCAGGGATTGAGGGAACCAGCAGCTCATGGGCATATTGTCCCAAAATGGTTGATATCGAGCGCCTGCACTCAATATTGCTCTGGCGTGCATGAAACTTGTGGTGGAGGTGTAGGGAATATGTAGAATGGGATGTACATGGTTTTCGAGGTGGTGGGCACCAGGGATTGAGGGACCCAGTACCTTGTGGGCATATTTGCCCCAAAATGGTAGATATTGAGCACAGGTGCTCAATATCGCTCCAGTGTGCATGAAACTTGCGGTGGAGGTGTAGGAAATATGTAAAATGGGGGGTACATGGTTTTCAAGGTGGTGGGATGTGGTGAACACAGGAACGAGCAGGGTGGGGCATTTGGCATGCAAACTGAAATTTGAGCCACCTGGGCTCAGTTTCAGTCTGGTAGTTGAAAATGGTGAGGTGGGTTGTAGAGGTGGCCCATGGGGAGGTGTAGATGTGGTGGGTGATGCACACGCAATGGTGCGGCATCTGAGAGGAACATGAAGATAGATAAAATTAATCATTTAATGACAAATTCTTTTTTAAAAGGGCAGCAGATGTACCTTCAGCCCAGAAATAAATTCCCCATTACCCCCCCTACCAGACTAGGACCCTCCCCCATGATTCTCCTACCCGGTGTGGTTAAATAGCTCATCGTTGAGCCCTGATGAGGTGATGAATCCTCTCATGGTTCAAAATATAATGACATATAGGCATTGTTTTTACTCACCCATAATGGATGGGTTTGGTGCTGGGCCAGCAGCACGACATGGAGGAGGAGATGAGAGACGGTGAGAATCAACTTGCCAATTTGGGCGATGCCAAATACTCCGTGATTTCCTTATTGAGGTTGTGGCTGAAGCATCCATTTGACATTCATGCTCAAATTGCACTTCCTACAGATAGCTTCAGGCATTCATACTATATAGCATCCATCAATATATACCAATAGGTACAGTTAATTAAATATTAAATATATCTATTGTAATTTGGAACCTGCAGGCCTCAATGGGGTGCAAATACATATGTGTACTGCTCATATTATCTACACCATTGCCTGAAAGTCTAGAATGGTATTTATTAATTGTATATAATCTATGTATGCATTTTGTTTGGTATTCAAATATTTGAGGGGGCTTCGCAATAATTTTAATTACCTGTGGTCACGAATATATGTTCGTGGCCAAAAGTGCTCAGAACTGGTTATTTTATTGATTCCTACCGATATTTTTGGTAATAAAATTTCTGAGACCTGTAGAAGTATGGTACAGTCATGTTTAGTAAGTGTATGAAACAATTTATAGTGGTGGAAGGATATGCAAAGGTGGATACCCGCACCTTTGTCTGAATCCTAGACTGGAAAGTATGCTTTTGAGCCACTCTGAGGTAGATTCAGGTATAAGATTCTTTCCACACCGAAGACCCAGTAACCTTAGTATCTCAAACTCATGTAATAGTTATATATTACAATAGTTTGATTTAATAATAAATTTCCATGAGCTCTGGACAGAGATATTCTCTATATGGCTATCAAAATCTCCCTTTTGATCTCTTTTTGACAGTATTTTGCAAATAGCATTAGGCTGAGGCCTCCTAAAAATATGAACGCTTTTGTATAGCATTTTTATACATGTACCTGGCAATTTCGATTATTTAATCCACATAAACTACTGCATTCCTGCCCTGCAAGTAGCAAGCTATTGATCTGGTGATTGGATATTTTCCTTTTTGGGAATTGTCAAATTCATCATTCAACACTGTGCTGGCACATTCTCGACCCCTTGTGCAATGTGGTGGTATCTGGAGTACAGGGCAGTGTTCTCATTACATAGGACATTTATTTTTGTGTTTAGTTGATTTAATTTAGTTTTATATCTCTCATGCACATGTTACACCCAGATCAATGAAATACAAGGTTGCACTGAATGAAGATAATTATCTAAGCCAGTGCTCCAATGAGGGAAAGCACAAAATACAAATTCCTGAAGGTTTGAGGTGGTAATGATGCCATCAAAAGGCTGGCAAAGAAGCCGAGGCATGAGTTCCCTAATTGAGCAAGTCATCCCGCTGCACATTGATTTCGAACACATACCTACCAAATCTGTCCACTACACCTTGGAACCATCCACTGGATTATTTAGGACTCTATTTTGGATGAATTTGAAGCCATATGCTGTGATAAAAGGCATTGGGTGGCTGGAAAAAACAATCCATCCTAATTGGGAACTGTTTTATTGTCCCAATCCCATGAGCCGGAGGATTCAGGCATTCATATTTGGTAATTGAATCCCAAATACAATTCATTTATCAATGTCCCTACATTTTACTGACCATCAAGTTACTGCAATTACATGTCACCTTTGTGAAAGGATGGGCAGTAATATACTGTATACATTAATAAAGATCTACATGGACGCCTGATACAATACATTACTTGATGAATACAATATGGTCTGTGGCATGCTCTAATTACAAATACAATATGCCAAAAAATATAATATAATCATAATTGGACAGCCCTACAGTTTCAGAATCTCAAAATAGACATCTCAGAATGGCATTTGAGAAAACTTTAATAACATCCTCAGATTTTGTCTGTTTATTCTCAAAACTTGTGCAAATTGACCCTTATCAGATGTAGAATATGACCTACTCATCATAATATTTTTATTCTAGATATTCACAAAATGTAATTTTGAGATTTGCACCTATTGGGTCCGAAATGGGGTTCCTGCTAGATTTCTCTCTGAAAAGGGTCTCAAATTGCATGAGTAAGTGTATTTGGCTTGTATTGAGAGCAATAAGATCATATGAATGCATGAACCTGACAGGAATTGTCAAATTACCATCTCAAAATGGTATTTTAAAATATTAATGGCACACTTAGAATTTGCCCAAGTGTTCTCAAAACCATCCCAAAATGGCTGAATTGGTGAGTAGAATAAAACCTACTCATCAATATATTTTTATTTTAAATATTTATGAAAAACTACCTCAAGATTTGCACCCAGCACAGCCACAGATACAAAAACTTGGGATTACACATATTTTAACCAGGTTTCATAACAAGATTTTAATTTCAAGGTCTGGTTCTCATTTGTTGACACTGGCTGGAGACACTTTATGTCCTTCAGCAACTGTACTCCCAGCAATCAAGCCTTTAAACAATTTATGTCAATTTCAAACCATACTTGTTGACTCAACAATCCCTTTCTAAAAGTCAAAGACAATGTAAGAGCACGTGGTTATATTTTTTACTCTGTAGACAGAGGTGGAAACACGTCAGTGAGAACAAAATACCAAGACAGAGTAGAAAAAATAGAAATATACAAACATAGAGATTGAACCGACGACCTCTCGAACAACATTTCCCACGATTATACAACAGCGATCACCTAAACAACTAGGCTATCAACACTACTATAAATATGAAACGGACGCAGTGATGGCATCTAAAGTACACATGTACCCAGCAGGGTTGGGGGGGAGCTGAGTTTGCTTGATGCCAACTTCCCAAACCATTGATGTTTGAAGCAACATACAAGAAAACTGAGAAAAGCATGCCTACGCTGCGACAAACACATGCCCTTTCTAATGAACACTTCTGTGCAGGTCAGAGGTAATATTTCTAACTCACGTTCAATCCGCCGCCACAGTTACGTGATCTAAATCTGAGTCACACCAGGTCAATGGAGTCAGGACGGGAACCTTAATCATTTCGCATCAAAAGTCTACCCCATGCCCTCAGTCCCGCTCGACGATAAACGGCAGCAATGGTTGCGGGAGCATACATTGCGTCCTGAATCTATTCAACGCTTCGATATCAATAAGTTCCGTGTGGTTATGGACACAGAAAATGAGCACTTCGGTCAATTTTACAAGATTTGTGCGATGGTTAGCACTTTCTGAAGCAACATACTACTATCCCCCCGCACTGACTTGGCATGTAGCAAACTCCGTACGGAACCCGATACCGGCACCAATACTATGGTGAACAGTTGGCGGATATCGAGAAAGCTCAGCTGGCTGAGGGATTCAACGCGTTTTTGAAAGCACACGGCCCTCAGAAGCAACCCACGAATGATACCCTCAAGGTGGCCAATATTAAAAGAGAAGAATCCAAGGCGCCAAAGAAGCCAGGTCGGCATGTCTTTGACCTTAAGAGCAATAACTCTGGCACTGACGCATGATTCTTGCATAGATGACTCCATTGACGTGCCGGTGGTTTTGTATTCGAAGGTGAGGCGCATGATACATCATGCCCTTATTTATTTAGACATTCCGGACTCTCTCAGAATAATGAACGCCCATCCCAATTCACGGCTAGGGCCTCCTTGGCTAAAAATGGTGTGCTTTTTAACTGGAGGGAGGAGCTGTTACCTCATGTTACCAGAGAAAAAACAGTATTTTTTGAGCGATGGATGGGCGATGGAACCTTTGCCAGTCCAAGGGAACAGTTAGAGTGGGTTCCGCAAGGCCGGGTCCTTGTCTACAAAGTGGCGGGAGTAGTAAATTGCCCCAATATCGCGCAGTTCGCTTCTGGCTGCAGCCAGAACCGTGAGTCCTTCATCACATGTTTATTTGCGGGATATTGACTCTTCTATCAGCTCCCACGAGGTCTCTTCCATCCCCACCTCCATCGTCCCCGGCTGGGAACTCCAATAATGCTATATCTCAGCCTTCCTCTTCGGGTATGTTTTCAGTACATCCAAGTTACCTATTTGCACGCCCGATGGTTTTATATGTAGGGTCTATTTTACGGAAGAGATCATTAGAATTACGAGATAATTTACGGGGAAAACGGGCTCGTCACTTATCTCCAGTCCAAGGTAACTCTTTGTTCGTATATGACCGGCATATCAAACTGATCACAGTGTTTTCTTAGGCATGATCCATAGGGAAGAGCACATCGTTAACCTCATCTCGGATGACGAAGATATTCCGCGTGTTCTTCCAAAGCATAAGGGGAAAGGGAAAGCTCGCGCTCCCAACCTTGATGATGTTATTGATCTCAGTGACTGAATGTACATAATTGTTCCTTTTCTAGGAAAAACGGGGTTCAGTATCTCCGAGAATTTCTCTCGTCACTTGATCGTGGTTTGCATACAGTTGGCTGGAAACTTCAGATAAATTGTCACTTTGGGTTGAAGAACACAAGGCACGGGATTGCCAAATTTACGTTAGCAAAGTGAACACTAAGTGATAAGGAACTGATGCCCTCGAAAGACAGATGTTGCACGGGATTTGCAAATTTGACCAGGTGGGATGTATATGGATTTATTTAGTGTCATCCTTTCCGCGAACGCGCGTTCCGTGATAAAATAAGCAATGTTCACAAAATTACTGTATGGTTGGCGGCGTTGGCGCTTGACCTCATGTCCCGTGCAAGCTAAGGTCGATTCCGGCTTGAAACCCTGCACGACAATCAGCTTACTTCTAGTCACCGCTCGGAAAAGAGTACCACCATGTCAAATTTGCTCGAGATCAGTTCCTTTATCACCTCCAGCCCTACTCGGTGCCAGTGGTGATACCCACCGCGTCCGATTGTGCGAATGTCCAGCCAACACAAGCAGATAACGCGTGTGTCCCGAAACCCAATGAACATCAATCAGAGCAAACGTTTCTGGAGAGCACGGGTGCCATATTCACTTCAGCGATATTCTGTCAGCGTTCCAGGATGCCTGGTGTACAAATATTGGACATTCTGCCGCCGAATGTATGAGATAATAATGGCGCTGTGCTGCCAGTCCCGATGAATCCCCAGGTTTGAAATTTCACGCACGGATGTTCAAAAGTTCAAATACATAATAATACATAATTTAGGTACAACAATACTACCGGAAATGCAACGAAAATAGGAGATACGCGTTCCAAAGGAGATCAAATTTCGTAAATTAATAAGTGACTCCTACGAGTGGAGGGACCAACCGAACGAGTTACAAATAATATATATATAAAAGTGCCGAAAGCGCCATCGGAGGTCGGAATTGACTTTGGCTGATGCTGTCGTTCTGGCATGGTCGACGAAATGCCATCCACAATCTCTCTTGCTATGGTAAGTCTGCACCAGAAATATCTCCTTTGTTCTCGCCATAGCTGATAAACTCCTTACAATCAAACGGTAACCCCTTTCGGTGACAGTCTCAATTCTCACCGATCGGCGACCCACCCATAGATTCTTCGACTTGCAAACTCTCCCAATTGCAGTCGATCTCCCGCCATATCTTTCACGAGCTGCCAGAGGCATGTTTTATGCGCCTCAATCGAGATCGTGACTCACTGGCCAATTGCCTAGGGGTTAGCACAGGTTTATCGCCGGCACCTCTGCTGTTATCTCCACGCCTGCTACACCGCGGTTCATGCCATTGCCCTAGAGGGGTATCCTTAGACCAATTGGTGGTATTGGATGCGGTTCTGTCAGTGCTATGGTCAGTGCCGCTCCGGCATATATATATTGTTCGAACGACTCACCACTTGCGCGGGAAGTCTTAGAGCGAGTACTTATACGACGTGATCGAAAGAAATAGCAGAGGTGCTGGTTGAGGTGAAATTTTGTTGGGTGATTTGTCCCCAACATTTGGAGCATAGTAGAATCACTGGACGCGATACACCGGTGCTATCGCAGGCAAGGAGAGTTTTCAACATGTACGCCAACTGGGCTTGTCTTGTTTTAGTCGCTGTTGTAATCTTTCCCCGTTTGTCGGTCGTTATTGTCAGAATAATGTGCGGGCTTAACAGCAAGGATACCTTTCGAGTATATCTCGTTCGGCTTGAAGTTTTCTGCTACCCCGCACAGCACTTTCTGGAACAAGCGTTGTGGTGTGTTGTGCGAAATGATTTTGAAGATTGGTGATATTGTGCACGATGGTTGAAGGAACGGAGTAAATGCCTATTACGACACTTCTGATTTGTTCGAGTCAGAGTACTAATTTGTGGCCACAGTGACTCAGACCTACCATCTCTGGATCCGCCTCTCCATCGCGCCATTGATGTCCGCGCCCCAATGGAAAAATTAGGATATCTTCGTTGCCTCCTTAACAACCTCTCTGGGAACACTGGGCTTCATCTGACGGCTGCCAATGATTCAATTTATACCGCGGAAAGCTTCGTCCCCAAGGTTCTGGCGGTTGTCCCAGGCACTGGCAAGAAAGAGTCGGCCAAAGATGCTTTTCTGCGAAAAATACATGAAGCTTTGGGTATGCAGGGCAGGGACCCTATCTTCAGGGAGAGAGGCCCGGGTGTCCTTCGCATAGTAATCGCTTTGGAGACTCTCCTCAGAATGTTTCCGGATGACATTGAAATCGATTATACTGTTGACAAAATATTGGAAGCCACTAAAAGACTTTATTCGGATGCAGGCGACCCAGTGAGTTTAAATCCCCTGTCACATGGGTTTCATCTCTCACGTTGAGTTGGCTGGACGTGTAGCTGCCACCATTTCCGCATGCATCAGATGGCTCGTCCCAAGTCATTTCTGCGAGCCAACCACACTCCCATATATCTACCTACCCTGATTCGACACAGCAGCTACACAGAGAAACAAGTCGCGGAACAAATTCCGACTCAGACGCGGTGATGCATGATCCACCTGCAGGTCCTCCGATCCGTAACATGATATCATATCATGTCGATCCTACCGAATTCGAGGCCCAGGGAAGCATACCTGCCAAACGAGCATCTAAAGATGATGTCGATAGAGCTCGACCGGCCAAAATACCAAAGCTGATGGAGACATGTACGCGTTCCATATTCAACAAGCTAATTGACCTCACCGTTTGTTCTCAGCGCTGCCGTCCAAGCGAAAACTAAGGTGTGTTGACCCAATGGTGCGCATAGGATTTGAGGCTGACACAATAACCAAGTATTGGGGCGAACACGCATGGCCAAAGGATGTCTAAGCTGGTATTTGATGGAGTTGAGTTGTCCAATGTACGCAGGATTTCTGCTCGAAAGATTACTAGACGTGCCGTCGCGGTCTCCGGACTACGGAAGTCATGGTCAAGCGAAGCAGATCAGCACGAGGACACATATGGAGCTAATGGAGGTATGGATATCGACAATGACACCGAGTCAGAAGGTACATCACCTTTAGCTTATACCCTTTCGCTTCGTTGACGATGCTTGGTACTCAGCTGCCGCCAATTTCGGCGATAATATTCTCAATATCTCGGATGAAGATAAAAACTTGGCACTTGAAGGTACATTATATTTGGTGCATGCTGCCGTCCTGCTATCTTTCGTTGACTATAATTTCATCATCAGCCGGCTCAGATTTTTCCGATAATGAATCTAATATATCTAACAGTTCAGACTTCCTTCCTTCTTCTTATAGTGTCTGCTCCGACTCGGATGATTACTTCTATGGAGCTATTAGACCCAAACAATCTAGAATCAATTTGCGCGGGAGACGTGTAATGCCTTCAGAGACCGCAGGTCAGTATTTTTAGTTTTAGGAAGTCCAAGCTGTACGCATTTTTATATTTGCGAACCAGATCAGACAACCGAAACAGATAGGGCAGACAATGACAACGACGATGGTGACCACGTTTATCGCTCAGAGAACTCTGGGGACAAGGAACACAACGCCATCGGCAACGATGATGACGAGAGTCCATGTCTCCCTCCGCCCAGTCCGTTCTACCGTGGCGCCAGCACCAAGCAAGGTCGCAAAACTTTACTCGTTCACGTGGATACTAAATCCGACACTTATGAATGGGACGATGGACGCCACCGTTGCCGTCATGCTGATGTGGATTGCCCCCCATCTGCTTACATTAATAGCACGTGTGCAGTTCTGTCATATTTTGATGGGATGTATTATTGCCCGCTGCTTTCAACAGTACTGTGCCCCGTTCATCGTCAGTTGATCCTTCTTTCGGATCTTCCGGCGCATATTAGATCACATCACAAATTCGTAATGCGACTTATAGGTCATATCTTGGATTCCCTGATAGGTCACATTCAACGGACGTTTGATATCTCAATCACGATGGCGCCTAGAGATCTTTTTGAAAAGTTGTCCACTATTCGTCTTTCGTCGCCCGTGCCTGGGCTTTCTGACCCAGAGTTATGCATACAATGTCCGATCTGTAACCAGTGGTTTAAATCTGACGACAAGCTGCCATTGCAATGTGTTCGGGTTCACTGGAACAAGACTCGTTCTAGTAATTCGCTTTGCCGGACATGGTACCGGAACCGCCCACGCAACTTTGTGTCTTCGTTACCCCGACATTATGCCTGCCCGCTATTTAACCCATGTGACCCACGGTTCTCCAGTCTACGAGTTGTGTTTGTCGCCGGTTATTCACCGGCCTGCGTCAAAGCTCCGAGTACAGCTTCCATCGAGCGGCCCGCTGAGAGCTCTAAAATCGAGTCTCTGCAATATTTGAACGATTTTGGCTGGGTTCCATATTTGGACAGTCTTAAAGCGGAGCCTTCCGATTTGCTGCAGCTCATTACTACTCCTTCCAATCGAATGGTGGCTCAGTGGCCGGAGGAGTCGGAAGGGTTTCACGTTGAGGAGGGCCTGATTGTCCTTCATAATTTCTTCCGCCTTTACCTTCAGGACGCGAATACAAGGGTAAACTCATGCCACGGAACCGTGCGAGATGCACTTGTGGAAGGGTACGTGCAGCAGATATCTTGTGCGGTATGTTTCTGATTCTCATCCAGATCGGGCGCTCAATTTCGCCGTTTGAAAAACAATTCTTTTAAAAGTTATCGCAACGCTGCCACGAGGATGTGCACCGTGGTAATTCGCTTTATGCTATGGAAAAAACATGACTCGATCGGAAATCTTGGCAACTTTCGGCCTAAATTGACTCGAGGGCAGCTCGACCTATTCAAAGACCTTTATTCATTACTTTCCCAAGGCTCCACAATAGAAATGGCACTCCTTGCACCTATCACACATCGCATCATATTTTCTGCGTATACACTGAAAATGGATGTGCGCAAGAAAGTGGACAGTGTACTCGAACAATCCCTTATTCTCACCGTCCTGACGCCCGTCAAAGGCTGGTATCTTTCAACACTGTTGACAACCCAAATATTTGCCCACATTCAGCGAATCGGCTTCTCGGCCCTATTCCATACCGCATGGCATGGGGGAATTGATGTCGACTTCGTGTTAGAAAATCGCAAGGCCACAGACGAAGAACGTGATGGAGCGGGAGGTGAAGGGGGGGAGATTGAACAGGGAGACGGTGACGGCGAGGCAGGTGATGACCTAGCCACAGAAGCGGAGGAAGTTGAAGACGGGCTTGAACTCCGTAACTTCAAAGGGCAAAATACTGTAGCGAGAACTGCCCATAAAGAGTGGTCATTGGATGAGTTTGATACCTCCGGAGAGGGCGAAACCAGCCATGCTGTCGACCCACAAGCCCAAGACGCGGATCTGGGAATAGAAATCCTCGAAGAGCGCCAAGACGAAGATCCCCTGTTGAGGTATGACTCACTTATTCTGTTGGCCATCCCACTTACAGCCACTTAGGTTTTTGCACGACTTCCGCAAATGGACCACGCCCAAGCCAGATGTATATAGCACGCTTATGAGCCGTATAATCGACCAATGGGTCTCCTTAACTCCGATTGCGAAGGAGTCAACTGCCAGCGGCGGGTGCAGCTGGGTCCCAGATGGCCAGAGTTTCTCTCTCAGGTGGGGTCGCATAAGAGGGCGGCACATTGATCTCGATATTTTGAGGCGACGCGTGGTGGAACAAGCTGACGAGTTAAGGCAGACGTTGGTGGACCTTGTGCCCTGTGTGGATTTGTCTCAGTTTCGGCTCTCACAAGTAACGGACGATGCTGAGAGTCCGCAATCCTTGTTCGATCGCCAAGATAATCTGGAATTATTCCAACCCTATATTGATCGTGTTTGGGACTATCTAGGCCGTCCGCCGTCGCCAGGTGCTGAAAGCGGTGACTTTGCAAAGTCCGATACTCCGATATTTACTCGTCACGGGAAAATAAAGGAGAAGGAAGCCAAAACTTTGCTCAAACGCATCGCTCATCTTCTGCGACTTATTTTACGTCATTTTTGTCGAACCTGTGGTATAACTCCTCGGGCGTGGCAGACTGCGGACTTGATATATCGTGCTGTGGGGGCATATCTGCGAAATCTTCAGTTGCTTCGACATGACACTCCTTTTATTGGCAACCCCAAAGCAAAACAAAATGATCGGCTCATGTACGAGGCATTTTGGGCACTTCCGCCCCACCTAGGAATTATTCTAATTTTCTACCTGGGTGTCATTCGACCAATCGAAATTGAAATCATGAAGTGTCTCTGCATTCCCACTCAGGACCACGAACATTACATATTTGTCCACAATCATAAACGGCCGCCTCTGTCATCCTACGTCTTTACGCCGTCGACCGTGAACGAAATTCTCCATTGCGGTACCCCCGAGCTATCTTACGAATCAAGGGCCTACCGTAAAGTTATGGCATCTATCTATGATCGCCATTTATCTCATTTGCATCAAGATAGCTGGGAAAGTCTTCTTCGCTCATCTGGAAATGATCAAGCTCAGCACACCGAAAATACGAACGACGGTCATTACGCTCAAGACGAGATCGCTCGGGCCACGGGAATGCCCCTTAGCAAACGAAATCAACAGATGGGAGTGAGCAAAGCCTTCCATGCCTTCTTCGGTTTCCTTCCTGGAAACATCAGTTGGAGTTCGCTTGCAAATCATTGTTCAAGGAAAGAGCAGGAGCAGAACATAGCTATTGCTTTAGGAGTGGCCAGGCGCCTCGCGGTGGAGTACTATGGTGTGGCAAATGGTACACCAACTCATCGAGCTGAACGAGTAGCAGAATTGATGTCTTTGAAGCCATTTTTGCTGGGAGCAGAGGTTTGTCTCCATGATTTTGCACCTCAATGACGTCGCCAATATTTCGATTTCTTAGGGTTTGTCTGATTTGGGCCTTTGGACGACTCTTGGGGACAAAGTATTGGTTCAAGTAACAACAGCAGTCATATACGGTATCGCACAGCCAGCAACGTTTGCTTTTCAGCCGTTGGGCGGTTTCTCTGAAGAGCTAGTCGCGACCGCTCTTGTGTTGGTGCGTCACCCTTGATTACATAATCCCCAGCTTCAATTTAACCAAAGAAAATATGCTTAGATCATAATTGCATTGGAAGAGTGGAGTAGCGGCCAGCTAGTTACGATCAGTACGCTGGTCACGATTGCCAACATCATCAACCGACGTACCCAAGAAATGATCCATAAACTTCGATCATTTAAGGACGCGAGGCCGACCACTTGGAGAAAGTTCTGCTATGATGTTCACGTTGGTGCTGTCAACCAAGTGGACTCTCTAGTACACCTGAAACCATTCAAGTATTTATCCGAAGTGATGGATGATGAGTATACTGTAGATTTGGAGTAACGGAGGAGCTTGGATGTCACTGCGTAAATTCCTTGTAGTCAGGTATATTGTAGGTCTACCTATGCTTCGGGGAGTATCTTCATTTTCCTGTACTATGTAGGTATAATCATTTATAACAATCTTGGGTGGGATGTCAACGGATAGAGGGCAAACCGTTAATGCCGCCGAACCATTCCGTGAAACGATAACTGGCTGGGTTTTGGGGATGCAACCTTGTCGGCTGGATAACTTCAGGCACACACCCATATGACACTGGATATGCAGCTATGGATTTGGATCAACACCAATGGATTTCTGTGATATATTTGAGAGAGGAATTAGGAATATGCTAGGAGGCATATTGTTATGGATATCGGATATTTCTCGATATTTTCTTTCCCATTATTTGCTAGATAAGGAAACTCAATGCGATACTTATCTAAATCCCTGTTCCGAATTTATCTTGAATTTCCTAGATATTAT
>Ga0137418_10002605_pt1 | contig 16489 bp, 16 predicted proteins | sample CZODoug3_1_2_16f_FD_122242 | JGI IMG/M metagenome (GOLD analysis project Ga0137418, IMG submission 122242) | Vadose zone soil fungal communities from Angelo Coast Range Reserve, California, USA - CZODoug3_1_2_16fungal (Hybrid Assembly) | ecosystem: Environmental > Terrestrial > Soil > Vadose... | reverse complement strand
GGGATGGACCCCAATCCGACGTATTCGGCGACGATCCCGCTGCAGGCCCACGCGATGTTCCAGGGGATGTTCGCGATTATCACGCCCGCCCTCATCTCGGGCGCGATCGTGGAGCGGATGCGGTTCCGGGGTTACGTCGCCTTCCTCGTCCTGTGGGCAACGCTGATCTACGATCCGCTGGCGCATTGGGTGTGGGGCTCCGGCGGCTGGCTGCTGAAGCTGGGCGCGCTCGATTTCGCGGGTGGTACCGTCGTGCATATCAGCGCCGGCGTGTCGGCGCTGGTCGCGGCATGGTTCCTGGGGCCCCGGCGAGACTACCGCCGCGTCCCCATTGCGCCGCACAACGTCCCACTCGTGCTGCTGGGCGCAGGGCTGCTCTGGTTCGGCTGGTTCGGCTTCAACGCCGGCTCCGCCCTCGCGGCGAACGGCCTCGCGGCGCTGGCGTTCGTCAACACCAACACCGCCGCCGCCGCCGCCCTCGTTACCTGGGCGGGGCTCGACCTCGCACGCACCGGCAAAATCACGGCGGTCGGCGCCGCCACAGGTCTCGTGGTGGGCCTCGTGGCTATCACGCCGGCAGCGGGATACGTGACCCCGATGTCCGGGCTCCTCATCGGCGTGCTGGGCGCCGGCGTCAGCTACACGGCCATCCAGATCCGGTCGAAGACCAAGCTCGACGACGCGCTGGACGTGTTCTCCTGCCACGGGCTCGCCGGAACGGCGGGGGCGCTCCTGACCGGCGTGTTCGCCACCAAGCTCATGAACCCCGCCGGCGGCGACGGGCTGCTCGCGGGGAATGCCGGCCAGATGGGCGTGCAGCTGGTCGCCGTCCTGGCCACGGTGGCCTTCGCCGCCCTCGGCACCCTCGCGATCCTCAAGCTCGTTGAGGTGACGATCGGCGCGCGGGCGGATGTGCCCGAGGAGAGCGCGGGCCTCGACCTGAGCCAGCACGGCGAGGAAGCGTATTTCGGGTCGGACCTGGGCAGCTTCGCCGGCACGGGTGGCTCGCTCGGCGGCAGCGTGGTCGTCCATCGGTTTGCCGTAGAGCCGGCCGCCGCGCCGGCGCCGGGCGTCTGATGCGAGCGTTCTGACGTAGCACCGAAGGGCTCGACGGTCTATTGTTCAGCCCATGATCACGGGTGTGTTCAAGATCGGCCTCGTGCAGATGAGCATGACTGCCGATCCGGCGGCGAACCTCGCGAAGGCAATCGCGCAGGTGAAGGCCGCCGCCCAGCAGGGCGCCGCGCTCGTCTGCCTCCCCGAGCTGTTCCGCACCCTCTACATCGGCCAACGCGAAGACCACGCGCTGTTCGATCTGGCCGAGCCGGTCCCCGGTCCCAGCACCGAAGCGCTCAGCAAGGTCGCGAAAGAGGCGGGAGTGGTGGTGATCGCGTCGCTGTTCGAGCGCCGTGCGGCGGGCTTGTACCACAACACCGCGGCCGTGATCGACGCCGACGGCAAGTTGAAGGGGATCTATCGGAAGATGCACATCCCCGACGACCCGGCCTACTACGAGAAGTTCTACTTCACGCCCGGCGATCTGGGCTTTCGCGCCTTCGACACGCGCGTGGGCAGCATCGGTACGCTGGTCTGCTGGGATCAATGGTATCCCGAAGCTGCGCGGCTCACCGCACTCCAGGGAGCGAACATCCTGTTCTATCCCACGGCGATCGGCTGGCACCCGGGTGAGAAGGCGCAACACGGCGCGGCGCAGCTCGACGCGTGGCGCACGATCCAACGCAGCCACGCCATCGCGAACGGCTGCTGGGTGGCGGCGGTGAACCGCGTGGGATTCGAACGGCTCGACGGCCAGGGAGCGGGGATCGAATTCTGGGGGCACTCGTTCGTCGCGGATCCGTTTGGCGTCGTCGTGGCCGAGGCGCCGGCCGACAAGGAGGCGCTGCTCATGGTCGAGGTGGACGTCGCACGAGTGGAAGAGGTGCGCCGCAACTGGCCGTTTCTACGGGACCGCCGCACGGACGCGTACGGCGGGATCGAGCGCCGCTTCCTCACCGACTGAAAAGTGCCCGCCCCGACCTCCGGCTTCCACATGCCCGCCGAATGGGAGCCGCACGCCGCGACGTGGATCGGTTGGCCCCACAACAAGAGCGACTGGCCGGGGAAGTTCGCCCCGATCCCGTGGGTGTACGGCGAGATCGTGCGGAAGCTCGCGCCCTGGGAGACCGTCCGAATCCTCGTGAACTCGGCGTCGCACCAAGCGGAAGCGCGCCGCGTGCTGACCAAGTGCGGCGTGGACCTCGCCCAGGTCGAGTTTCTCCGCTTCCCCACGAACCGGGGCTGGACCCGGGACTTCGGACCGATCTTCGTGCGCAAAGGAGCCGAACTCGCCATCGCCCGGTTCCATTTCAACGCCTGGGCCAAGTACCCCGACTGGAAAAAGGACGACAAGATCTCCGAGCGCGCCGCGCGGCGGCTGAAACTGCGGCTGCTCCAGGCGCGGATGAACGGCCAGCCCGTCGTCCTCGAGGGCGGGAGCATCGACGTGAACGGGCGCGGCTCGCTGCTCACCACCGAAGAGTGCCTCCTGCATCCGACGGTGCAGGCGAGGAATCCACACCTGCACCGCGCGGAAGTGGAGCAGGTGCTGCGCGACTACCTGGGGGCCACCAACGTGTTGTGGCTCGGCCTGGGAATCGCCGGGGACGACACGCACGGTCATGTCGACGATCTGTGCCGCTTCGTGGACCCGCGCACCGTCGTGCTGTGCCGCGAGGACGACCCGCACGACGCGAACTACCGACCCTTGGCCGAGAACCGTGAACGGCTGCAGGGAATGCGGCTCGAGGACGGTTCGGCAATCGACGTAGTCGATCTGCCCATGCCCGCGCCGCTGTATTTCGACGGCACGCGCCTGCCGGCGAGCTACGCGAATTTCTACGCCGCGAACGCCGCCGTGCTCGTCCCCACCTTCAACGATCCGCAGGATCGCGTGGCGCTCGGCATCCTCGGGGAATGCTTCCCAGACCGTCCCGTCGTAGGAATCCACGCCGGTGATCTCGTCTGGGGCCTCGGCACGCTCCACTGTCTCACGCAGCAAGAGCCGGCTCTTGCCACGTGAAGACCGGCGTGCCAGCGTACACGGTATGAGGTCAGGGACCTGCATCTCGATCTGTGCCGTCGCCCTGGTCGTGGCCGTAGCCGCCTGCGGAGACTCGACCGGGCCGGAGACCGCGCTGTTCGCACTCAACCGCGCCAAGTGGTCCGCTCAGCACATCGACACGTACAGCTTCGAGTATCGGCGCGCGTCCTGTGAGTGCCTCCCCGAGTGGCTTGTGCCGGTGCGCATCACGGTCGTGGATGGCCAGGTGACGTCGGTCATCAAGATCGCGACGGGCGAGGCGGTGCCGGCTCCGGCGTTCCGCCTCACGATCGACAGTCTGTTCGTGGAGCTCGCCAACACGCTCGAGCAGAAACCCTACCGCCTCACCGTCACGTACGACGGCACGCTCGGCTATCCCGCGACGGTCTCCGTCGACTACGACAGGCAAATGGTCGACGACGAAGGCGGCTTCTTCGCACGCCTCGTATCGCCCTGATCAGACCCACCGCTCGCGTGCGCCGCAATCCCGTGTTCCGGGTCGCGGCCAAGCTGTGCCGCCAGTACATCCGCTGGTTCGAGAACGCGACCTACAAGCTCGATCGCAACGGCGAGCGCTGGCTGCTCCGGGCCCTGGCCGGGGAGCGACTGCGTACGGTGATCGACGTCGGCGCCAACGTGGGCAAGTGGGCGCGTACCGCGGCGACCGCGCACCCGGACGCGACCGTTTACGCACTCGAGCTGGTACCGGCCACGTTCGAACAGCTGCGCGCTGCTACGGCCGACGAGCCCAGGATTCGCTGCTTCGGGGTCGGTCTGGGCGAGGGGCGGGGCCGGCTGCGGGTGCGCTACAACCCGGCCGCGAGCACGCACACGAGCCTGACGGAATACCCCTACGGCTGGGTGGGCGGGGAAGACATTGAGTGTGCCGTGCTGCCCGGCGACGAGTTCCTCGAGCAGCAGGGACTCACCACCGTCGATTTTCTCAAGATCGACACGGAGGGCGCTGAGCCGCTCGTGCTGCGGGGGTTCGCGCGGGCGCTCGCCGACCGGCGCATCCGCTTCGTGCAGTTCGAGTACAGCCGCATCAACATCTACACGAAGTTCCTGCTCCGGGACTTCTACCAGCTATTCGAAGGCTATGGTTACGTGGTCGGCAAGCTCTTCCCCGATCACGTGGACGTGCGACCCTACGGCATGAACGACGAGAACTTCATCGGGCCGAACTTCGTCGCGTGCCCGCGCAACGATCCGGCGCTCGCGAAGCTCGTCGGCTAGAGCTGCCAGATCTCGAACCGGTTCTGCGTGAAGATCGGGATCAACAAACGGTTTCGCTTGGCGTCGTAGCCGATGTCGGCCGGACTCGGCACACCCTTGATCAGGTTCGTGCCCTGGCCGTTCACAAAGCGGTACACGCTCGAGTCCGCCCAGCTCGACACCCAGATCGCACCGCGGACGATCTCCACGCCGTCAAACTGCCCGGGCCCCGTGGCGATGACCGTGGGCGCCGGGTCTCCCGGCTTCCACGCGAACAGGGACGGCCCGCCGAAGGGCACGACGATGAATCGCCCATTAGCCGCGTCCCAGGTGATGCCGTTGGGGCGACTGAAGGCGTCGCCCTTCGCCGCGACGCTGACCTTCCGGTCGGGCGCGATGCGGAAGATCTGATCGGCCCCGGGGTGCTCGACGCCGGACGCAGCGAACTTGATGGCCGTGTCGGTCACGTAGAGCGAGCCATCGGGCGCGGCCGCGATGTCGTTCAGGAAGATCGCGCCCGGGACGGCTACCGTCGCGACCGGCGCACCGCTGCGGGCGTTGAAGCCGCGCACCGCATCGATGTCCGCGACCCAGAGCGTGTCGCCGACGAGCGCCATGCCTTTGGGCGCGTTGAGGCCCCTGATGAAGGCGCTATCCATCACCATCCCGGCGGGCCCGACTTTGCTGATGAACCCGTTCCCGTCCTTCGCGTTCGGCGCGCCGTTGATGTTCGAGACGAAGTAGACGTCCTGCGCTGAATCCCACTTTACGGACTCAGGGGTCGAAAACCCTCCCACCGAAGCGGCCTTGATCGGTGGCTCGTCCCCGCCCTTGGCGCCAGGCTTGCAGGCCAGGCTGATGGCCATCATCGCTACGCAAAGCACCTCGCTCAGTTCAGTTGCCATATCTCCACTCGGTTCGCTGTGAGGAGGGGAATCAACACCCGGCTCCGCTTGGCGTCGTAACCGATGTCGGCAGGGCTCGGCACGCCGCTGATCACCTTCACTTCCTGACCGGTTTCGTAGCTCGACACAGTCGAGTCGGCCCAGCTGGAAACAAGCATCCGCGTGCCGACCATCTCCACGCCGTCGAATCCGCCCGGCCCCCTGGCGATCACGCTCGGCGCCCGATCGCCCGGCTTCCACGCCAGCACGGTCTTGGCGCCGAACGACACGACGATGAACCGCTTGCCGACGGCGTCGATGGTGATGCCGTTAGGACGGCCGAGTGTGTCCCCCCGCGCCGCCACGGTCACCTTGCGATCCCGGGAGGGCGCCACGCGGAAGATCCGATCCGGCCCCGGGTGGATCACGTTGCCGACGTCGTCGAAGCGGATCCCCGTGTCGGTGATGTAGATCGCGCCGGTGGTGGCGATGGCGACGTCGTTCAAGAAGACCGCGCCCGCGCTGTCGAGCTTGACGCTGTCCACGGCGGCGCCGGTCCGCGCATTGAACGCGCGCACCACGTCGATGTCGGCCACCCAGAGCGTGTCCCCCAGAATGGCAAGCCCCTTGGGCGCGTTGAGGGTCACGCCGGCGCGGCCACCTTCGATGAACTTGAGGTTCTCGACCGCGCCATCGGGCCGTACGCGACTGATGAAGCCGTTGTTGTCCTTCGCCGTCGGACTGCCGTTGATGTTCGACACGAAGTAGATGTCCTGCACCGAGTCGTGCAGCACCGACTCCGGCGTCGAGAACCCCACCACCGTGAGCACCTTGGCGGCGCCCACAGAGGCGGGAGCGGCAGGGGCGACCGGCGCGGCCGGCGTCGTATCCGCGACCGTGTCGGCGGCATTGGACACGGGCGGTTTCCGATCGACGGGCACGCAGCCGACGGCGACGGCCAGGATCGTGTAGAGGACGCTCGCTCTCATCGATCTCATTGACGCTCTTCCTCCTCAGCCAAAGCTGCGATGTGCCGCAAGACGCGCCCGTGAATCGCCGCGACGATGCGGCCGGCGGGCAGCGTCCAGTAGGCCTGCGGGAACATGTCCACGACGTACGCGGTCCGGCCCTCGAGCCGAGTGCGGCCGCCCGGCAACGGCGTGAGCCGGAACTCGCCGTGGGTCGCTGCGAAGTACCCGCCCAAGTGCGGAGGGTTCACCTTCCGATACGGGCTCCATTCGGTCATGGGCGGCGCCTGCGCGGTGATGTCGAAGGCGAGCAGGCGGTTGTCCTCCCAGGCGGTGATCGGCTCGACGAAACTCCCCGTGGTGAAGTCGCAGTAGCGGATCGCGCCCACGCCGGTCCCGTCGATGCGCGCCCGCGTGGGCGCCGCGACGCCCACCCGGAATAGCAGCTCGGTGGGGGGCGGGAGCTCGGGGAAAGTGACGACGTGCCGCCAAACGACCTCCGGCGGCGCGGCGATCTCGACCACCGTCAGTACCTCGTGCGCCGGCGGCGCGGTACGTGGCTCCACGGCGACGAGCAGCGGGGCCAACAGGGCAAGGCCGGCTCCGGCGCCCGGCTCCACGAGACGCCGCGCCACGATGCGGCCTGCCACCGCGCCGGGCCACGCCAGGGCGAGCGCGATCGGGAGCGCCATCACCGTACAGACCACGCCCTCGAGCGCGAACACGACGAGCGCCCCGCCGGCGATGGTCACGCTCGCCACCGCGACGATGATCGACTCGCCGGCCGAGCGGGGGAAGCGGCGGTTGTAGATGTACGAGCTGATGTAACCGATCGTGAACGGGACGCCGAGGAACAGTCCCGTCGAGTAGGACCGCTTCAGGTAGATCCCGATCCCCACCGTGACGAGGGTGATGCCGATCGAGGCGGCGACGCCGAGCAGCGCACTCGTCAACCGCTCGTCGACCTGAGGCGGTGGGTTGGCGACGCGCCAGACCTGCTTGGTGACCGGCGGCCAGAAGCACAGAGCGAGCATCAAGAGGTAATTGACGCCCGGCACGAAGAACAAGAGGCAGGTCCACGCCGACAACCCGGCGTTCACGGCGCGGCGCAGCGTCAGGGTGACGCCGATCCAGAGAAATGGAAGCGTGATGACGACGAGCACCGGCGCGAGCCATGCCGGAGCGCCCTGCAGCACGTGCTGGCGCGTGCTCCACAGGGGGCTCATGTAGTCGAGCGGCGTCCACCAGCGACCAGTGAACCACCAAATCAGCCCCGCGTCCAGGGCGTACTTGAGCGCCATGAGCCCAAATCCGTACGCTGCGTACGTCTTTCGGTCCACGGGGCTCCACATCTCAGGCCTTCGCTTCCTCCAGCTCCTTCTTCCGCCCCTCCGTGACCTTGGCGGTGACGTCGGGGGGAGCGTCCTGATAGACGTGGAACTGCATGCGATAGGTCCCGCGGCCGTGCGTGAGCGAGTGCAGCGTGGTCGCGTAGCGGTCCAGCTCCGCTTCGGGGACGAGCGCCTTGACCTTGGTGAGGCGGCCGTCTTTGTCAGTGCCGAGGATGTGGCCGCGCCGCGACGAGATATCACCCATCACCGCGCCCTGATAGTCATCCGGCGTCCACACTTCGACTTCCATGATCGGCTCGAGCAGGACGGGCCGGCAGTTCGCGCTCACGTTCCGGAAGGCCTGGATCCCGGCCATCTTGAACGACATTTCGTTCGAATCCACGTCGTGATACGAGCCGTCGTACACCTCGACCTTGAAGTCCACGACGGGGAATCCCGCGATCGGCCCCTTCTGCGCCGCCTCCACCACGCCCCGCTCCACCGCGGGGACGTACTGTCGCGGGATGACGCCGCCCACGATCTCGTCCGCGAACACGAAACCCGAGCCGCGCGGCAGCGGCGCGATTCGGATCCAGCAGTCACCATACTGGCCGCGGCCTCCCGTCTGCTTCTTGTGCTTCCCCTGGCCCTCGGCCTTGCCGCGAAATGTCTCGCGGTAGGCGATACGCGGCTTCGTGGTCTGGGCGTGCACGCCGAACTTCCGCGCCAGCCGTCCCACGACGATCTCGAGGTGCCGCTCGCCCAGGCCGCGGATCAGCGTCTGCCCCAATTCGGCGTTGAACTCGTGGTGGAAGGTGGGGTCTTCCTCGTGCAGTTTGTGGAGCCCCGTCGAGAGCTTGTCCTCTTCCCCGCGCTGCTTCACCTCGACCGCCAGCGTGATCACGGGCTCGGGGAACGGAATCTTGGGGAGCACGAGCCCCATTTCCTTGGTCGACAGCGTGTCGTTGGTGTGCGTATCGCGCAGCTTCGCCACGGCTCCGATATCGCCGGCGTGCAGCTCCCCGATTTCGACGCGGTCCTTCCCGACGGCCACGCACAGGTGGTTCAGCTTCTCGGACAGCTCGCGTGGCGCGTTCCAGACGTCCTGGCCGTTCTTCACCTTCCCGGAAAAGATCCGGAACAGTGTCACGTCCCCCACGTGCGGCTCCGAGACAGTCTTGAAGACCTGCGCGGCCAGGGGCCCGCTGTCGTCCGCAGCGAGCGACACTCGCTCGGCGGTTCCCCATTTTTGGGCCTCGACGGGGGGGCGTTCGTGGGGCGCGGGGCACAGTTCGACGATCTTCGCCAGGAGCGCCCGCGTCCCGTAGGTGAGCTCCGCGGCGCCGCAGAACAACGGGAACAGCTCCCCCTTTGACATGCCCGCCTTCAGCGCGGCGATCGCTTCCTCGCGCCCGATCTCCTCTCCCCCCAGATAGCGCTCGAGCAGCGTGTCGTCGGTGGCGGCGATGCTCTCGATCAGCTCCTGGGAGTACTTCTCGAAGCGCGCCTGGTACTCCGCCGGAACGTCCACCTCATCGTACTCACCGGCCTTCGTGCCCTTCTTGTAGAGGTGGCACTTCTTCGAGAAGAGATTGATGATCCCGTGGAACTCCGGCCCTTCGCCGACCGGGATCTCCACCGGGATGACCTTGGCAGTCAGGCGCTCCTTGATCTGGTTGAAGACGCGCTCGAAATCGGCGTGCTCCTTGTCCATCAGGGAGACGAACAGCAGCCGCGGCAGGCCGCGGCGCTCGCAATAGTCCCACACCTTCTCGGTCCCCACCTCGACCCCCGCCGTTCCCGCCAGGACCACGACCGCGGCGTCCGCGGCGTATACGCCCGCCAGCGCGTCGCCCGTAAAGTCGAGGTAACCCGGGGTGTCGATCAGGTTGACCTTCGTGTCCATCCACTCGGCCACGGCGAGGGCCAGGTTGATGGAGTACTTGCGCTCGATTTCGTCGGGAGTGTAATCGGTGAGGGCCGTGCCGTCCTTCACGGACCCGTGTCGCTTGCTCGTGCCGGCCACGAACGCCAGGGCGTCGACCAGGGAGGTCTTGCCGCTCGCGCCGTGGCCCACGACCGCCACATTGCGGATCTCCGGTGTCTTGTACACACGCACGGATCACCTCCTGCAGGGGGACAGAGAATATGAGGAGGCAGGAATGAGGTGGCTAGGACGGGCACAACTAGACGCACAGACGCACAGCGGTGAACGGAATACGGGGCCAGGACAGAATGTCCCAACCCCCGTTCCCAGTAGACCGCGGTGCGTCTGTGCGTCTAGTCTCTGCCGGTCCTACATTCTGCCGGCTGTGCGTCTGCACGTCTCACATGGACACAGCCCTCTCAGGTATTCGTACGAGTACACGCCCGCGCTGTGCCCGTCGCTCCACTCGAACTGAATGGCATACGTTCCAATCGCGCGGATCGCCAAGGGATGCACGTCGCGGTCCAGCGGTTCGTCAGCGTCGCTCCCCCCCTCCCCAGACGGCCGCTCGAGGCACGGAGCGCAACAGCAGGCCTGTCGCAGGTAGAGCGCCGGATACACTGCCTCGTGGCCGTCGCTCCAGCGGATCGCCACGTCCCAAGCGTTGGCACGCGTGATTTTGACCGGTACGGGCGGTACCGGGGGGACCGGCTTCAGGGTCGCCGACCCAGCTGTGTGCTCGCCCACAGCCCGGCCTCGACTGAAGCTTCCGTGACCGGGCCGGTGAAGCTCTTCACTTCAATGGCAGGCTGGCCGTCTCGCAGGACGGCTACGAGATGCAGGATCGCGATCGTGTCCGGCGTGGGGTGGTATTTGAGCCGCAGCTGCGCCCCACCGGCTTCCCCCTTTGAGCCGAGGGGGATGGCCGGCCGGCCCCGCCCGTTGTACTCGCCGAGCCACGTTTCCAGGACGTCCATCGCATCCCTCATGACACGCCCCCTTCTGCCCGGAATCGTTCCAGGATGATGTTCGCTTGTCCCGCCTCGAGCAGGCGCGCCCGGGCTTGGCCGCCGGGACCGCGGTCCACGAGCTGCACCAGGTACGCCGGCAACCAGGGCGGGTAGTGTCCCGGGGTGCCCCATCCGCCGGTGTCGAAGGCGCCGCGCGCATCGACGAGCTGCAGCAGGGCGATGCCCCGCTCCTCCCCGGCCGCCACGGCCTCGGGGGCGAAACCCGCGGTTGCAAACACGAGCCCCACGTCGGCGTGGGCCTCCGCCAGGTGCGGCGCCAGGGTAGCGATTGCCTCAGCCCCGACGGCACCCACCTGCCGCCGGCACGCGATCAGCCCGCGCTTCTGCCACCCGTTGCGTCGGAGCCACACCGACAGTTCGAGTAGAAACCCTCGCTCGGGTTCGGGCAGCTCGGTGCGCCGATGAACACGCGGCTCGGTGACCTCCAGGCCCGCCTTGCGCAGCTCGCGGACCACGAGGATCTCGAAATACTCGGGGGTAACGTCCGGCAATTCGGCCATTATCTGGTAAGGCTATCACCCTTGACGACTCGGAGACAGGCTGCCAATCTGGAGGCGTCCATAGCTTCGTATGCCTGTGCCGCTGTCTGCTCGCGGGAGGATCGAACCTATGCAGGTCAGCCGCCGCGATTTCTTGCGGGTGTCAGTTGGTGCCGGCGCCGGCACGGCGATCGGCGGGATGGTCGGACTGGGTTTGCCACTCGCGCCCGCCCGGGCGCGAGCGCAGGAACTCCGCATCAAAGACGCGAAGATCGTACCGAGCATCTGCCCCTTCTGTTCGGTGGGGTGCGCCACGCTGATCCACGTGAAGGACGAGAAGATCGTCAACATCGAAGGTGATCCCCGCAGCCCGCACAACGAAGGAACGCTCTGCCCCAAGGGCGCCGCCATCTACCAGCTCCACATGAATCCGAACCGGGCGACCAAGGTCCTGCACCGCAAGCCGGGCGCCTCGGGCTGGGAGATCGTGGAGCTCGACTGGGCGATGGATCGGGTTGCCGAGCTGATCAAAGAGACCCGCGACGAGACCTTCATCGACAGCCTGCCCAACGGCAAGCTCGTGAACATGACGCCGGGCATTTTCGCGCTTGGTGGTGCCACCCTCGACAACGAGTTCAACCACGTGTGCCAGAAGTTCTGGCGTGGCCTCGGGGTGGTCGCCATCGAGAACCAGGCCAGGATATGACACAGCTCTAGCGTCCCCGGTCTGGGGACACGGTTTGGACGCGGCGCGGCGACGCTGTATCCGCGCAACCTCGAGCACACCGACTGCTTCGTGATCATGGGCTCGAATATGGCGGAGTGCCATCCCGTGGCGTTCCGTTGGCCCATGAAGGCCAAGTTGAACGGCGCGAAGCTGATCCACGTCGACCCGCGGTTCACCCGCACCAGCGCCATGGCGGATCTGCACGTCCAGATCCGCGCCGGCTCGGACATCGCCTTCCTCGGCGGGCTCATCAACTACGTGGTGAACAGCCCGCGCTGGAACACGGACCCCTTCTTCAAGGAGTTCGTGGCCAACTACACCAACGCCGCGACCATCATCAACAAGGACTTCAAGGACACCGAAGAGCTGGAGGGGGTGTTCTCGGGCCTCAATACGTTCAGCGAGCCGGCGTCCTGGCCCTACAACGGGAACCAGGGCCGCTACGACCCCGCCTCGTGGGGCTACGAGCGAGATCCCAAGGCGCCCGGTCCCGTCACGGCGGATTTGATCGCGCGGCGGGCGGGCCCGCCGTTCGACGATCTCGTCCGCTCACTCAAGCCGGGCCCGGCGCACAAGGATCCGACGCTCCAGAATCCGCAATGCGTATTCCAGATCCTGAAGCGTCACTTCTCCCGCTACACGCCGGAGATGGTGGAGCAGATCTGCGGCTCCCCCAAGGACAAGTTCATCGGCGTGGCGGAGGCGCTGCTCGCCAACTCCGGCCGCGACCGGACCAGCGCGTTCGCGTACGCGGTGGCGTGGACCCAGCACACCTATGGCGTCCAGATGATCAGCTGTTGCGCGCTGCTGCAGCTGCTGCTCGGCAACATCGGCCGGCCGGGAGCCGGCGTCATGGCGCTGCGGGGCCACGCGGCGATTCAGGGCTCGACCGATGTGCCCACGCTGTACCACAGCATCCACGGCTACATGAACGCGCCGTCGGCGCTCCGCCCCCACGAGTCGCTGCGGGCATACATGGCCGCCGAGACGACGCCGACCAGCTACTACGGCAACACGCCCAAGTTCCTCGTCTCCTACCTCAAGTCCATGTACGGCGAAGCCGCGACGGTGGAGAACGATTTCGGCTACGACTGGCACCCGAAGATCCTGGGCGACCACTCGCACATCGCGTCGTTCGCCGCCATGGCCGACGGCAAGGTCAAGGGCATGGTATGTGTCGGCCAGAACCCCGCGACCTCGCTCAATGGTGGAGCGACCCGCGGCGCCCTGCGACAGCTCAAGTGGCTGGTCGTCAAGGACAACTGGCTCACCGAGACCGCGACGCACTGGTATCTCGGGCCCGAAGTGAAGAGCGGCGCGGTCAAGGTCGGGGACATCCAAACCGAGGTCTTCTTCTTCCCGTCGACCCAAATCGCCGAGTACGACGGCAGCTTCACGAACACTCAGCGCATGCTGCAGTGGCACTCCTTCGCTACGAAGGCGCCGGGGGATTGCCGCACCGACACGTGGTTCTACCACAACCTGGCGAAGCGAATGAAGCGGTTGTACGCCGCGAGCACGGCGCCGCGCGACCAGGGGTGGAAGAACGTGCTGTGGGAGTTCGACCCCGATGCCGGTGAGACGCCCCTCTATCCCGGCGAGCCGAGCGCGCGGAAGATCCTGCGGGAGATCAACGGCTACGTCACCGGCAACCCCGCGCAACATCTCAAGGGGTTCGGCGAGCTGAAGGACGACGGCTCGACCACGTGCGCCTCCTGGATCTATTGCGGGTGCTTCCCGGCGTGGGATCAGAACATGACCGCGCGTCGCACGCCTGATCCCCCGGGGGTTCCGGGCGCCCACCTGGCGTGGGGCTGGGCGTGGCCGGCGAACCGCCGCGTGATGTACAACCGCGCCTCGGCGGATTTGAAGGGCAACCCGTGGAGCGAGCGGAAACGCTGGGTCTGGTGGGATCCGGCGTTCGTAAATCCCCCGGACCCGAAAACCGGCGTCGCTCCCCCGCGCGGCAAGTGGGTCGGCTACGACGTGCCCGACTTCGCCGCGACCAAGGCGCCCGACGCGCAGCCGAAGCCGGACGGCATCGGTCTCGACGCCCTCTCGGGCACCCAACCATTCATCATGAGAGCCGACGGCAAGGGCTGGCTGTTCGTGCCGGCGGGCTTGGTGGACGGCCCGCTGCCCACGCATTACGAGCCGCACGAGTCGCCCGTGCAAAACCTGCTGTACCCCAAACACCAGATGAGTCCGGTACACAAGGTCTGGTCGGCCGGCAAACCCTGGAACCCCCTGGCGAGCGTCGGCGACCCGAAGTACCCGCACGTCATCACGACGTACCGGCTCACGGAGATGTACCTCGCCGGCGCGATGAGCCGCTGGCTGCCGTGGCTCGCCGAGCTCCAGCCCGAGTTGTTCATCGAGATGGGCAGGGCGCTCGCGGCGGAGAAAGGCATCCGGAATCTCGACTGGGTGATCGTCTCGAGCCCACGAGGACACATCCGCGCGAAGGCGCTCGTGACGGATCGCATCGGCGTGATGCACATCGCCGGGAAGCCGATCCACCACGTCGGCATGCCGTGGCACTGGGGCTGGAGCGGCTTGTCCACGGGCGATGTGGTCAATGACCTGACGTCCTGGGTCGGCGATCCCAACGTCTCGATCCACGAAGGCAAAGCATTCGTGTGCAACGTGGAGAAAGCCTGATATGCCGGAGGCCATGGGTTTCTTCACCGACACGACGATCTGCATCGGCTGCAAAGCCTGCGAGGTCGCGTGCAAGAACTGGAACCAGCTCCCCGCCACGAACGGCGGCGTGACGCAGCTGTCGGGCGACAGCTACGACAACACGAGGAAGCTCGACGGGACGCACTGGCGCCACGTGAAGTTCATCGAGCAGTTCGACGGTCCCTACAACGGCCGCTGGCTGATGATGAGCGACGTGTGCAAGCACTGCGTCCAGGCCGGGTGCTTGGAGGTGTGTCCCACCGGCGCCATCATCCGCACCGAGTTCGACACCGTCGTGATCCAGTCGGATGTGTGCAACGGTTGCCGCGCCTGCATTGCCGCGTGCCCGTTCGGCGTGATCGACATGAACCCGGCCGCGGGAACGGCGCAGAAATGCACGCTGTGCTACGACCGGATGCAGGTCGGGCTCGAGCCGGCGTGCGCCAAGGCGTGCCCCACCGATTCGATCCAGTTCGGGCCGATCAGCGAGTTGCGTACGCGCGCGCAAAAGCGTGTGGTGCAGCTCCAGACCCAGGGTGAGAAGCGTGCCCGGTTGTACGGCGACGATCCGCAGGGACCGCTCGGCGGCCTCAACTCGTTCTACCTCCTCGTGGATGAGCCGGAGGTCTACGGCCTGCCGAAAGACCCGAAGCTTCCCAGCCGCAACCTGAAGCGCAGTGGCCCCTTCGCGGCCGCGAGCGGCGCAGTGCTCGGCCTGCTGGCGCTGGTCGGTTTGCGCAAGCACCGCATGGATGAGATGAACTGATGTCCGACACCTTCTTCACGGCATCGCCGCACTGGAGATGGCTCATCATCCTGTATCTCTTCGTGGGGGGCATCGCCGGCGGTGCCTTCTTCGTCGCCGCGCTGCTGCAGTGGTTCGGACGAGCCGATGATCGGCCGGTGATCCGCACCGGGTACGCCCTCGGGTTCTGGGGCGCGATTGCCTCGGGCGCGCTGTTGACGCTCGACCTCGGGCGGCCGCTGCGGTTTTGGCACATGCTGTTCCAGTCGGAGAACTTGCCGAGTCCGATGTTCAAGAGCTTCTCGCCGATTTCGTTCGGAGCGTGGGCGATCCTGTTGTTCGGCGCGTGCGCCGCCTTCTCCTGGTGGGAGGAGCGTCGCGGGGAGGGCGCGCCCACGTTGGTCGCGAAGCTGGTCGCAGGTCTCGGCGGCCTGTTCGGATTCTTCGTGGCGGGTTACACGGGCGTCCTGCTGTCCGTCACGAACCGGCCGATCTGGGCTGACACGCCGTGGCTGGGCGCGCTGTTTCTCGCCTCCGGCGCGTCGACCGGCGCCGCGGCGTTAATGCTCCTGGCACGCCGCCGCGGTGCGCCCGAACGGTCGATGCGCTGGCTCGCGTTGTTCGATGCGCAGGCGCTGATCGTCGAGCTGGTGATCCTCATCATCTTCGTTGCGTCGCTGTGGCCGATCAGGCAAGTGTGGATCAGCTTCTGGGGATTCCTGCTGCTCGTCGGCGTCGTTCTGGCCGGTATCCTGTGGCCGCTGCGTCTCCACTATACGAGCGCTGGCACGGGTCTCCGAAACCCTGCGGTCATGGTCCTGCTCGGCGGGTTCTTGCTGCGCGTGGTTGTTGTGCTCGCCTCCAACTCGATTGCGGTGCATCACGTCGCTTCCGGTGGGAGCTGATAACGTGGCCCGCTGGTGGATTCCGTTGGTCGCCGCGGGCATCGCCGCGTGCGCGTCGAGTCCCGAAGCGGCGCGCGTGCGAGGCGGCGGACCCGGGGCCGATCCGGGCAATCATGGTTCCGTCGTGCAGATGCACGCCGGCAACAAGGTCTATTACAAGACGCCCTGCAGGACTCCGAAGGTGAAATGCTCTGGCCCCGCACAGGACGCCGGCACGTAGCCGCGGAGCAGGCGCAACGCCTGGCGGACGTTCGGCAGAAAAATCCTGAATCCGAAACGTGGCTGGCGTTGGTCGAGGCGGCGCTGGCCGAGAGCCAGGACGCCACGACCTGGGACGCCGCCGTGCCGGCTCCCGTGGACGGCCGTGCTGCGCGCGCGCCACTGCTGCACGGTACCGAGGTCGGCATCGACCGCCGCGCCGCGAGCCGCTTCGTGCGCCATCTCGCGCAGCTCTCCGGTCTCGACGGCGCGGCTCACCGCCTCGACGCGCTCGAT
>Ga0137418_10002604_pt1 | contig 16491 bp, 14 predicted proteins | sample CZODoug3_1_2_16f_FD_122242 | JGI IMG/M metagenome (GOLD analysis project Ga0137418, IMG submission 122242) | Vadose zone soil fungal communities from Angelo Coast Range Reserve, California, USA - CZODoug3_1_2_16fungal (Hybrid Assembly) | ecosystem: Environmental > Terrestrial > Soil > Vadose... | reverse complement strand
CCCCCGTCACGTGCCTGAGCGCCCATGTGATCTGCTCCTCGGGCGAGCCGCCGGGGGCGCGCGCCAGGAGGTGCAGGATCACCTCGGTGTCCGAGTTCGACTGGAAGATCGCGCCCTCGCGCTCCATCTCGCGGCGGAGCGTCTCGGCGTTCGTGAGATTGCCGTTGTGGGCGATCGCGATGGGCCCGCGCGCCGTGTTTGCGGTGATCGGCTGGGCGTTCCTCAGATTCGAGCTCCCCGCCGTCGAGTAGCGCACGTGGCCAATGGCGCGGTGGCCCGGGAGACGGCGCAGCCGCTCCGGACCGAACACATCGGCGACCCAACCCATCGCCTTCTCGGTGTGGAAGGTGGTGCCGTCGGTGGCCGCGATGCCCGCCGACTCCTGGCCGCGGTGCTGGAGGGCGTAGAGGCCGAGGTACGTGACGTTGCCGGCCTCGGGGTGATTCCAGACCCCGAAGAGGCCGCACTCGTCGTGGAATCGATCGTCGTCACGCCAGGTGACGTTCAAATCCGCTCCTCCACGCGCGCTCGACGCGGTCCACCGCGGTGTCGACGAGCGTCGTCGTCCCGACGCGCAGGGTGAGACGCGCACCGCCCGTCGTCCCGATCCAACGCCACGGGATGGCCGATTCCGCCATCAGGCCTTCGAACTCCCGCACGCGCGGCGCCTCGACGGTGATGAGCACGCGAGACGGTCCCTCGCCGAACAGCACGAGGTCCGCGCGGTCGCCGGCCCCCAGCGTCGCCTCGCAACCGACCGGCTCGCGCCCGGTCACGCAGCACTCGACGAGCGCCACCGCCACGCCCCCCTCCGAGCAGTCATGGGCGGCCGTCGCCAGCCCAGCCCGCACGACCGCCCGCACGGCCGCCTGCACGCGGCGCTCCAGCTCGAGATCGAGCGGGGCGAGCCGCCCCGCGAGCCGTCGGTACCTCGACCACAGGTACTCGCTCCCGCCGAGACTCACGCTCTCCGGTCCCAGGAGCGCGACCCGGTGGCCCGCGCCCTTGAACCACTGGGTCGCCCGGCGCTCGGCGTCCTCGAGGAGCCCCACCACCCCGATGATCGGCGTCGGCAGGATCGCCCGGCCGCTGGTTTCATTGTAGAAGGAAACGTTGCCGCCCACTACCGGGATCTCAAGCGCGCGGCAGGACTCCGCGATCCCCTCGATGGCCTCGCTGAACTGCCAGAGGATCTCCGGCCGTTCCGGCGAGCCGAAGTTCATGCAGTCGGTGAGCCCCACGGGCTCGCCGCCCGCGCAGGACACGTTGCGTGCCGCCTCGCAGACCGCCATCGCCGCGCCGCGGCGCGGGTCCAGAAACACCTGCCGACCGTTGCCGTCGGTGGCGACGGCGAGCGCTCGCCGCGTTCCCTTCACCCGGAGCACCGCCGCGTCGGAGCCCGGCAGGACGAGCGTGTTGGTCCCGACCTGCTGGTCGTACTGCCGGCAGGTCCACTCCTTCGATGCGATCGTCGGCGAGCCGCAGAGCTCGATGAGTGCTGCAGCGTAGTCGGGAGGCTCGGGGAGCGTGAGTGGATCGAATCGCTCGACCTCGTCCTGCCACGCGGGACGCGCGATCGACTTCGTGTACTTCGGGCCGTCGGCGAGGAGGTCCACGGGAACGTGGGCGACGACCTGCCCCCCGCGGCGCGCGGTGAGGGTCCCGCCGGCGGTGACACGACCGATCTCCACCGCGTCGAGCTCCCACTTGGCGAAAATCCTCTTGATCTCCTCTTCGCGACCATGGGCCACCACCAGGAGCATGCGCTCCTGCGACTCCGAAAGGAGGATCTCGTAGGGCGTCATCGCCACCTCGCGCTGGGGCACGCACGACAGATCGACGTCCATCCCCGTGCCCGCCCGGGCGGGCATCTCCGACGTGCAGCACGCGAGGCCCGCCGCGCCCATATCCTGGATGCCGACGACCGCGCCGGTGCGCATAGCCTCGAGGCAGGCCTCGAGCAGGAGCTTCTCGGTGAACGGGTCGCCCACCTGCACCGTCGGCCGCCGCTCCTCGGCGTGCTCGTCGAACGTCGCCGATGCCATCGTCGCGCCGTGGATCCCGTCCCGCCCGGTCTTGTTGCCGACGTAGAAGACGGGATTACCGACCCCTTCGGCTCGGGCGCGCAAGATCTGGTCGGCGCGCACCAGGCCGAGGCACATCACGTTGACGAGCGGGTTGCCCGCGTACTCGGGCGCGAAGGCGATCTCGCCACCCACCGTCGGGCAGCCGAAGCAGTTGCCGTACCAGCTGATTCCCGAGACGACGCCGGTCACCAGGTGCCGGGTCTTGGAGTCGCTCGGATCACCGAAGCGGAGCGAGTCGAGAAGGGCGATGGGCCGAGCGCCCATCGTGAAGATGTCGCGGAGGATCCCACCCACGCCGGTCGCGGCGCCCTGGAAGGGCTCGATGAACGACGGGTGGTTGTGGCTCTCCATCTTGAAGACGACCGCCCAGCCGTCGCCGATGTCGATCGCCCCGGCGTTCTCGCCAGGGCCCTGCAGCACCCGCGCCCCCTGCGTGGGCAGCCGGCCGAGCAAGATCCGCGAGTGTTTGTAGGCGCAATGCTCGGACCAGAGCGCAGAGAAGAGTCCGAGCTCGGTATAGGTGGGCTCGCGGCCGAGCCGCGTCAGGATGCGGTCGTACTCGTCGGCGGTGAGGCCGGACTCCCGCGCGAGGTCGAGCGTGACCTTGGGCTCAGCCCCCGTCAACCCGGTTACCGCTTGAGGAAGCTGCCATCCTCGACGAGGCTGCCGAGGAGGCTCTGGAACAGCAGGAGCCCGTCCGTGCCGCCCATCGCCGACTCGGCCGCGCGCTCGGGATGTGGCATGAGCCCGAGCACGTTGCCTTCCGGATTCACGATTCCCGCGATGTTCTCGAGCGAACCGTTCGGATTCGCGGCCTTCGTCACGCGCCCGTCGGCGGCCGCGTAGCGGAAGACGATCCCGCTCCTCGCCTTCAGCTCGCGGAGCGTCTCCGGGTCCGCGTAGTATTTACCCTCGCCGTGAGAGATCGGCATCGTCAGTACCGTGCCCGGCCGGAGCCCGCGTGTGAACGGCGTGTCGGCGTTGTCGACGACGAGGTGAGTGGACTGGCAGCGGTACTGCAAGCACTCGTTGCGCGTGAGCGCGCCCGGCAGGAGCCCCGCCTCGCAGAGGATCTGAAATCCGTTGCAGGAGCCCAGGACGGAGCCGCCCTGTGCGACGAAGTCGCGGAGCGCATCGACCACCGGCGAGCGCCCCGCGATGGCGCCCGCCCGCAGGTAGTCGCCGTACGAGAAGCCGCCCGGCAGGATGACGCAGTCGAGGTCGTGGAGGTCGCGGTCCCGGTGCCAGACGTACTTCACCGGCTGGTGAAGGACCTCGGAGATGACGTAGTGGAAATCGCAGTCGCTCCACGTGCCCGGGAAGACGACCACGCCGAATCTCATCACTAGCATCTTACCGAACGGCTCCGCCCGGGGCAAGGTCGTCCGTCATCTCGATCGTATAGTCCTCCAGGATCGGGTTGGCCAGGAGCTGACGGCACATCTCGCCGACCCTCCGGCACGCCTCGGCCGGCGACGCGGCGGGGAGCTCGACCTCGATCACCTTCCCGACACGGAGGTCCGCGAGCTCATCGAATCCGAGGCCCGCGAGCGCGCGCTTCACCGCGGCGCCCTGGACGTCGAGGATTCCGGATTTCAGCCTGACGAGGACACGGACCCTCATCGGAGCGGTGTCCTCGAGCCCGTCTCAGGCACGCTGTCCCCCGACCAGGCGGCGGTAGACCTCCCGGTAGGCTTCCTCGACTCCCCCGAGGTCGCGCCGGAAGCGGTCCTTATCGAGCTTCTCGCGCGTCTCCAGGTCCCAGAGCCGGCACGTGTCGGGCGAGATCTCGTCGCCGAGGTAGAGCCTCTTCCCCGCCCGCCCGAACTCGAGCTTGAAGTCCACGAGCAGGAGCCCGCGCGTTCGCATGTGCGGCCGCAGGACCGTGTTGATGCGGAGCGCCGTGCGCCTGATCCAGGCGAGCTCCGCCGGCGTCGCGAGTGAGAGCATGCGGACGTGGTCGTCGTTCAGCATCGGGTCGCCGAGCGGGTCGGACTTGTAGTAGAGCTCGACGATCGCTTGTCGGATCGGCGTGCCTTCCTCGAGTCCCGTGCGCTTGGCGAGGCTCCCGGCCACGATGTTGCGCACGATCGTCTCGATCTTGATGATCTCGAGCCGGCGGCATAGCATCTCGCGGTCGGAGAGCGTGCCGAGGTAGTGCGTCGGGATCCGTGCCCGCCCGAGCCGTTCGAACATCGCCGCCGACATCAGGTTGTTGACCACGCCCTTGCCGACGATCGTTCCGCGCTTGAGCGCGTTGAAGGCCGTGGCGTCGTCCTTGAAGTACTGGATGACGACGTCCGGTCGGCTGGTCGCGTAGACGATCTTCGCCTTCCCCTCGTAGAGCTTGTCACGGGTCTCGACCTTCACCGGAGTCCCTCCGGGGGTCACGGGATCAGCCCCACCCGTTTGAAGATGACGTCCACGTTGCGGAGGTAGAACGCGGGGTCGAAGCAGTCCTTCAGCTCGTCGGCGCCCAGGTGCTCCGTCACCTGGGGGTCGGCGGAGAGCACCTCGAGGAACGGGCGCCGCGCCTTCCAGGCCCGCATGGCGTTCCGCTGCACGAGCTCGTACGCGACCTGTCGCGGGAGACCCGCGTCGGTGAGCTTCAGGAGGACCCGCTGGGAATAGACGAGGCCGTGGCTCAGCTCGAGGTTCTCGGCCATCCGCGCCGGGTCCACGTCGAGCCCCGCGACGATGAAGGTCGTGAGATGGAGGAGGTAATCGAGGGCGATCGTGGAATCGGGCAGGATCACGCGCTCGACCGAGGAGTGGCTGATATCGCGTTCGTGCCACAGCGCGACGTTCTCCAGCGCGGCGAGCGCGTTCGACCGGATGAGTCTCGCGAGCCCACAGACCCGCTCGCTGAGCTCCGGGTTGCGCTTGTGCGGCATCGCGCTCGAACCCTTCTGCCCCTCCCCGAATGGCTCCTGGGCCTCGAGGACTTCGGTGCGCTGGAGCCCGCGCACCTCGAGTGCGATCTTCTCGAGCGAGGCCGCGGCCACGGCCAGCATGGCGCAGAACTCGGCGTGGCGGTCGCGCTGGATGATCTGCGTGGAGACGGGCGCCGCTCCGAGGCCAAGATCCCGGCACACCTCCGCCTCGAGCTCGGGCTCGATGTGGGCGAAGTTGCCGACGGCCCCCGAGAGCTTGCCCACCGCGATGATCGCGCGGGCGCGCCGCAGGCGCTCGAGATTCCGCCCCGCCTCGGCGTACCACACTGCCGCCTTGAGGCCGAACGTGGTCGGCTCGGCGTGGACGCCGTGGGTCCGCCCCACCGTGAGCGTGTCCTTGTGGCGGAGCGCCAGCTCGCCGAGAGCCGTGCGGAGGCGCTCCTGGCCCGCGATCAGCAGATCGGCTGCGTCACGAAGCTGGAGGGCGGTGGCGGTGTCCCAGACGTCGTTCGTGGTGAGACCGATGTGGACGAAGCGGGAATCCGGGCCCAGCTGCTCCTCGAGGCAGGTGAGGAGCGCGATCATCTCGTGCTTCACGCGCTCCTGGACGGCGAGAATCCGGCCGATGTCCACCCGCGCGTTCTGGCGGATCCGGGCCACGGCGTCCCGCGGGATGCGCCCCCGCCGCGCGTGCGCCTCGCACACCGCCAGCTCCACCCTGAGCCACGTCTGATACTTGGACTCCTCGCTCCAGATGCGGCCCATTTCCGGGCGGGTGTAACGCTCGATCACGCTCACACCTTAGAGCAAAACGCCACGGAGTGGAAGTGCGAGCCGAGCGGCTCCCACGGGCTGGGCCCCGCCTCGCGCTCGCTCGGCGCCCGAGCAGGGAGGTTTGGGGGGCCATCTCGGGCCCCCCAACTCAATGACGCAAGAGCTCGCGCGGGAGGTTGCGGCGGTCGAGGGGTCCGAGGGTCGTGAGCGCGAGACGGTCCTCGTCGAGGAGCTCGGCGATGAGGGCCGACACCTCTTCGTTGCGAACCGCGTCGATCGCGGCGAGCATCTGGTCCATCGTGAGGAACGAACCGTGATGCATCTCGTGCTTGGCGAGGCGGTTCATCCGGCTCGACGTGGACTCGAGCGAGAGCATGAGGCTCCCCTTGAGATGATCCTTGGACCGGCGCAGCTCCTCCGCGGTGACGCCGTGCTTCTTGAGGTCGCGGATCTCCTTGAGCGTCGACTTGAGCACCTTGGAGAAGTTCTGCGCGTCGGTCGCGGCGTAAATGTAGAGCGTGCCGGTGTCCGCGTACGCCTGAACGCTCGAGTGGACCGAGTAGACCAGTCCCTGGCGCTCGCGCACCTCCTGGAAGAGGCGCGACGACATGCTGCCGCCGATCACGTCGTTCAGCAGGAAGAGGGCGTACCGCTCGGGCGCCGAGTGATGGAGCCCCGGGAAGCCCAAGATGACGTGGACTTGCTCGAGCGTCTTCTGGACGATGTTCACACCGGGCTTCAGGGTCGCCGGGGTGTTGGCCCGTGCGACCGGCGCCCGTTGGAAGCCGTCGAAGTGGGCGCTGAAGAGATCCACGACCCGGTCGTGGGTGGCGTTGCCGGCGACCGCGATCATGATCCGCGGCGGCACGTACTCTTCGCCGAAGTGGCTCAAGACGGTCTCGCGGCCGTAACCGCTCACCGCGTCGCGCGTGCCCAGGATCGGGCGCCCCAGCGGGTGGCCCTCCCAGATCTGGGCGGCGAAGAGGTCGTGGATCAGGTCGTCGGGGGTGTCCTCCACCATCTTGATCTCCTGCAGGACCACCGACTTCTCGCGCTCGAGCTCCTCGGCGTTGAAGACGGGATGCAGCAGGATGTCGGTGAGGAGATCCACGGCGAGCGGCAGGTGTTCGTCGAGGACCTGCACGTAGAAGCACGTGTGCTCCTTGGTCGTGAAGGCGTCCATCTGCCCGCCGACCGAGTCCATCGTGCGCGCGATCTCCTCGGCGGTGCGTGCCGCGGTGCCCTTGAAGACGAGGTGCTCGATGAGGTGGGACATCCCGCCGCGGCTCTCGGGCTCATGGCGCGACCCGGTCTCGACCCAGACGCCGACCGCGACCGACCGGACGTGCTCCATCCGCTCGGTCACGACACGGATGCCGTTCGGGAGGACGTTCTTCCGGTAGCCCTCGGTCACGGGCACCGCCTTTCAGGCGCGCGGAGGATTCGCCGCCTGCGGGTTCTTGAGCCTTTCCTTGTCCGCGAGCGCCGGCTGATCGCGCAGCGCCATCTTCCTGCTGAGCCGCATCTTGCCGTTGCCGTCGATCTCGATCACCTTGACCAGGACCTCGTCACCTTCGGTCAGCACGTCCTGGACCGCGCGGATCCTCGACTCCGCGATCTGCGAGATATGGAGCAGTCCCTCGGTATTCGGGATGACCTCCACGAAGGCGCCGAACTCGACGATTTTCTTCACCTTGCCCAGATAGATCCGGTCGAGCTCCACCTCGCGACAGATGTCCTGGATGATCGCGACCGCCTTCTGGACCGACTCGCTGTCCGGCGAGAAGACCGTGACCCGACCGTCGTCCTCGACGTCGATCTTCGTGCCCGTCTGCTCCTGGATGCCCCGGATGACCTTGCCGCCTGGGCCGATGATCTCGCGGATCTTCTCGGTGCGGATCTTGATCGTGACGAAGCGGGGCGCGAACGGCGAGAGCTCGGGGCGCGGCTTCTCGAGCGCCTCGCGCATCTTGCCGAGCACGGTCAACCGCGCCTCACGCGCCTGCTTGAGGGCCTCGCGCATGATGTCGACCGACACGCCCGAGATCTTGATGTCCATCTGGAGCGCCGTGATCCCCTTCTCGGTCCCGGCGACCTTGAAGTCCATGTCGCCGTAGTGGTCCTCGCTGCCCATGATGTCGGTCAGGATGCCGTGGCGATCGCCCGCCTTGACGAGCCCCATGGCGATGCCCGCGACGTGCGACTTGATCGGCACGCCCGCGTCCATGAGCGCGAGCGACGCGCCGCACACCGTCGCCATCGACGACGAGCCGTTCGACTCGAGGATGTCGGAGACGACACGGATCGTGTACGGGAACTCCTCCTTCGGGGGCAGGACGGCCTCGACCGCGCGCTCCGCGAGCGCGCCGTGGCCGATGTCGCGCCGCGAGGGTCCGCCGAAGCGCCGGACCTCGCCGACCGAAAACGAGGGGAAGTTGTAGTGGAGCATGAAGTGGCGCCACATCTCGCCCTCGAGCGCCTCGATCTTCTGCTCGTCGGACTTCGTGCCGAGCGTGGCGGCCACGAGCGCCTGGGTCTCGCCTCGGGTGAATAACGCCGAGCCGTGGGCGCGCGGCAGGTACGCCATCTCGATCGAGATCGGCCGGATCTCGTTGACCTTCCGACCGTCCACACGGATCCCCCTCTCCACGATGAGCCGGCGCACCTCCGCGCTCTCGACCGCCTCGAACGCCTTGCGTGCGGCGACCCTCTTCGACTCGTCGACGCCGAGCGCGGCCCACACGTCGTCGAACACGCGGCCGATCGCCTGCGCGCGCGCCTGCTTATCGTGGGTGCCGAGAGCGGCGGCGAGCTTCGGGGCGGCGATGCTCCGCACGCGCGTCTCGAGGTCCCGGTCGCGTCCGGCGGCCGGATCGAAAGGCCAGCGCGGCTTGGCCGCCTTCGCGACGAGGTCCTTCTGGAGCTTCACGAGCCGGCGGCACTCCGCGTGCCCGAAGGCAATCGCCTCGAGGATGGTCTCCTCGGGCACCTCTTTGGCGCCCGACTCGACCATCAGGACCGCCTCCTCGGTGCCGGCGATGACGAGCTCGAGGCTCGACACCGCCTGTTGGTCGTTCGAGGGATTGGCGACGAGCTTCCCGTCCACCAGCCCGACGCGCACCGCCCCGACGGGCCCGTCGAACGGAATCCCCGACAGACAGAGCGCGACCGAGGCGCCGTTCATCGCGAGAATGTCGGGATCGTTCTGGGGATCGGCTGAGATCGTGAGGCAGATCACCTGGACCTCGTTGCGGAAACCGTCGGGGAAGAGCGGGCGGATCGGCCGGTCGATGAGACGGGAGGTGAGTGTCTCCTTCTTGACCGGGGCTCCCTCACGCTTGAAGTAGCCGCCTGGGATCCGGCCGCCGGCGTACATGCGCTCGCGGTACTCCACCGTGAGCGGAAAGAAGTCCTGCGCGTCCTTTGCGGTCTTCGCGGCGACGCACGTGGCGAGCACCATCGTGCCGCCGTAGCGCACCACGACCGCCCCGTCGGCCTGCTTCGCCACCTTTCCGGTTTCGATCGAGAACGGAAGGCCACTGATGTCGGTCTGTACGGTGTGACTCATCGTGAAGATTGTCCTCGGGCCCCCGGAGTTTTCGCGTCCGAGGACCAATCCATGAGGTAAGAACCCGCGGTCACCTGCGGATTCCGAGCTTGTCGATGATCGCCCGGTACCGCTCGGCTTCCTTGATCTTGAGATACTCGAGAAGCCCCCGCCGCTTGCCGATGAGCATCAGGAGACCCCGTCGGGAGTGATGATCCTTCGTGTGTTGCTTGAAGTGGTCGGTGAGGCCGTTGATGCGCTCCGTGAGGAGCGCGATCTGGACTTCGGGCGACCCCGTGTCGCCATCGTGGACGCGGAACTGCTCGATCAAGCTCTGCTTCTTTTCGACGGTGAGCGGCATCGGAACTTCCTCCAATCGCCACGCTCCGGGGAGCCACGCCCCACCCGAGCGGGTTCCAAAAAGTGCTTTTGTTGTCTGCAGATACGGAGCATATCATGGGGCACACCGGAAGTAAAGCAAAGCTCCTCAGCACCCCTCACGCGCCGCGGCCACGTCGAGGGCGATCTGCCGCCGGAGCGCCTCGACGTCGGCGAATTTCCGTTCCTCCCTCAGGCGACGGAGGAATTCGAGCCTGAGCCGTCGGCCATAGAGATCGCCCGAAAAATCCAAAAGATGCGCCTCGACCAGGAGCTCGGTCTCGCCGAACGTCGGGCGCACGCCGAGGTTCAGCACGGCGGCGTGGCGCTCGGACCCGAGACGGGCCTGGCAAGCGTAGACACCGGCGGGAAGGGGCAGCGGGCGGTCGGGCTTCACGTTCGCGGTGGGGAAGCCGAGGGTCCGGCCCCGGCCGGCGCCGCGCACCACCTCCCCCTCCACCGAATACGGGCGTCCGAGCATTCGAGCTGCCCGCTCGACGTCGCCGGCCTGGAGCGCGGCGCGGACCTCGGAGGAGGAGACCGGGATTCGATCCACGAGGAGGGGGGCGACCACGTGAGCGCGAAAACCGAGCCGGGCGCCCAGCGCCCTGAGCAGCTCTGCGTCGCCACGCGCACCGCGGCCGAAGCGGTGGTTGAAGCCGACCACGATGTCGCGCGCCTTGAGGGCAGAGACCAGAACCTCCCGCACGAACGCTTCGGGCTCGATCGCCGCCACCTCCCGCGTGAAGCTCACGACGACGGTCGTGTGGATGCCCGTCTCTGCGATCAGCGCCAGCCGGTCGTCGAGGCTCGTCAGCGGCAGGGGCGCCCGCGCGGGCTGGAGCACTTCGAGCGGGTGCGGGTCGAAGGTACAGGCGAGCGCCACGAGCCCGTGCCGGCGCGCCTCGGCGACCGCAGTCGCGAGGATCGCCCGGTGGCCGAGATGGACGCCGTCGAAGACGCCGAGCGCGACGGCGCTCTGGCCGGCGTCAGGAGGGTAGGACTCGAGTCCCCGGACGATCCGCATGCAGAATCCGGACTGGCCTCACCTGGTGCCCGGCGGCCCGAAGGGCGCCTATGCCGACGAGCGCGCCCGCGCTGTCGTGGACGCGGACGTACCGATCACCCGCCCCCTGGGCTTGCGTCACCCCCACAGCCTGCCCGTGGGCGAACGCGATCGCTGCCGGCTCGGCCAGCGTCACCGCGGGCCAATCCGCCAGCGCGGCTGCCGGCGGCTTCACGCGCTCCGACAACGCCTCGCGCTCGCCCCTCTCGAGATCCGCCCACGCGACGGCGTCCGCGAGCGTGAAGGGACCGACGCGCGCGCGGATCAGGCGTTCGACGGCCGCGCCGTAGCCGAGCGCCGCGCCCAGGTCGGCGGCGAGGACGCGCACGTACGTCCCCTTGCCGCAGACGATGCGGAGGGTTGCGCCCGGCGGGGCCACCTCCTCCACGGCAATCGAACGCACGAGCACCTCGCGCGGCTCGCGCTCCACGTCGATGCCCTGACGCGCCAGCTCGTAGAGTCGCCGCCCCTCGTGGTGCACCGCGGAGTACATCGGCGGGATCTGCTTGATGCGTCCCACGAACGCTCGGCAGGCGTCCTCCAAGTCGCGTCGTGTGAGCCGCGGCACCGCGGTTTGCGACAGGACGCGGCCGCCCACGTCCTGCGTGTCGGTCGTCAGGCCGAAGCGGATGGTCGCCACGTACTCCTTGTCTTGATCCATGAGGTAGGGCGTGAGCTTCGTCGCCTCACCGAGGAGAATCGGCAGCACCCCGGTCGCCGCAGGATCGAGGGTGCCCGCGTGGCCGACGCGGCGCAGCCCGAGCCGTCGGCGGACCAGGGCGACTGCGTCGAACGAGGTCACGCCGGCCCCCTTGTCCACGACGAGGACGCCGGCGTCGACGCGCGGGAGGCTCACCGCGGCGCGCCCCTCGCCGCCTCGGCGATCGCCGCTCGAGCCGCCGTCAGCACGGCACGCACCGCCTCGGTCGCGGGCCCCGGCACCGTGCAGCCGGCGGCGTTCCGGTGGCCGCCGCCGCCGAACTGTGCCGCGATCCTCTGAACGTCCACGTCGCCCTTGCCGCGGAGGCTCACCTTCACCTCGCCGCCGCGCTCGCGGAACAGGCAGGCCACGCGCACCGTCGCGATCGACCGTGGGTAGTTCACGAGCTCCTCGGACTCGACGAACGGCTCCGGCACCGAGTCGGCCGGCAGGGTGAGCCATGCGAGTCGTCCGTCGTCGCTGACCTCGACACGCGCGAGCGACTCGCCGAGCCAGCGGAGCGCGTCGGGCGCGCGGCGCTCGTAGAGGTTCTCCGAGACGAGGGCGGGCTCGGCGCCCGCGGCGACGAGCGTGGCCGCGATCCGGAAGGTGCGTGGAGTTACGTTCGAGTAGCGGAAGGAGCCCGTGTCCGTGTGGATGGCGGTGAAGAGGTTCGTGGCGATCGGCTGCGTCAGCGGCACGCCGAGGGCGTCGAGGAGCTCGTAGATCATCTCGCCCGTGGCCGCGGCCGCCGCGTCGAGCCAGTTCACGTCGCCGAAGCGGCGGTTGTCGGGGTGGTGATCGATATTCACGATCAGCCGGGCGGCCCGGCGCGCCTGCTCGAAGAGGCCCTCGGTGCGCTGCGGGTTCGGGCAGTCGGTCAGCACGGCGACGTCGAAGGCGCCGCCGACCTCGGAGAGGCGCCGGTACCGCTCGATGCCTGGCAGGAAGCCGAGCGCCCCCGGGGCGGCCTGCGGGCCGCCGTACGCCACGCTCCAGCCGCGGCCCTCGAGGGCGAGGCCGAGCGCCAGGAGCGTGCCGAGCACGTCGGCGTCGGGATGGACGTGGCCCAGCATGAGCGCCCGACCGCCGTCCTTGCGAAAGGGCGCGAGCACGGCCTCCGACGGCGCGGTCCCCCGGTGCTCGACGCTCCCGCTCACGACGCGGACCCGGCATCCAGGTTCCGGAGCAGCGTCTGGATGCGCGCCGCGTGCTCCATCGAGTGGTCGGGACGGAAATCCAGCTCGGGCGTAACGCGCAGATCGAGGTGGTGACGGAGCCAGTTGCGGATGAAGCCGCGGGCGCTCGCGAGAGCCGTGAGCGAGGCCGCCCACTGCGCCTCGTCGCCCAGCACTGAGACGAAGACCTTCGCCCGTGAGAGGTCCTTCACCGTGTCCACTTCGGTGACGGTGACGAAGCCGAGGCGCGGGTCCTTGAGCTCCCGCTGGAGCAGGACGGAGATCTCCTCCTTGATGAGCTGGTTGACGCGGTCGAGCCGCTTGCCCTGCATCAGAGGATCTCCACGAAGGTCTCGATGACACGACCCTCAACGTTGTCTTCGATGTAGTCCATGGCCTTCGACACCACTTCGTTGGCGTGCCTGGCGTCGGCCGAGACGTACGCGACGGCGAGCGTCGCGCGCTGCCAGCTGTCTTGGTGGTCCACCTCGGCGACGGACACCTCGAAGCGGGCGCGCACCCTCTCCTTGAGACCCTTCAGGACGTGCCGCTTGCCCTTGAGCGAGTTCACGTCCGGGAGGTGAAGCTCGACCATCCCCAACGCGACGCGCGCCGTCGCCACGGCACCCTCCGATTGCTCACGCCCCGTTAGAGCGTGCGCGCCACTTCCTCGACCGTGTAGGCCTCGAGGATGTCGCCTGGCTGGATTCCGCTTACGCCGTCCACGCCGATGCCGCACTCGAGGCCGGCCAGCACCTCGCGGACGTCGTCCTTGAATCGCTTGAGCGAGCCGACCGTGCCCGTGCCCACCACCTCGTCGCCGCGCTTCACCCGTATCTTGGCCCCACGGGTGACCTTGCCCTCGGCGACGTAGGAACCGCAGATCGGGCCGAGCTTCGAGATCACGAAGATCTGGCGCACTTGCGCACGGCCGAGCGCGGTCTCGCGGATCTCGGGGGCGAGCATGCCGGCCAGCGCCGCCTTGAGATCGTTGATGGCCTCGTAGATGACGTTGTAGGTCCGGACGTCCACTCCGTTCGTCTGCGCCTGTGTGACGGCCTTTGCCTCGGGCTTGACGTTGAAGCCGATGACGACCGCGTTCGACGCCGAGGCGAGCATGACGTCGCTCTCGTTGATGGCGCCGACCGAGCTGTGGATGACCTTCAGCTTCACCTCGTCGGTCGAGAGGCGCTCGAGGGCCTCGGCCAGCGCCTCGACGGAGCCCTGCACGTCGGCCTTGAGGATGAGGCGGAGTTCCTTCACCTCGCCGGTCTGGATCTGCTTCTGGAGCCCCTCGAGCGTGATCCGCGTCGACGCCTTTCCCTTGGCCCTCTCGCGATCCTGGCGCATGGTCGCGATCTGCCGAGCCTTGCGCTCGTCGGATACCGCCACGAGAACGTCCCCCGCGGAGGGCACGCCCGACAGACCCTGGATCTCGACCGCGTCGGACGGGCCCGCGCTCTTGACCTTCTTGCCGCTCGGGTCGATCAGGGCACGGATCCGGCCCGAGTGGGCGCCGACAACCACGGCATCGCCCTCCTTGAGCGTTCCGTTCTGGATGAGCACCGTCGCGACCGGGCCGCGGCCGCGGTCGAGCCGGCTCTCGATGATCACGCCCTTCGCCGCCCGCGTCGGGTTGGCCTTCAGCTCGAGGATCTCCGACTGGAGCGCGGTCATCTCGAGGAGCTGATCGATGCCCGTCCCCTTCTTGGCAGACGTCGGCACGTAGATCGTCTGGCCGCCCCACTCCTCGGGGACGAGCGCGTGGTTGGCAAGCTCGCGCTTGACGCGCTCGGGGTCGGCCTCGGGCTTGTCGACCTTGTTCACGGCGACGACGATGGGTACGTTGGCCGCGCGGGCGTGGTTGATCGCCTCGACGGTCTGGGGCATGACGCCGTCGTCGGCCGCGACCACGAGGATCACGATGTCGGTCGCCTGCGCGCCGCGGGCGCGCATCGCGGTGAACGCCTCGTGGCCCGGCGTGTCGAGGAACGTGACCTTGCCGTGCCGCGTCTCGACCTGGTAGGCGCCGATATGCTGCGTGATCCCGCCGAACTCCTTTTCGGCAACGCGCGACTTCCGGATGGCGTCGAGCAGGGATGTCTTGCCGTGGTCGACGTGGCCCATGACGGTGACGACGGGCGGGCGTAGCTTGAGCTGCGCGGGATCGGAGTCCTCCTCGTCGAGGACTTCACCCTCGACCGAGCGAATCTCGACGTCGAAGCTGAACTTGTCGGCGACGAGTTTGGCGGCGGTCGCATCGAGCAGCTCATTCACGGTCGCCATCACGCCGAGCTCGAGCAGCGCCTTGATGACCTCGCCCGATTTGCGTCGCATTTTCTCCGCGAGCTCGCCGACCGTGACCGATTCGGGCACGCGGATGAGCTCCCGCTTGACCTCGACGGGCGGGGCTTCGACGGCGGTCGCCGCCGCCGCGGCCGGACGGGTCGGCGCGACCGGGGCAGCGGGCGCGGCCGGCGCCCCGGGCTGCTGCGGCCTCGACGCTGCCGGAGGCGCAGCCGGGCGCGGCGGCGCCGGAGTCACGCGCGGCGGGGCGAACGGTCCGGTGGGCTGTCGCGACGTTCGCGACGGCGGCGCGGGTGGCGGCGTCGGGCGCTCGAGCGGCCGGAACGGCACGATCTTAGGCTCGGGTTTCCTGACCTGTGGCGCCGCGGGGGACGACGCGGCCGCCGCCGCGGGCTTGGCGACCGCCGGAGGCTCGGTGACGGGCGCGATGGGGAACGGCTCGGGCGCGACCTCGGGTTCGCGCCTGACGACCAACGGCGTCTCCGGCCCGATCTCTGGCACGGGCGCCACGGGCTTCGGCTTGACGATCGTGGCGGCAGGCTTGACCTCGATCGGCATCTCCTCGGGCGCGACCTCGGCCCCCTTCTTTCCGCGCGTCGTCTGCTTCTTGGCCGGCGCGTCGTCGCTCACCGCGATCGCTTCCTTCGGCGCCTTCGGCTTGGCCACTCGCTTTGGCTTCGGCTCCTCGGGCAGCTCGCGCCCCTTGCCGAGCTTGAGCCTCAGCGCGTTCGCGAGCGCGGAGTCGAGGGGGCTCATCGCACGGACGCCTTTGTGGCCCATCTCCTCGGCCGAGACCATCAGTTCCTTGCTGGTCACGCCGAGTTCCTTCGCGAGTTCCATCAGCTTGATCTTCGCCGCCACGGCTCCCTTACCTCCCCCGAGCCAGTTCGAGTACATCCTTGCCGACATCACACGGTTTCCTGAACGCGTGGCTCAGCCGGCCCCGCTGGAGCGCGCGCTCGAGGCACGCCTGGGCAGGGCACACCCACGCGCCCCGCCCTGGCGCCGCGCCACGGGGATCCGCCACGACGACGCCGTCTTCGCCGCGTACGAGACGCACGAGCGCACGCCGCGGCAGCACGCGACGGCAGCCGAGGCAGGTGCGGCCGGGTTCTCGCTTCACGCCGAAGCCGCCGGCTCCGCGGGCGCAGCGCCGTCGCCGGCGTCCGCGACCGGCCTCTTGCGCGCGACCCACGCCTCGGCCGCCGCGTGGATCTGGTCCGCGCGGTCGCCGACCTCCGTCACGGCCGCGAGCCTCTCGCGCCCCGCCTTCGCGACGGCGGCGGGCGACCCGAGCCCGGCCGCGCTGAGCGCCGCCGCCGCTTCGGGCGTCATCCCGGCGAGTGCCTCGAGCGCCGCGCGGTCCGCGACCGCGTCGCCTGCCGGCGCCCGCTCGGCCTCGACCTCCGACTCACTCTTGATGTCGATGCGCATACCCGTGAGCTTGGCGGCCAAGCGCGCGTTCTGCCCCTTCTTGCCGATCGCGAGCGAGAGCTGGTTGTCCGGCACGATGACGAGCACCGCGCGGGCCTCCCCGCTCTCATCCGGTGGGCCGAGGGT